>Ga0102832_1002194_pt1 | contig 12517 bp, 8 predicted proteins | sample EBPBio282013_DNA_FD_88942 | JGI IMG/M metagenome (GOLD analysis project Ga0102832, IMG submission 88942) | Wastewater treatment Type I Accumulibacter community from EBPR Bioreactor in Madison, WI, USA - Reactor 2_5/28/2013_ DNA (Illumina Assembly) | ecosystem: Engineered > Bioreactor > EBPR >...
CACGGCACCGGCCATCGCCGCAGCCGCGGCGACCCTGGCCCTCGAGGCCTTGAGCCCGGAGCGGTCCCGGACGGCGTCGCGGAAGGCGCCCCATTCGTCGCGGGCGGCGTCCGGCGCCTTGGCGAGCAGCAGGCCGAGGGCGCGCAGCAGCGAGCCGACGAGCATCCGCAGGGTGCCCCACGGCCCGCGCAGGCCGCGCGAGTGCGCGCGCATGAGGTGGATCGCCGACACGCGGTCGACCCGCTCGGGCCGCTCGGGGTGGCGCGGCGACCCAGCATCGACCGGGCGGCGGCGGTGCGTGGCGGCCGCGCGGTGGTGCACGACGGCGTCGGTGGCCACGAGGACGCGGTAGCCGGCGACCCTGGCGCGCCAGCAGAAGTCGACGTCGTCGCGGAAGAACGGCAGCGCGGGGTCGAAGCCCTCGAGCGCGTCCCACACGTCGCGGCGCACGAGCATCCCGGCGCTGCCGACAGCCAGGACGTCGCGGTCGCCGTCGTGCTGGCCCTGGTCGAGCTCGCGCCGCTCGAGCCCGGTCCACCGGTTGCCCGAGCGCGCCACCGTGACCCCGGCCTCGACGAGGTGGGTGCGGTTGGCCCAGCCCCGGACCTTCGGCCCCAGCACCTCGGCGCTGCGGTTGCGGTCGGCGGTGAGCAGCAGGGCCTCGAGGGCTGCGGGGTCGGGTGCGCTGTCGTCGTGCAGCAGCCACACCCACTCGACCGCGGGCTCGCCGTCAGGGGCCGCGACGCCCGCACCGGGGACCACCGCCAGACCGGCCGCGACCGCGGCTCCGAAGCCGGAGTCGCGCGGCGCGGTCACGACGTCGTCGACGACACCCGCCGTGCGCGCCTGGGCGAGCAGGTCGGCGGTGGTGTCGGTGCTCCCGGTGTCGACGGCGACCAGGACGTCCGGGCGGCGGGTGGCGCGCGACAGAGCGGTGAGCACCGCGGGCAGCCAGCGCGCACCGTCGTGCGCGACGAGGACGGCGACGACGCGGTGGTCGCGCGGCGGCAGGGACGGCTCGAGCGGGTGGACGTCGTCGAAGAGCCCGGGCGCCTCGTCCTCGAGCGGGGTCTCGTCCTCGAGCGGGACGGCGTCGAGCGGCGTGGACGGGACGACGTCGGCGAGGTACTCCTGCGCCTCGAGCTCCTCGGCCACGGCCTCGTCGGCCACGGGGCCCGCCACCGCGGGCTGCCCGGGCTCGGCCGGGACGCCGGAGGCGGTGGCCACGATGTCGGCGACGTCGTCCTCGTGCCCGGGGAGGTGGGAGGACAGCCCCTTCACCTGCTCGCCGAGCCGGCGCAGCTCCTCCAGGGAGCCGGGCGGGCCCGGGGTGGGGACCCCGTCGTCCCGCTCGTCGTCGTCAGCCATGGCGCGGGCCACCCTAAGCGACGCTGCTGAGAAGGCCTCCAAGCGAGGGCCTCCTTCGTCGGCCCTCGCGTCGGCCCCGCTCCGGGCGGCGGCCCAGGCTCGCTGGCGCTCGCGGTCGGCCGCTCGACCGGGCCTCGCTGCGCATCGGCCCGGGCTCGCGTCCTCCGGGCCGCCGTCCTGCGCGGACGTCGCCTCCGTCGGGCCCAGGGCTCGCTTCGCTCGCCCAGGGTCGGTCGGCTCGGGCTGCTCGCCCAGGGGCTCGCAGCCGTCGCCGTCCTCCGGGCCCGCGCGGACGCGCCGGATCCTCGGTGGTCCCGGTGGCCTCGATCGTCGCTGGTCCTCACCGTGCGTGGCTGTCGCGCCGGGGTCCGGTTGGGCTGGGCCCGCACGGACGCGCCGGATCATCGGTGGCCAGGTCGTTCTGGGCTGTCGCCGGGCTTCACGTGGATCCGTGACCGCGGTCGGGTGATGCGGAGGCGGGTCGCCGAGCATCCCTGCTCACCCGGCCACCGACCGTTGCGGGCGGGTGGGCCGGAGGGCGTGAGGCGGGGGCCGGAGCGCAGCGCAGGCCCTCGCCGAGACGGCCGACCGCGAGCGCAGCGAGCCAGGCCCGGCCGCACGCCCCGCGAGACCGACCTGAGCACACGCCGCGGCGGAGCTTGCGGAGCCGCCCCTCTGCTCGCCCGCGCGCGCAGCGCGCCGCACTCGTCCGCCCCGGAGGACCGGAGGCTCGGGCCGATGCGCAGCGAGGCCCGGGCCGAACGGGCCGACACCGGCGAGCGCAGCGAGCGGGGCGGACGCGGAAGGCGAACGGTGCCCCGACGCCCGCCGACGAAGGAGGCGGGCTTGGAGGGGCCAACTAGACGGCGGCCTTCTTCAGGCGGCGGCGCTCGCGCTCGGACAGGCCGCCCCAGATGCCGAACCGCTCGTCGTGGGCGAGGGCGTACTCGAGGCACTCGACGCGGACCTCGCAGGTGGTGCAGACGCGCTTGGCCTCGCGGGTCGAGCCGCCCTTCTCCGGGAAGAACGCCTCCGGGTCGGTCTGCGCGCAGAGAGCACGCTCCTGCCAGCCGAGCTCCTCGGCGTCGGTCAGCGGCAGGATGGTGGCCTCGCTCACCCCGTACCTCCTCCGGCGTGGACCTGGCGCCGCTGCTCCCCGCGACATGCCGGGCCCGGATCCTTGACACCGCGCGCTCGTCGCGTGCGGACGGGGGAATTACACGCGTGTAAGAGCCCGTAGTCAACCCCGCGAGGTGACGAGGGAGTAAACCTTGCGGGCCCGCCGGGGCCGGCGTGCGGACCTGTCCCCCGCTCCAGGGCCCCCCGGCCGCAGATCCTGCGGCCGCCCGAGGACCTGCCCGCAGCGCGACGCGCCCGGGCGCGTGGTGCGCGCCCACCTGCGACGCAGCCGCCGCGCGCGGGAGCGGGACGGGTCAGCCGACGACGGGCAGCAGCGGCAGCAGGTCCGGGGCGGCCTGCTGGGCGGCGAGCCGCTCCGCCGCCACGGGGCCGTACAGGGTCGTCCGCTGACGGGCGGGGCGGCCGGCGGCCGCGGCCAGCGCCTCGAGCTCGGCGACGGTCTTGCGCGAGCCGTGCTGGGAGCCCGCCATCCGGCTGATGGTCTCCTCCATGAGCGTGCCGCCGATGTCGTCGCAGCCGCCCTCGAGCAGCATCACGACGTCGTCGGTGCCGAGCTTCACCCACGAGCACTGGATGTGGTCGATCGCGCCGTGCAGCATGAGACGGGCCATCGCGTGCACCGCACGGTCGTCGCGCCGCGTCGATCCGGGCCGGGCGACGCCGGCCAGGTACACCGGCGCGTTGTGGTGGATGAAGGGCAGCGCCACGAACTCGGTGAACCCGCCGGTGCGCTCCTGGACGGACCGCAGCAGCGCGAGGTGCGCGACCCAGTGGGCCGGGGTGTCGACGTGGCCGTACATCATCGTCGACGTCGTCGGCAGGCCGACGTCGTGCGCGGTGGAGACGACGTCGATCCACGCCGCCGTCGGCAGCTTGCCCTTGGTGAGCACCCAGCGGACGTCGTCGTCGAGGATCTCGGCCGCGGTGCCCGGCAGCGAGTCGAGGCCCGAGGCCTTCGCCTCCTGAAGCCACTCGCGCACGCTGATGCCGCTGCGCGTCGCCCCGTTGACGACCTCCATCGTCGAGAACGCGTGCAGGTGGATACCGGGCGCACGCCGCTTCACCTCGCGGGCGAGGTCGAAGTACGCCGTGCCGGGGAGGTCGGGGTGGATGCCGCCCTGCATACAGATCTCGGTGGCGCCGACGTCCCACGCCTCCGCGACGCGCTGGCCCACCTCGTCGAGCGACAGGGTGAACGCGTCGGCGTCGGTGCGCCGCTGGGCGAAGGCGCAGAACCTGCAACCGGTGTAGCAGACGTTGGTGAAGTTGAGGTTGCGCGTGACGACGTACGTGACGTCGTCGCCGACCGCGCTGCGGCGCACGTCGTCGGCGAGCCTGGTCAGCGCGTCGAGCGCGTCGCCGTCGCACGACATGAGCGCGACCGCGAGCGCGGCGTGCTCCGGGCGGGCGAGGGCGGCCGGATCGTCGGCGGCGAGGGCGAGGCCGGCGCGCACGTCGGAGTCGAGCCGGGCGGGCGCGACGCTCCCGATCTGGCGCGCGTGCGCACCGATGGCAGCCCAGTCGCCGTACACCTCGTCGAAGTCGGAGCGCCGGTCGCTGCTGCGGCCGGTCTCGTCGATCGACACGGCGAGGTCGGTGCGCCCGCCGGAGCTGGCGTCGGCGAAGGCGGCGTACCCCTCGGCGTGCTGCCACGGCCGCCCCTCGGGGATGCGGCCCTCGACGGCGAGCCCGTCGGGGCCGGCGAGGGCGGCCACGTGGCCGCGCACGCGAGGGTCGATCCACGGCTCCGGCCGCAGCACGTACTCGGGGTGGGCGGTGAGCCGCTCGCGCAGGACGAAGCCGGCGTCGGCCGTGACGCGCTCGAGCTCGTCGATGTGGGGCCAGGGCCGCTCGGGGTTGACGTGGTCGGGGGTGAGCGGGCTGACGCCGCCCCAGTCGTCGACGCCGGCCCGCAGCAGCTGATGCACCTCGTGCGGGTCGGTGAGGTTGGGCGGGGCCTGCACGCGCATGCGGGGGCCCAGCAGCAGACGGGCGACGGCGATGGCAGCGAGGTACTCGTCGAGGGCGAGATCGTCCTCGTGGCGCATCGCGGTGTCGGGCTTGGCGCGGAAGTTCTGGACGATCACCTCCTGCACGTGGTGGTGCTCGCGGGCGGCACGGCGGATGTCGAGGATCGACTGCGCGCGCTCTTGCCAGGTCTCGCCGATCCCGACGAGGACGCCGGTGGTGAACGGGATCGCATGGCGTCCGGCGTCGGTGATCGTGCGCAGCCGCACCGACGGATCCTTGTCGGGGCTGCCGAAGTGGACCGCGCCGGCCTCGGACCACAGCCGCGACGCCGACTGCTCGAGCATGAGGCCCATCGACGGGGCGACCGGCTTGAGCCGCGCCAGCTCCTCCCACGTCATGACGCCGGGGTTGAGGTGCGGCAGCAGGCCGGTGTCCTCGAGCACCCGCACCGCCATGGCACGGACGTAGGAGAGCGTGTCGTCGTAGCCGTGCGCGTCGAGCCACTCGCGCGCCGCGGGCCAGCGGTCCTCCGGCCGGTCGCCCAGAGTGAACAGCGCCTCCTTGCACCCGAGCGCCGCGCCCTGGCGGGCGATCTCGAGCACCTCGTCAGGCGACAGGTACATGCCGTGGCCGCCGCGGCGCAGCGAGGCCGGGTCGGTGGCGAACGTGCAGTAGTGGCAGCGGTCGCGGCACAGGCGCGTCAGCGGGATGAACACCTTGCGGCTGTAGGTGACGATGCCGGGCCGACCGGCGTCCTGCAGGCCTCGGTCGCGCACCGCGCCCGCGAGGGCGAGGAGCGCCTCGAGGTGGTCGCCGCGGGCCTGCAGCAGCGCAGCAGCCTCGTCGACGTCGAGCGCGACGCCGCGGCCCGCACGCCCGAGCGCGCGCTCGATCTCGCGGGGCGCCGCCGCCCTGGCCTGCTCCATGCGGGGAGCCTACGTGGGGCCTGCGCCGGCGCCGTCGAAGGGCCGCCCTCGGGTGTGGCCCGGCGGCACGGGTGCGAGGATCCCGGCATGCGCATCACCCTGCTCGCCGGCGGCATCGGCGGCGCCCGGTTCACCCGCGGCCTGCTGCACCACCTCCGCACGTCCGGCATCGACGCCGACGTGGCGGTGATCGGCAACACCGGCGACGACATCCGGGTGTTCGGCCTGCAGGTCTGCCCCGACCTCGACAGCGTGATGTACACCCTCGGCGGCGGCATCAGCGAGGAGCGCGGCTGGGGCCGCGAGGACGAGACGTTCGTGGTCAAGGGCGAGCTGGCCAACTACGGCGTCGAGCCCACGTGGTTCGGGCTCGGCGACCGCGATACGGCGACCCATCTCGTCCGCACGCAGATGCTCGACGCCGGCTATCCCCTGTCCGCCGTGACCGAGGCGCTCTGCGCGCGGTGGCAGCCCGGCGTGCGCCTCATCCCCATGACCGACGACCGCGTCGAGACCCACGTCGTCGTCGACGGCGAGGAGACCGGGACCCGTCGGGCGCTGCACTTCCAGGAGTGGTGGATCCGCTACCGGGCCTCGCTGCCGGCGCTGGCGTTCGTCCTCGTCGGCGGCGACACCGCCAAGCCGGCACCCGGCGTCCTCGAGGTGATCGCGGAGGCCGACGTGGTGCTGCTGCCGCCGTCGAACCCCGTCGTCTCGATCGGGATGGTCCTGCAGGTGCCCGGCGTGCGCGAGGCGCTGCGGTCCACGGCCGCGCCGGTCGTCGGCGTCTCGCCCATCGTCGGCGGTGCGCCCGTGCGCGGCATGGCCGACGCGTGCCTCGCCGCGATCGGCGTCGACACCACCGCCGAGGCGGTGGCTCGCCACTACGGCCCGCGCGTCGCGGCGCTGCCTGCCGGCGCCGACGGCGGCGGCATCCTCGACGGCTGGCTCGTGCACGACGGCACGGGCTCGATGGCGTCCGACGCGTCCGCCGTCGACCCGCTGACCGCGCTGGGCATCCCCACCCGGGCGGTGCCGCTGCTGATGACCGACGTCGAGGCCACGGCGGCCATCGCCGCGCAGGCGCTCGCGCTGGCCGAGGACGTCCGGCGTTGACGACGCCTCTGCAGGTCGTCGGCGTCGAGGGTCTCCCCGAGATCCGACCCGGCGACGACCTCGCCGGCCTTGTCTCGCCGCTGCTCGGCGGCCTCGTCTGGCCCGACGGCTCCACGGGGGTGCGCGACGGCGACGTCGTCGTCGTGACGAGCAAGGTGGTGAGCAAGGCCGAGGGCCGGCTGGTGCAGGCCGACGACCGCGAGGACGCGATCACCGCCGAGGCCGTCCGGGTCGTCGCCACTCGCGGGCAGACCCGGATCGTCGAGACGTCGCACGGCTTCGTGATGGCCGCCGCCGGCGTCGACGCGTCGAACACGCCGGCGGGCACGGTCGTGCTGCTGCCGCTCGATCCCGACGCGAGCGCGAGCGGCCTGCGCGCGCGCTGGGCCGACGACCTCGGCGCCCGCATCGCCGTCGTCGTCACCGACACGATGGGCCGCGCCTGGCGCGAGGGGCTCACCGACAACGCGATCGGCGCGGCCGGCCTGCGCGTGCTCGACGACCACCGCGGCCGCACCGACGCCCACGGCCATGCGCTCGAGATGACCGTGACCGCAGTCGCCGACGAGATCGCGTCGGCCGCGGATCTGGTGAAGGGCAAACTGTCGGGCTCGCCGGTCGCGGTGGTGCGCGGGCTGGCCGAGCACGTCCTGGACGACGACGGGCCGGGCGCACGCGCGATCGTGCGGCGTTCTGAGGACGACATGTTCCGCCTCGGCACGCAGGAGGCCATCGACCTCGGCCGCCGCGAGGCGGTGCTCGCGCGCCGCACCGTCCGGCGGTTCACCGACGAGCCGGTCGACCGGGCCGCGGTGGAGCGCGCAGTCGCCGCGGCCATCACCGCGCCCTCGCCGCACCACACCGAGCCCTGGCGCTTCGTCCTCCTCGAGGACCCCGCGCTCCGCGCTCGGCTGCTCGACGCGATGGCGCAGCGGTGGGAGCACGACCTGCGCAGCCTCGACTCCTACGACGATGCGTCGGTCGCCAGGCGGCTGCGTCGCGGCGACGTGCTGCGCGCGGCCCCGGTGCTGGTGCTGCCGTTCCTCGAGCTCGACGGTGCGACCCACACCTACCCCGACGAGCGGCGCAACAGCTTCGAGCGCGACCTGTTCCTCGTCGCCGGCGGCGCTGCTGTGCAGAACCTGCTCGTCGCGCTGTCCGCCGAGGGCCTGGGGTCGGCGTGGATCAGCTCGACGCTGTTCTGCCCCGACGTCGTCGCCGAGGTGCTCGACCTGCCGACGACGTGGCAGCCGCTCGGCGGAGTGGCCGTCGGGCATGCCGCCGAGCCGCCGCGCGACCGCCCGGCCCGCGACCTGTCCGCGCACCTCGTGGTGCGCTAGCCCGTCAGACGAGCAGCTCGTCGACGGCGAGCTCGGGGCCGGTGGCTGCGCGGACGTCGTCGACGGTGACGCCGGGTGCGGTCTCGCGCAGGACGAGGCCGCCGGGGGTGACGTCGATGACGGCGAGGTCGGTGATGATCCGGTCGACGACGCCCTTGCCGGTCAGCGGCAGCGAGCACTCGTCGACGATCTTGTGGGAGCCGTCCTTGGCGACGTGCTCCATCATCACGATGACGCGCTTGGCGCCGTGGACGAGGTCCATCGCGCCTCCCATGCCCTTGACCATCTTGCCGGGGATCATCCAGTTGGCGATGTCGCCGGACGCCGAGACCTGCATCGCGCCGAGGATGGCGGCGTCGATGTGGCCGCCGCGGATCATCCCGAAGCTGGTCGCCGAGTCGAAGTAGCTCGCGCCCGGCAGGACGGTGACGGTCTCCTTGCCGGCGTTGATGAGGTCGGCGTCGACGTCGGCCTCGCCGGGGTAGGGGCCGGTGCCCAGGATCCCGTTCTCGCTCTGCAGGATCACCGTCACGCCCTCGGGCAGGTAGTTGGGCACGAGCGTGGGCAGGCCGATGCCGAGGTTGACGTACTGGCCGTCCTGCAGCTCGAGGGCGACGCGGGCGGCGAGCTCCTCGCGGGTCAGCGCCATGTCAGGACTCCTTCGTCACGGTGCGGCGCTCGATGCGCTTGTCGGCCGCCTGCTCCGGGGTGAGCGCGACGACGCGCTGGACGAAGACGCCGGGCAGGTGCACGGTCTGCGGGTCGAGCTCGCCGGGCTCGACGAGGTGCTCGACCTCGGCGATGGTGATCCGGCCGGCGGTCGCGGCGAGCGGGTTGAAGTTGCGGGTGGCCTTGTCGAACACCAGGTTGCCGTGCCGGTCGCCGACGCTGGCCCGCACGAGGGCGAAGTCGGTGACGATGCCCCGCTCGAGGACGTACTCGCGGCCGTCGAACTCGCGGGTCTCCTTCGCCGGGCTGCCGATCGCGATGGTGCCGTCGGCGGCGTAGCGCCACGGCATCCCGCCCTCGGCGACCTGCGTGCCCACCCCGGCCGGGGTGTAGAAGGCGGGGATCCCCGCGCCGCCGGCGCGCAGCCGCTCGGCCAGCGTGCCCTGCGGGATCAGCTCCACCTCGAGCTCGCCGTGCAGGTACTGCCGCTCGAACTCCTTGTTCTCGCCGACGTAGGACGACGTCATCCGCGAGATGCGCTTCTCGGCGAGCAGCAGCCCGAGGCCCCAGTCGTCCACGCCGCAGTTGTTCGACACCACCCGCAGGTCCTCCGCGCCCTGCTCCAGCAGCGCCGCGATCAGCACGCTCGGGATGCCGTTGAGGCCGAACCCGCCCACCGCCAACGACGCACCGGACGGGATATCGGCGACCGCCTCCGCAGCCGACCCGACGACCTTGTCGAGAGCCATGTGTCCACTCCTCGCGCGCCGCCGCACGGCGGCGCCCCGACCGGCGACGCTACCCCTTCGAGCGCCCCCGATCCGCGCATCCGCGTCCACTGTGCGGAAGTCGTCGCGGCAGCGGTCGGGCAGGATCGGGCGCATGCGCGAGCTGCTCGACGACCTCGGCCGCCCGGTCTCGCTGCCGGGCGCCGTCGGCCGGGTGGTCAGCCTCGTCCCGTCGATCACCGAGTCGCTCGTGTCGGTGCGGCGAGACGGCGTCGTCGGGGCCACGGACTGGTGCACGTACCCGGCGGATCTCGACGTCGTGCGGGTGCGCGGCACGAAGAACCCCGACCTCGCGCGCATAGCGGAGCTCGCGCCCGACCTGGTGGTGGCCAACCAGGAGGAGAACCGCGAGCTCGACGTGCACCGCCTCGCCGACGCCGGCATCGCCGTGTGGGTCACCCGCACGGAGTCGGTGCCCGAGGCGCTCGCCTCGTTGCGCCGGCTCCTGGTCGACGCGCTGGCGTGGGACGAGCCGGCGTGGCTCGACGAGGCGGGGCGTGTGTGGGCCGAGCCGCCGTCGCTGCTGCCGCTGCGGGCCGCGGTGGCAGTCTGGCGCGACCCGTGGATGGCGGTGGGCCGCGGCACCTTCACCGGCGACCTCGTGGAGCGCCTCGGCCTGGTGCACGTCCTGCGAGAGCACGCCGGGCGCTACCCGCACGTCGACGCCGCCGCCCTCGACGACCCGGCGTCCTACGACGTCGTGCTGCTCCCGGACGAGCCCTACGCCTTCAGCGCCGACGACGGTCCCGAGGCCTTCGCGCGCGTGCCGACCGCACTCGTCGACGGCCGCAGCCTGACCTGGTACGGCCCGTCGCTCGTCGACGCCCGCACGCGCCTGGAGCGGGCCGTGCGGGCCGCTGCGGGGCTCGGCTAGCGCCCACGCGCCCGTGGACGCCAGGAGCCCCGCACCGTGGCGGTGCGGGGCTCCTGTGCTGGGTCCAGCGGGTCAGCCGGAGAGGCGGGCCTTGAGCGCGTCGAGCTGGGCGTGGAGCTCGGCCGGGACGCGGTCGCCGAACTTCGTGAAGTACTCGGCGGTGAGGTCAGCCTCGGCCAGCCACGACGCCGGGTCGAGCTTGAACAGCTCGGTCATCGTGCCCTCGGCCAGGTCGAGGCCCTCGACGTCGATGCCGCCCTCGACCGGGAACCGGCCGACGGGGGTCTCGACGGCGTCGGCCAGGCCCTCGAGGCGGTCGACGATCCAGGCCAGCACGCGGCTGTTCTCGCCGTAGCCGGGCCACATGAACTTCCCGTCGGCGTCCTTGCGGAACCAGTTGACGGAGTAGATGCGCGGCAGCTTCTCGGGGTCGGTCGCCTTGCCCACCGACAGCCAGTGGCCCCAGTAGTCGGCCATGTTGTAGCCGCAGAAGGGCAGCATCGCGAACGGGTCGCGGCGCAGCTCGCCGACGGTGCCCTCGGCGGCAGCGGTCTTCTCCGACGCGATGGTCGCGCCCATGAACACGCCGTGCTCCCACGAGAGCGCCTCGTTGACCAGCGGGACGTTCGTGGCGCGGCGGCCGCCGAACAGGATCGCCGAGATCGGCACGCCGGCCGGGTCCTCCCAGTTCGGGGCGATCGACGGGCACTGGCTCGCGGGCGCGGTGAACCGGGCGTTGGGGTGGGCCGCCGGGACGTCGCTGGCGGGCGTCCAGTCGTTGCCCTTCCAGTCGATGACGTGCTCGGGCGCGGGGCCGAGGCCCTCCCACCACACGTCGCCGTCGTCGGTCAGCGCGACGTTGGTGTAGATGCAGTTGGCGTACAGCGACTTCACCGCGTTGGCGTTGGTGTCGAGGCCGGTACCAGGCGCGACGCCGAAGAAGCCGGCCTCGGGGTTGATCGCGTAGAGGCGGCCGTCGTCGCCGTAGCGCATCCAGCAGATGTCGTCGCCGACGGTCTCGACCTTCCAGCCGGGCAGCGACGGCTCGAGCATCGCGAGGTTGGTCTTGCCGCACATCGACGGGAACGCCGCGGCGATGTACTTCACGTCGCCGTTCGGGTGCGTGAGCTTGAGGATGAGCATGTGCTCGGCGAGCCAGCCCTCGTCGCGCGCCATCACCGAGGCGATGCGCAGCGCGAAGCACTTCTTGCCCAACAGCGCGTTGCCGCCGTAGCCCGAGCCGTACGACCAGATCTCACGGGTCTCGGGGAAGTGGACGATGTACTTGTCGTCGTTGCACGGCCACGCAACGTCGGCCTCGCCCTCGGCGAGCGGGTGCCCGACCGAGTGCAGCGCCGGCACGAAGTCGCCGTCCTCGCCGATGAGGTCGAGGGCCGCCTGGCCCATGCGCGTCATGATCCGCATGTTGACCACGACGTAGGGCGAGTCGGTGAGCTCGACGCCGAGCTGGGAGATACGCGAGCCGAGGGGGCCCATCGAGAAGGGCACGACGTACATCGTGCGGCCCTTCATCGAGCCGGCGAACTTCTCCTTGAGCGTCGCGCGCATCGCGATCGGGTCGGCCCAGTTGTTCGTGGGGCCGGCGTCCTCCTCGCGCAGCGAGCAGATGAACGTGCGGTCCTCGACCCGCGCCACGTCGCTCGGGTTCGAGCGCGCCAGGAACGAGTTCGGGCGCTTCTGCTCGTCGAGGCGGATGAAGGTCCCGCCGTCGACCATGAGCTGGGTGAGCCGGTCCCACTCCTCGTCGGAGCCGTCGGCCCACTCGATGCGGTCGGGCTGGGTGAGGGAGGCGACCTCCTCGACCCACTCGAGCAGCTTCTTGTTGCGGGTGGGCGGGTTCTCGAGCCCGGGGATGGTGGTCGCCATGACGTCGTTGTCCTTCGCGTAGTGCGGACGGCGTGCTCGTTCAGGGTGCCCTAAGGCAGTACCTCTGCGTAGAGGAACCCCCTGTGAGATGTGCCGTACTTGCCAGTTGTGAGGCACCCCACACACCGGCGAGATCCGTTGCTCCCGACCGGTTTCCGCGGTTCCTCGCACATGTAAGCGTTCTCTTGTGCGGCGCCTGCCGCCACCTGTTCGGCCGTTCTGGGACGGGGGTCACAGGCCGCGGACCCACCGCTCACCGGTCACAGGCGACCGTGCCCCGCCGCGGCCGCGTCAGGACACGAGCGGGAACGTCGTCACGACGAGGTAGGCGAGCGGCACGCCCTGCACCATGGCCGCCGACCACGGGAGCGTCTGCCGGGCTGCGACCGCGCGCCCGTAGACCAGCAGCAGCAGGAGGACCGCGGCCACGAGCGGCAC
>Ga0102832_1002195_pt1 | contig 12507 bp, 3 predicted proteins | sample EBPBio282013_DNA_FD_88942 | JGI IMG/M metagenome (GOLD analysis project Ga0102832, IMG submission 88942) | Wastewater treatment Type I Accumulibacter community from EBPR Bioreactor in Madison, WI, USA - Reactor 2_5/28/2013_ DNA (Illumina Assembly) | ecosystem: Engineered > Bioreactor > EBPR >...
GGGATCCCCGTTGCAGCCCGTGGTCGACGACGACGGCGCCCGCGCGGTCGCGCTCGGCTCGCGCGGCGACGGCGAGCGACAGGGAGTCGGCTCCGCCGGAGCAGGCGACGAGGACGAGCGCGGACGGGTCGAGGTCGGCGAGCGAGTCGCGCACCGCACGGCGCACGGCTGTGGGTGACGGCCCGCCCATGGATCAGACCAGGTCGGCGGCGACGCGCTCGACCCAGAGGTCGGGCTCGAGGATCTCCTCGCGGGAGGGCAGGTTTCCGGCCGACTCCCAGACGCGGTTGAAGCCGTCGCGCCCCACGCGCTCGACGGCGCGGCTGACGAAGGAGCGGCCCTCGGTGTACTGGCGCATCTTGGCGTCGAGGCCGAGGACGCGGCGGGCGAGGCCGTCGATCGCGCCGGGGTCGCCGCGGCGCTTGTCGAAGCGCTCTCGGATCGTCGCCACGCTCGGCACGATCTCGGGGCCGACGTCGTCCATCACGTGGTCGGCGTGGCCCTCGAGCAGGCTCATGAGGGCGGTGATGCGGTCGAAGACGACGCGCTGCTCCTCGGTCTGCACGGCGTCGACGATCGAGGCCCCGGCGTCGCCGCGCACGGCAGCCACGAGCGCGCCGAGCCCCTGGCGGAACCGCTTGAGGGCGTCGCCGACCCCGACCTCGGAGAGCGCGAGGTAGTCGTGGATCTCGGCGACGAGGTGCTGGGAGAGCCACGGCACGGCGCCGAACTGCACGCGGTGGGTCTCCTCGTGCAGGCACACCCAGAGCCGGAAGTCGCGCGGGTCGACGTCGAGGTGGCGCTCCGCCGAGACGATGTTGGGGGCGACGAGCAGAAGCCGCCCGGTGGATGCCGTGGTGAAGGCCTCGTACTGGCCGAGGACCTTGCCCGACAGATAGGCGAGCACGCCGCCCATCTCCACCGCCGTCAGCCGCGAGCCGACCGTCGTCACGACGCCGGGCTGCTCGGTGGCCATCCGCTCGAGCAGGGGCGCGAGGACGACCCGGAAGCCCTCGACGTTGCTGTCGATCCAGGTCGCGCGGTCGACGACGACGGCCTCGGGGGCATCGCCTGCGTCGAGACCGGTGCGCTCGCGGACCGGCTCGACCGCGAAACGTGCGAGGGCGCGCAGCTCGGCGACCGCCGAGCGCGCCTCCTCGGGCGTGCCCCCCGGTCCGCGCGGCGCGAAGCTGCGCGCGGTGGAGCGGGCCAGGCCCCAGTCGACGACCTCCATGCGACGACCCTACGCGGCGTCCGTGCCGGGCCCGACGGGGGTGGCGGGCCCGGCACGGGGTCCGGTGGGGCCTAGGCCCTCGGCCGTGCCAGGGTGCGCCGGGTCGAGAGCACCGCAGCGCCGAGCAGCACGAGCATGAGGCCGAGCATGAGCAGCATCGCTGCCTGCGTGCCCGTCGGGCCGAGCTGGTCGCCGGGCACCGGCACCTTGTCGCCGTCGGTCTTCGTGCCGTCGGGCCCCTGCAGGGTGGCGTTGTTGACCACGACCTGCCCCTCGGTACCGCTGACGACCGTCTGCACGAACACCGACGCCGACGAGCCGGCAGCGAGGCTGGCCTTGTAGACGCACGTGACAGTGCCGCCGTTGTAGGTGCACGTCCAGCCGGTGCCCGACGCCGACAGGAACGTGAGCTCCTTCGGGAGGTCGTCGGTGACGACGATCGGGTCGACCGAGTCGTTGGGGCCGTTGTTGACGACGGTGATCCGCCACGACGCCACGCGCGTCTGCTCGTCGAAGCCGTCGAGTCGCTTGGTCATCCCCAGCTCCACCAGCGGGTCGACGGGGACCCGGTCCTCGGCGGTGTTGTCGGTCAGCGACGTCTCCTCCGACGGCGTCGACACCGTGACGGTGTTGACGACCTCGGGCACCGCCGTGGGCAGGACGTCGACGACGAGGTCGAGCGATGTCGTGGCTCCCGCAGCGAGGCCCGACGGCAGGGTGCAGGTCAGCACCTGGCCGGCCGCGGAGCAGGTCCACGCGTCCGTGGTCGCGGTGCCGGAGAACGAGACCCCGGCAGGCAGCGTGTCGACCAGCGTGATCGGCCCCGGGTCGGCCGTCGGGCCGTCGTTGGCCACCGCCACGGTCCAGGTGCCGGTCGAGCCGACGACGAAGGGCGCCGCGTGGGTCTTGGCGACCGTGAGATTGACCAGCGGGGGCACGACGACGACGTCGGTCGCCGTGTTGTCGCCGAGCGACGTCTCCGGCGTGCTGGTGGAGACCTCGGCGCCGTTGGTTGCGGACGGGTACGCGCCGGGCTCGACCGTGACGACGATCGACACGGGGTCGGCGGTCGCACCCGGTGCCAGCGGCAGGCCGAGGTCGCAGGTGACGACACCCGACGCCTCGGCACAGGTCCACCCCGTGCCGTCGGCCGACACGAAGGTGAGGCCGGCCGGCAGGGTGTCGACGAGCTGGACGTCGGCCGCGGTCGACGGGCCGGCGTTGGACACCGTGAGCGTGAACGCCAGCGGGTCGCCCACCCGGACCGGGCCGGTGTGGGTCTTCGTGACCGAGAGGTCCGCGAGCTGCGACACCACGAGGTCGTCGGTGTCGGTGTTGTTGCCCGGCACCGGGTCGGTCGTCGGCGAGGAGACCTCGGCGGTGTTGGTGTAGGTGCCCGGCGCGGCAGCCGGGTCGACGAGGACGGTGATCTGCAGCAGCGCGGCGTCGGCGCCCGCGGCCAGCGGATCGCCGGAGTCCTCGGTGCAGGTGACCACCTGGCCCGCGGCCGAGCACGTCCACGGGCCGGACGAGGTCACGTACGACAGGCCCGCGGGCAACGTGTCGACGACGGTGACCGGCGCCTGGGCGTCGGACGGGCCGTCGTTACGCACCTCGAGGTCGAACGTCTTCTCGCTGCCGGCGAGGGCACCGCCGGTGTGCGACTTGGCGATCGAGAGGTCTGCCTCGGCGATCACGTCGACCGGCGCTGTCCCGGTGTTGTTGCCGGGGTTGTCGCCGGGGGTCGTCGTCGAGACCGTCGCGCTGTTGGTCAGCGTCGTGCCGTCGAGGACGCCAGCGGACACCGTCGCCTGGACGACGATCGTCGTCGGCCCTGGCGACTGCGTCGGCCGGCTGCACTGGATCGTCTGGCCCACCGGTGCCGCGCAGGTCCAGCCGCTGCCGCTCGCGCTCACCGGGATCAGACCCGCGGGCATGGTGTCGACGACGACGACGGAGTCGGCAGTCGACGGTCCGGCGTTGTCGACCGTGATGGTGAACTCGGTGGCCTCGCCGGCACGGACGGGGTCGGCACCGGTGGTGGCCTTGGTGAGCGCCAGCTCGGCCTCGTCGGAGACGACGACGTCGACCTGATCGGTGTTGTTGCCCGGGTCCGGGTCGGTGACGGGGCCGTCGACGCTGGCGATGTTGGTCAGCGTCGCCGGGCCGGCGGCCGGGTCGATCGCGGCGATCACGGAGATCGCCGGGGCGGACGAACCCGCCGCGAGGGTGGCCGCGCGCGTGCAGGTGATCGTGCCGGACGACTCCGAGCAGGCCCAGCCGGTGCCGTCCGCGCTGACGAACGACGTCCCCGCGGGCAGCGTGTCGACGACGCGGACGGTGCCGGGCGAGTCGGACGGGCCGTTGTTGGTGACGACGAGCGACCACGTCACCTGCTCGCCCGCGACGGCCGTGGCCGGTCCGGTCTTGGCGATGGCGAGGTCGGCCTCGCCCACGAACGCGCTCGACTCGGTGTCGGTGTTGTTCACGAGGTTCGGGTCGGTGGTCGGGCTCGACACCGTGGCGGTGTTGGTGATCGTGCCGGTCACGCTGCTCGCGACCGCGACGCGGATGTCGACCGCGACCTGGTCGCCTGCGGCGAGTCCGCCGGTCAGCGTGCACGTGACGATCTGCCCGGCCGCCGAGCAGGCCCAGGCTCCGACGACGTCGTTCTTCGACACGTACGTGAGGCCGGCGGGCAGCGTGTCGACGATGCGAACCGGGGCGGCGGCGTCCGACGGGCCGAGGTTGTCGACCGTGAGCCGGTAGGTCGCCGTCGTGCCGGCGACGACCGAGCCCACGTTGGCCTTCTGGAGGGCGAGGTCGGCCAGCACGGTCGGCGTGGCTGTGTCGCTGTCGGTGTTGTTGCCCGGCACCGGGTCGGTCGTCGTGCCGGTCACCGTCGCGGCGTTGACGACGTCGGCCGTCTGGCTCGACGGGATGCCGACGACGACGGTGATCTGCGGGGCCGCCTGGCCCACCAGCAGGTCGGCGGCGCGGGTGCAGGTGAGGGTGCCGCCGCTGGCGCTGCAGGCCCAGCCGGTTCCCGACGCGGAGCGCAGGGTCGAGCCGGCCGGCAGCGTGTCGGTGATCGTGATGGGTCCGCGCGACACCGACGGGCCGTTGTTGACGACGTCGAGGGTGTACGTCGCGTCCTGGCCTGCGACGACCGGCGTGCTGCGGTTCTTGTCGATCGCGAGATCCGCACGGGTGGTCACCGGCGCGGTGTCGGTGTCGGAGTTGTTCGACGTCTGCGGGTCGTAGGTGCGCGCCGAGACCGTCGCGGTGTTGCTGAGGACGGTGCCGTCGGCGACGTCGTCGGCCAGCGCCACGCGCACCGTGATCGGCGGGAACGAGGCGCCGGACGCGAGCGTGTCCGAGGCGTTGCTGCGCGCGCAGCTGAGCGACCCGGACGCGAACGCGCACGACCAGCCGGTGCCGGTGGCCGAGACGAACGTCGTCGGCGACTCGACCGCGTCGACGACGGTGAACGGGCCGACGGCCGTGTCCGGGCCGGCGTTGCTCACGGTGACCGTCCAGTCGAACGCCGCGCCGGCGATGGGCGCGGTGACGTGCGTCTTGTCGACGCGGACGTCGGCGGAGTCGATGCGGGTCGACGCCGTGGCGCTGACGCCGCCGTAGGGACCGTTGGCGTTGCCGGACGCGCCGGTGGCGTCGTCGCCCGTCGACACCGCAGTGTTGACGTGGGGCACGGACGCACCGACACCGGGCGCAGAGACGACTCCGGGCTGCGGCGTCGCGCGGTAGGTGACGGTGAGCGAGCGGCCCGGCTGCAGCGTGCCGAGGTTGGTCCACGTCAGCTGCTCCTGCGGCGACCCGGCGGTCGCGGGCTCGACGGCCACCGACGGTGCGCCGTCGATCGAGACGCGCGCGGAGGCGGCGTCGTACAGCCAGTTGGCGGGGAGGGTGTCGACGACGTCGACGCCGGACGCCGCAGCGGTGCCGCTGTTGGTGACCGTGACGGTCCAGGTGTAGATGGTGCCGATGTACGCCGGCGCTCCGCCCGTCGCTGCCTTGGCGGTGGTGAGGCGCGGGAAGTCCGGCGTCACCGTCGCCGTCGCCGCGCCGCCGGTGTAGGTGCGGCCGCCCGCGGGCAGGCTGAGGTAGGTGGTGTTGCGCGCGGTGTTGACCAGCCCAGCGCCCGTGAGCGAGGACGACGGCGCCAGCCGCGCGGTGTAGGTGAGCGTGTAGCTCGCCCCGGCGTTGAGCGGCCCGGGGAGGGCCGACGCCGGCCAGGTGATCGTGCCGCCGCCGTTCGGCCCGGCACCGGCGAGCGTGCCGCCGCCGGCGACGGACGTGACCAGGACGCCGACGGGGACGGTGTCGGTGACGACCGTGCCGTAGGCCGGGCTGACGGTCGCGCCCGTCGCGTTGGTGACGCGCACGGTGTAGGTGAACGTGTCACCCGGCGCCGGCGTCGTGTCCGACACCGCCTTGGTGATCGTCAGGCTCGGCTCGAGCACCGTGATCGTGGCGCTCGCGCTGGAGCCGAGGCGGTCGAACGACGTCGGGCTCGACGTCGGCGTCTTGCCCGGCGTCGCGTTCCACGCCGACTGGACCGTGTCGGTGAGCGCCTTGCCCGCGACGTTGGTGGGGACGTCGGTGACGGCCGCTGTGTAGGTCAGCGTGAGGCGGCGCTGGTTGGGCACCGCCAGCAGGTCGGGGATCGTGTAGCCGTAGATGCTCGAGCCGTCGGCCTGCACCGCGGGGGGCAGCAGCGTGCCGGTGGTCCCGCACGGGGTGTTGCTCGGCAGCAGGACGCAGGTGAAGACGACCGAGGTGGGCGGGCCCTGCCCGACGGGGATCCGGTCGAGGAGCGTCGGCGCGTAGAAGTTGACGTTCGCCGGCACCGTGACGCTCACGGTGAACGTCGACGTCTGGCCGATCGTGCGCGTGGTGGGCGTCGCGGTCTTCGAGATCGCGTTGCCCGCGATGGTGACCGTCGACGTGGCACTGACGCTGTACGTGCGCTCGTTGGGATTGTCGGGGTCGTCGAAGTTCGCCTTGCCGTCGTTGAGCGTGCCGCCGATGAGGCGCGCGGTGTTGACGTAGGAGTCGCCGCCGACCGCGACCGGGTTCACCGTCGCGGTGTAGGTGCGCGCGGTGCCGACGGTGCTCGGCTCGATCGTGCCGAGCCGCCACGCGAGCCGGGTCGTGCCGGCGGCGCAGCCGTTCGCACCGTTGCCCGCGACCTGTGCGATGCCGGGGTTGGCGCCGTAGGCCTGGAAGGTGAGGCCGGCGGGGAGGCAGTCGATCACGAACGCGTCGTGCAGCGGCGGCCGGTTGGTGGTCGTCGTCGCGGTGTTGCGGTTGAAGGCGGTCACCGTGAACGTCACGACATCGCCGCCGGCCCGCGGCCCGGTGGGGGCGTTGGTCTTGGTGATCGCGGGGCCGGGCTGGCGCAGGTTGACGGTGTAGGTGGTCTGCACCTGCGGCAGCGCGGTGCCGTTCAGGGTGGCCCGGCTGTTGAACCGCGCGGAGTTGGTGGCCGCGACCGCGTTCGAGCCGGTGGCCAGCGCTGTCGGGCCCACACGCACCGTCAGGGTGACGAGGAACCGCTGCGGCGTCGCCGTCGTGTTGTCGTACGTCGCCGGGAACGTCACCGTCCCGTTGGCGGGGTTGAGGGTGACGCCCGCCGGGACCGTGCCCGGCGCCGCGCACGCGGGCAGCGGGTCGGCGCCGGTCGGCGTCGGGGCCGAGGGGCAGAACTCGAGCGCGGGGGCGGGCGCCGTCGGCGTCGTCACGATCGCGAACCCGGTGGGCAGGGCGTCGGTGAGCGACCCGTTGAAGACCGCGGTGCGGTCGGGGATGGTCACGGCGTAGCGGTAGGTGACGAGCTCGCCGATCGTGGCCTGGTCGGGCGTGGAGTTGTTGGTCTCCGTGATCGACGTCGTGCCGACCTTGCCCACAGACACCGCGGGCGTGACCACGCTGGAGGTGTCGCTGGCCGCGGGGGCGTCCTGCGAGGCGACCGGCACGGTGGTGTCGATGTTGCTCTGCGGGAAGTAGGTCGCCACCGAGCCCGGCCGGTTGGCCGCCGCCTGGAACGAGCGGACGGCCGCGGTGTTGGTGAACGTGCGGCCGACGCTGGTGGGCGACGGGATCCGCATGTCGTAGGTGTAGGTGAACGACTCGCCCGGCGCGATGGTCTGCGTCGTCAGGCTCTGCGCGGTGTCGATCACCTGCCGCCAGCGGATCGCGCTCTGCGTGGTGGACCCGGTGAACGTGGGGTGCCCGGCCTGGCCCGGGTTGGTGCACGTCGCGGTCGGCGCGACGGGCACGGCCACGCCGTTGCTCTTGGTGATGCCGGAGATGTTGGAGATCGCGGCGCAGGTGATGCCGGCCGGCAGGACGTCCCACACGTCGAGGCCGCCGACGGGGTAGCCGGTCGGGCCGCCGGCGACGCCCGAGTTGGTCACGTCGATCCGGAAGCGGACCGTCGACCCCTCGCGCACGGGCAGCCCGTCGACGTTGGTGCCGAGGCCGTTCGGGCCGGCGGCCGGCACGTCGATGCTCTGGATGCCCTTGACCACCGACACCGGCGCCGCCGGGACGACGGTGAAGTCGACCTGGTCGCGGTAGCTGCGGCCGCGGCCGCTCGAGTCCTCGGCGCGCAGCTTCATCGCGTTGCCGAGGACGTCCGGCGTGCCGATGGGTGCGGCATTGGTGACGGTGACGGCGAAGACCCACTCGAACACCGCCCCGAGGTCGACGAAGCGGTTGCCGCCGATCTGATCGCCGAGCCGCCAGCCCAGGCTGTCGGGGGTCGCGGTGAGCACGGCGTTGGATCGGCGGTCGTTCGTGGTCGCGACCGCGCTGCCCGGGACGTACTGCGTGCCCGGCGGCAGGAAGTCGGTGATCACCGGGTTGCGCGTGCGGGTGAAGGAGTCGAAGTCGACGCGCAGCTTGAAGCAGATGACGTCGCCCTTGCGGAACTGCGTCTGCGCGGCCGGGAACGACGACGGCTCGCCGTAGCCCGAGCCGTCGGTGCCGCAGACCCCGTTCTGCGAGCGCGGGCCGATGGTCTTGTCGAGCGTGAGGTCGCTCGTGGCGATGGTCGACGTCGACGAGTCGGTGACCGTGGCGGTGCCGGTGAACCCGGTGGCGGGCACGGGGGTGGTGGTCGACGTCAGCGACGCGCGGTTGGTGAAGGAGTCGCCGCTCGACGTCGGCTCGCTCGAGCCGAGGTAGAGGTCGCGCATGCCCACCCAGTAGCGCACCGTCGCCGTGCCGTCGGCGTTGATCGTGGGCAGCGGCGCGAACACCACGGTGAACGAGCCGTCGGGGTTCTGCGTGACCGAGGAGAAGGGCTGGCTCGGCTCGTAGAACGTCTCGCCCGTGCAGTCCGCGGGCGAGCCGGGCACGTAGTTGGTGCCGACGGCGCCCAGCGGGCACATGCCGTTGGGGATGACGTCGGTGACGACGGTGCCGCCCGCGGAGACGTACTCGCTGGCGTCGATGGTCAGCGTGTACTGGACGCGGCCCAGCGTCGCGAACTGCGCCACCGACGCGGACTTGCGCATGCGCACGTCCTCGATCGACACCGTGCGGCGGGTGTCGGCGGCGGTGGCCGTCGAGCCGCCGGAGGCGACCGTGCCGGTGTAGGTGCCGCTGGCGCGTGCGACGTTGGTGGCCGACCCCTCCGCGGCGCCCTCGCGCGTGCTCGCACCGTTGTTGTTGTCGAGGTTCGCCGTCTGGCCGAGGCTCGTCGGCGTCGGCACCGGGCCAGGCGTGAACGTGGCGGTGTTGGCGCGCAGCGGGATGCCGGCCGCGTAGGGCAGTGTGACGGTCGCACCCGCAGCGAGGGCGCCGAGGTTCCACGTGACCTTCGTGTAGACCCCCGCGGGGTAGGTCGTCGTCCCGTCGGCCGGCGGGTTGGTGACCGTCTCGACCGACGCCGGCGTGCGGCAGCCGGGCACTGCGGGCGTCGCAGCCAGCGAAGGTGCGCCCGGGTACTCCCGAGCAGCCGAGTTGTCGACGCCTCCGCAGCCGAGGAACTCCAGGGACGCCGGCAGGTAGTCGGTGACGACGACGCCGTTGGTGCCGGCTACGCCGGTGTTGCGCACCGTCAGCGTGTAGACGGTCGGATGTGTGTGGACACCGCGGAGCAGCTCGGACTCCGGGCTCGGCTCCGCCTTCGAGATCTGCAGGGCCGACACCGCGATCGCGCCCGTGCTCGCCGAAGCGGACTCGGTGAAGCTGCCCGCGACGACGGTCCCGGTGGCGTCGAAGGCCGGGATGCGCCGCGGGTCTGTGTTGGCGTAGGCGTTGCCCAGGTTGGCGAAGGTCGAGCCGACCGGCAGCACCGACTGATCCGCGCGGGCGGTGAACCCGAGGGCGAAGGAGTCGGCGACCTGCAGGTCGCTGACGTTGCGCCAGACCAGCACCTGCTGGCCGCTGCCGTTGACCACGATCGTCGGCTCGCCGGCCGACGCCGGCGTCGTGGAGCCGGCGACGTAGGTGAGGCCCAGCGGCAGCACGTCGCGGAAGGACACGTTGTACTCGGGCACGGCGTCGGGGTTGGACGCCGGGTTCGCCGCTGTCAGCGTGAAGGCGGCCGTCGAGCCCGCGAGCACGGAGGTCGGACCGGACTTCGCCAGCGTGATGCCGGCCGCGGCGAGCGCTGCGGGCAGCGGCCCGGCGACGGCGACCAGGCCGGCGACGAGCGCGGCCACGACGAGCGCGGCGGTGCGGCGCAGCGACGGCGCGGTGCGGCCGGGGCCGGTCGTCGGCGTCGAGACCGGGGGCAGCACGGGGCGGCCCGTCGGTCGCCCAGGAACAGGCCGAGCGGATCGGTCGGAAGACATGCGGTGGCGGGTCCTTGCGGCTGGCGGCAACGGTGCGTAGGACCCGATCCCCCCGTCGTGCCTGCCGACCGAGTCCCCCCTTGGCGCTCGACCGTAGGTGCGCGGACCGCCCTCGGCGTCCGGCGGGGGGCGAGGCACGCGGGGCGTGTCCCAGATTCCGGGGACACGACTGCTCCACCTGGGCGACATCGTCGACAGCGAGTAAGCATTCACTCACCCTGCGTCGGCTGTACGCGCTCACACGGACCGTCGGACCCCCGGCCAGGCGCGGACCCTCAGGGAGAGGTGACGACGGCGGTGGCGGCGCGGTCGAGCGCGGCTTGGGCGTCGAGGAGCGGTCCGGGCGAGGCGTCGGCCAGGAAGACGAAGACCCGCATGCGGCCCTGCTCGTCGACGACCGCGCCCGCCAGGGTGACCACGCCCGACAGCGTGCCGGTCTTGCCGCGCACCACGCCGCGGCCGGCGTCCGTGCCCTCGGTGTCGAAGCGGTCGGCGAGCGTGCCGGTCGCCCCGGCGATGGGCAGCCCGGTCGTGGTGGGCCACAGGATCCCGGCGGTGGCGCCGGTGGGCGGCGCGTCGCGCACGGCGGCGGCCAGCGTGGCGGCGAGCGTCGTCGCGGTGACCCTGTTCTCGCGCGAGAGGCCGCTTCCGTCGACGAGGTCGAGCCCGCTGACCGGCACGCCGAGCTCCTGCAGGGTCTCCTGCGTAGCCCGGGCTCCCCCGGCGAAGCTGGCGTCCTGCGCCACGACGAGGCCCGAGAGGTGCGCGAGCGCCTCGGCGAGGTCGTTGTCGGACGCGGTCAGCATCCGCTCGACGAGGTCGGCGACCGTCGGGCTCTGCACCGAGGCGATCGGCTCGGCCACGCTCCCGACGTCGGTACGGCCGACCTCGCCGGTCACGGTGAGGCCCGCGGCCTCCAGCCGGCGGGCGAACCATCGCCCGGCGGCGATCGCCGGGTCGGCCGAGCGGACGCGCGACTCGGCGGAGACCTTGCCCGAGTCGGCCGACAGCGCCGAGACCGGGCTGACGACACCCGTCGAGACGTAGGTGCTCGGCCAGCCGGGCGCCGTGCGCGGCCCGGTGAACAGCGAGTCGTCGACCTCGACGGCCACCGTGCTGACGCCCTTGCTGCGCAGCGCCTTCACCGTGCGCGAGGCGAGGTCGGCGAGCGACGCCGGACGGGCCGACTGCCCCTCGGGCAGATCCGCCGGCGTGGCCGGGTAGCGGGTCAGGGTCGCGTCGCCGGCGCCGACAAGCACGATCTCGCCGGGCGCCGCGCCCTCGACGACCGACGTCGTGAGCCGGGTGCTCCCGCCCAGCGCCGACAGCGCCGTCACGGCCGTCAGGGTCTTCAGCGTCGAGGCGGGGACCTGGGCGGTGCTGCCGTCGCGGTCGAGCAGCACGTCGCCGCTGCCGACGTCCACGACAGCTGCGGTGACGTCGCGGCCGAGGGCCTTGTCGCGCAGCGCCCGGGTGACGGCGGCGACCAGCTCGCGCGACGGGTCCGGCACGGAGCCCGGCTCCAGCGCCACGCGCGGGAGGACGACGTCGGGCGCCGGCGGCGGGGCCGGCACGGGGGTCGAGGAGGGCGAGGACGACGGCGACGAAGGCGCGGGAGGCGCTGTGCTGCCGAGGGCCGGGCCCGGGGCGACCAGCGCGGAGCCGAGCACGGCGGCGGCCGCGGCGGCCGCGACACCCAGGGCGCCACGGCGTGAGGCACGCACGTCGTCCTCCTGAGGGTGGGCCTGCCGGGTCGGTCAGGGCCCCGTGACCGCCGTCACCCGGGCGGGGTGCTGGTCACGGACGGGGCTCCGGTACGGAACACTAGGCGACGGACGACGGCGTCCGGCGCCCCGGTTCGGGGCAGTCCGGCGTCCAGCGCCGGAGTCCGTCCACCCGCCGCCCACGATCCGCAGGAGCGCCTCCGTGGAGTTCGACGTCCTCATCGAGATCCCCGCCGGTTCGCGCAACAAGTACGAGGTCGACCACAAGACCGGCCGCATCCGCCTCGACCGGATGCTGTTCACCTCGACGCGCTACCCGCACGACTACGGCTACATCGAGGGCACCCTCGGCCAGGACGGCGACCCGCTCGACGCGATGGTGCTGCTCCAGGAGCCGACCTTCCCCGGGTGCCTCATCGAGTGCCGCGCCATCGGCATGTTCCGCATGACCGACGAGGCCGGCGGCGACGACAAGGTGCTGTGCGTGCCGTCGGGCGACCCGCGCCTGGAGCACCTGCGCGACATCCACCACGTGGCCGAGTTCGACCGCCTGGAGATCCAGCACTTCTTCGAGGTCTACAAGGACCTCGAGCCCGGCAAGTCGGTCGAGGGCGCCACCTGGGCCGGCCGCACCGAGGCGGAGGCCGAGATCCGCGCCTCCTTCGAGCGCCACCGCGAGCACGAGGCCGAGCACGGCGCCCACGCCGAGGGCGGCGACGAG
>Ga0102832_1002196_pt1 | contig 12506 bp, 10 predicted proteins | sample EBPBio282013_DNA_FD_88942 | JGI IMG/M metagenome (GOLD analysis project Ga0102832, IMG submission 88942) | Wastewater treatment Type I Accumulibacter community from EBPR Bioreactor in Madison, WI, USA - Reactor 2_5/28/2013_ DNA (Illumina Assembly) | ecosystem: Engineered > Bioreactor > EBPR >...
GAAGTCGCGCGTTACATCCGGCAGTATGGGGCGGTGGAAGGCTTAGAGGTGTTTAAGCAGAGTGTCGCCTACCAAGCGCTGCTGCGAGAAGCGCCGGACGTGGCGAAGTCGGTGGTAGGGCAGTTTACGCATCCCCGCGCCGAGGAAACGGTCGTCAAGCTGGAACGGATGCCGAACGACGCGCCGTGTCGTGACCGTGCGGCGTGGGCAAGTATCCACGTGCCGACGCTGGTGCTGGGCAACCACGTTGACCCGATGCACCCCTACGAGATGGCGGAAGTGCTGGCGGCGGGTATCCCCAACGCGCGGCTGCGGGAACTCACATCGAAGTCGGTGGATAAGGCGCAGCATGTGCAGGAAGCGCGGCAATTCATCGGGGCGTTTTTGCGAGAGGTTCCCCAGAAATCTTAAGTCAATTTAACCGCCAAGAACGCCAAGATCAATACAGAGAATTTAAACATACACGGACAGGGATTTGAAAAGGTTGCAGGAAGATTTGCAACCTTTTTTGATTCGTGTGCGTACTGTATGTGTATGTGCATATATAGGAGGAAACACATATGTCGCTGCCGTATTTGCTGCTGGGTTTGTTGAGCGCGAGGCCGATGTCCGGTTATGACCTGAACAAAGAGTTCAATGATGCAGTTCAGCACTTTTGGTCCACCGACCAAAGCCAGATTTACCGGTCGCTGTACAAGCTGGAAGCGGAAGGATTGGTGAAGGCGGAGACGATTGTGCAGGAGGACAGCCCGAACAAAAAGGTTTACCGGGTTACGGAAACGGGTTCGGCGGAACTGGTGCGGTGGTTGAGCCGACCGCAGCCACCGACGGCACCGCGCGAGGCTTGGTTAGGGCAGTTGTACTTCAGCCATCATCTCGATAATTCGATGACGACTTCGGTACTGGAAACGTATCGGGCGGAGATACAGGCGGAACTGGACACGCTGGTGGCGCTGCTGGATACGCTGCCGCCGCGCGAGACGTGGGGGCAGCTACCCCGCGAGTATCAATTCCAACTGCTCACGCTGGATTATGGGCTGGAGGTTCAGCGCTTTCATGCGGAGTGGTTTGATAAGGCGATTGAGCAGATCAAACAATTTCGTGATTCGGCGGCAGACGGCAGCAACTCATCAGAGGCATGATACGTACAAGACGATTATAACGGCACGCATAACAGAGGAAAAGATGGCAGAATCCTTAGTCGAAGTTCGGGGGCTGACGAAAACCTTTAAACGGGCGGACGGAACAGCAGTACAGGCCGTGCGGGGCATCGACCTCGATATTTTTAAGGGCGAAATTTTTAGTATGCTCGGCCCGAATGGCGCGGGCAAAACCACGACGATTTCGATGATTAGCGGTTTGCTGACCCCCACCAGCGGCGACGCGAAGATCGGCGGGTACTCGATTACCGCGCAGCCCATGAATGCCAAGAAGCTGATCGGGGTGGTGCCGCAGGAGATTGCGCTGTACCCGACGCTGACGGCACGCCAGAATCTTGAGTTCTTCGGCAAGATGTACGGGCTGGGCGGGAAAGAATTGACGGCGAGCGTGGACGAGGTGCTGGAGTTCACCGACCTGCGCGACCGTGCTAAAGACCGTGTTGAAACTTTTTCCGGCGGGATGAAGCGGCGGGTGAATATCGGTGTCGGGCTGCTGCACAAGCCGCAGTTGGTGTATATGGACGAGCCGACGGTGGGGGTTGATCCGCAGAGCCGCCGCCGTATCCTCGACACGGTGATCCGGTTGCGCGAAGAACGCAAGATGACGGTGATGTATACCACGCATCTGATGGAAGAAGCGCAGGAACTGAGCAACCGTGTGGCGATTGTCGATCAAGGTAAGATGATCGCGCTGGGTACGGTGGGCGAACTGATTCAGCAGGTGGGCGAGGAAGACCGCCTCGTGCTGAACATCGGCGAACAAGGGCTGCCGGACAGCGTACTGCCCAAGCTGCAAACGGTGGAAGGGGTGACGCGAGCGCTGTATGACATGCCGACGCAGGTTAGCGAGGGCAGCCAAGAAGTCGACGCGGGGAAGATCACGATTTATGCCAAGCGCGGACGTAAGGCGCTGCCGCATGTGATCCAGATCGTGAATGAGTCAGGATTAGAAATTCTATCGGTCGAAGTGCGCGAACCCGACCTCGAAGCGGTGTTCCTGCAAATGACCGGACGCGCGTTGAGGGACTAATCACCATGCGTAAAATTTGGACAATCGCGTGGAAAGATGTCTCAACGAGCTTCCGCGACCGTAACCTTGTACTGATTATGCTGGCGGCTCCGCTGGCTGTCGCCACGATTATCGCGCTGGCATTCGGCGGGGCGAACGGCAGTGACATCCCGATTAACGATATTCCGGTGGCTATCGTCAACCTTGACCGAGGGGCGAATGGTCAGAATCTGGGTGATATTTACGTGAGCGCCTTCATTCCACCGGCGGCGAATACCTCCACGCTGACATCCTCAAGCTGTGCGCTGGTTGAACCGGAACCCACAACGGCTGACACGGGCAGCGCGGTAACGTTACAAACGCTGACGGAGGCGACGGTCGTGGCGGATGCTGCTGCGGCGAAGACGGGTGTCGATGATGGCACGTATATGGCGGCGATCATTATTCCGGCGGACTTCAGCCAGAAAGTGACCATCGGCGCGGGTAAGATGACGATTGAGCCGAGCCGTGTGGAACTGTATGCCAACAGCGGCAGCCCGATACAAGCGGGGATTATCCGCAGTGTGGTCGAGGGCATCACCAACCAGATCGCGACCGGGAGCATCGCGCTGCAATCGTTATTCGCCACGGTGAGCGAGCAATTCGGCATTATGCAGGTGGCGACTCTGGCGACCAGCCCTTCGTTCGCGGATAACATCGCGTGTGCATTCATGCCGACGCTCAACAAAGTGGTGATCGACCAGCAGACGGTTCAAGGCCAGCAGACCAACGGGGCCATTCCCCTGCTGATCTTGTTTGGTTCCGGTCAGGCGATGTTCTTTAGCCTGTTTACGGGGCAGGGCGGCGTGTACAGCGTGTTTGAGGAACGGAAGCAGTGGACGCTGCAACGGTTGGTCGTCACCCCCACGCCGCGCATCTCTATCCTGATGGGCAAAATGTTGGGCGTGCTGGTGACATGCATCCTGCAACTGGTGTTCCTGTTTATCGCGCTGACGGTGGTGGGCAGCTTGCTCAATGGTGGCTTGGTGGTGATCTGGGGCAATAATTACCTGCTGATCGCTGCTGTTATTCTGGCAGCCGCCGGAGCCGCGACCGGCCTCGGTACGCTGCTGGCGGGGATTTCCAGCACGCCGGAGCAGGGGCAAATTTACGGTTCGCTGGTCAACGTGGCGATGGCGGTATTGGGCGGCGCGTTTGGCTTTCAACTGCCGGAGGTGTTCTCGCGCTTCTCGATCCTGTATTGGGGGTCGAATGCTTTCCAGAAGCTGGCGAACGGCAGCGGTGAGATCGGGCTAAACCTGCTGGTGCTGGCACTTTTAGGCGCGGTGATGTTCGGGGTCGGGTTTTGGATGTTCGACCGCCGGTTGGACATTTAGGGGGACGCGATGAATACGATACTCACAATTGCACGCAACGATTTGCGTGTCTTTTTCCGCGAGAAGGGGCAGCTTATCGGCCTCATGGTCATTCCGGTGCTGTTCACGCTTGGCGTGGGTTTCGCCAACAGCAGTGGCAGCGGGCCAAACACGGTGCGCGTGGATGTGGTCGATAACGACAACACGGCCTATTCGCAGCAGTTCTTAGCCGATGTGCGCGAGGCCAACAGTGCTATACGCTTATGCCCGATGGATAACGACGAGGCGGATTTTTGCCAGCTCGATGAAAACCCAACGTTGGATGAAGCGCGTTCACTCCAGCGGGTGAGCAATAACGATACGCTGGCACTTATCAGCATTCCGGCGGGGTTCGAAGCGGCGGTGCAATCGGGCGAAGCAGCGACTGTCACTTATCAATCGAACGACAATGTGACCGCGCCGGGGTATATCTTGCGGGCGGTACAGGCCGCAGCCGGGAAGATGGGCGCGGCGCAGGTGGCTTCGAGGGTGGGTTCGTACATCGTCGAAAATACGACAGGCATCACGTTCGCGGATGAGGCCGACAAGCAAACCTTCCGCCAGCAGCTTTACGACTCGGCAGCGGCGACCGTCAGCACGAATCCGGTGACGGTTGCTTACAGCGAAAGCCAACAGCCAGAGGGCGCGGATGCCAGCAGCACACAGGTGGGCTTCGGGCAGTCGATCCCCGGCATGGGCAGCATGTTCGTGATGTTCACGGTGTTCGGCTCACTGTACGTCCTCATCCGTGAAAAGGTGAACTGGACGATCCAGCGGTTGGTGATGATGCCGGTGACGCGGGGGCAAATCCTCGCGGGCAAAATCCTGATGTGGTTCCTTGTGGGGATGCTGCAATACGGGGTGGTGTTCCTGATCGGCTTGCTGGTGGGGGTCAACTTCGGGCATGACTTGGTGGCGCTGCTGCTGACGATGATTATCTATACGCTGAGTATCACGGCTTTCAGCTTCGCCATTTCGACACTGCTCAAGACAGAAGCACAGGCCAACAGTATCAGCCTGCTCCTCTCGTTGATGTTGGCCTCGCTCGGTGGAGCGTGGTGGTCGCTTGATGTGGTGCCGGAGTTTATGCGGATTATCGGGCATCTCTCGCCGGTGGCGTGGGCGATGGACAGCTATAAGAGCTTGCTGTTTGAAAACGGCAACCTGCTTACGGTGCTGCCGAACCTCGCCGTGCTGGTGGTGTTTACGGCGGCGTGTTTCGGCTTCGCGGTGTGGCGGTTCCGGTACGAATGAGCAGTGAAGGACTGAGTGCTGAGTACCGAGTAAAAGCAGGAATAGAACCGCAGAGATGATCTGGAAGAAACCTCACCCCCGATCTTTCAAGGGTAGGTATTTGCTCAATATGGGTTTGTGTTGGCTTTTGCCGGAGGATAAACCCTCCGGCAAGACGCATAAAGCCCCGTAAACGGGACTAAAGAAGCACTCGAATAGTTGGTGCAGTTGATGAAATGAACCGATTTTTCGCTCAAATTAAGAAAACCTAGCCTTGAAAGACCCACCCCTATGGGAAAACGATACCGAGAATTTGAAAAGTGTCGTCTAGTGAAACGAGAAATCAGAGGGTTGGTATTCCGCCTTTAATTGTGAAAGCACAGTAGAGCTTATCTGAAAATTTATTATAGTATCGGACGGCATCTGCGTAGCGTGCCGTCCCTATAAAAATGCGAAATTCAAAGGCTCTGTTCTGAATTTTTGATGTAGGGAGGCGATATATCGTCTCTGTTACTAAAGGAATTTCCCTGTATATACCTCTGGCTAACTGATGAGGCTGCCCTTTTTGATTCCCAATGCCTATTTGTGTATCTCGAATCCCTCGGATATGATGGAGAGATCAAAATGGAGGACGCACATTTCGTCCCTCGAAACGTCTATTGGAATGAGCGTGCTTGAATGGCTGACGCTGAACTCCCCCTCAACCGAATTATCGTGGGTGACTGCATCGACACCTTAATCCAGCTACCGGAAGCCAGTGTGGATTTGGTGTTCGCTGACCCACCTTACAACCTGCAATTGAAGCGCGAACTGTGGCGACCGAATATGACCGAGGTTGACGGGGTAGACGATGCATGGGATCAGTTCGAGAGTTTTGAAGCCTATGATGACTTTACCCGCGCGTGGCTGAGTGAGTGCCGCCGCGTGCTGAAGCCGGAGGGTTCGCTGTGGGTCATCGGCAGCTACCATAACATTTTCCGTGTGGGCAAAATCCTGATGGATTTGGGTTACTGGATCATCAACGACATCGTGTGGCAGAAGGTGAACCCGATGCCGAATTTTCGCGGGGTGCGCTTCGCCAATGCCCACGAAACGCTGATTTGGGCGAAATATTCCGAGAGATCGCGCTATACCTTTAATTATCATCTGATGAAGCACCTCAACGGCGGCAAACAGATGCGGAGTGATTGGGTTATCCCGATTTGTTCAGGGTCGGAGCGTATTCGGGTGAACGGGCAAAAGGCGCACCCGACACAGAAGCCGGAAAAGCTGCTAGAGCGTGTGATTCTGGCTTCATCGATCGTGGGTGATGTGGTGCTTGACCCATTCTTCGGCACGGGGACGACCGGGGCAGTAGCGAAACGCTTGGGGCGGCAGTGGATTGGCATCGAGCGCGATATGGCGTATGCGCGGGTGGCTAACAGGCGGATTGCGGCGGTTATCCCTAAGCCAGAGCAGCCGGTCGTGGTGGTGAAGCGGAAGCTGCGGCGGATTCCCTTCTCGGCGCTTTTACAGCACGGCTTTTTGGCGGAAGGCGACAGCCTCTACTTCCGGCGCGACCGCAAGAAAATAGGGCGCATCATGGCGAACGGTAAGCTGGATTACCGGGGGGTTGAAGGCTCCATCCACAAAATCGCCCGCAGCATCCAGAAAGGCCCGTGCAACGGTTGGGAACACTGGTACTACGAAACCAGCGGCGGCGAACTGGCGAATATTGACAGCCTGCGCGAACGGGTGCGGGCGATGCAGGCGGCGGAACCAGCAGCCGTTCCGTAAGGATGTTATCCCCCGATCTGACGCTGCAACCATGCCACCATGAGGTCAATCAGGTCAGGGCGGTTGGCGAGAATCTCGGTGCCACGTCCGGCGCTGGCAAAGGGCTGCACCAAGACCTCACCCCGATTTAAGCCTTGCAACACCTGTACAGCGGGTGACGAAACCGCATCATCTTGGCTGGCGACCAACAAGATAGGACGCGGGCTGAACGCGCCCATCGCCTGTTCAATGATGGGGTTGGTGGACGGGCTGAGTAAGATGGCGGTGTCGCAGAGTTGATCCGACGAGCAGCCGATGAGCGTGGCATCCGCTCCCTCCGCCGCGCCGATGACCGCCAGCCGCGCGGGGTCGGCATCGCCGCTGGTGAGGGCTTGGAGCATCACCGTGAAATCAGCCTGTGCGTTCTCCTGCCGCAGCGGCATGACCAGTACCGTAAAGTTTGCGTTGAAGATCCGCACGGGTAAATCACCCCATGCGTTGATGTCCGGCCCGATCATCAGCACACCGGGGCGGCGTATGCCATCGGCCTGCTGGTAAAACGTACCGTTGAGCAGTGTGCCATCCTGCGCGGTGACGATGACCGGCGCACCGAGGCTGTTGGCGGGCGGCGTACCCACCACCACCGGCGGTACGACACTATCCGGCGCGAGGGCGGCAACGGTCGGGTTGCTGGTTTCCACTACTGCATCAAACGACACGTTGGTGGGTTGGCGTAAGTCGAGAGTGGCGCTGGCCTCGATGGTCGGGCCGCTTATTTCGATGGTGGGGGTGAGAGTAGGTGGGGGCAGAATCGTATCACAGGCGGCAAAGCAGCCGCAGACAGCCAGCAGGATATAAGCCCTGAATCGCTCTGGCAGGGGCAGGCGAATCATGCCCCTCATGATTTGATGGTGGGGCGTGCGAACACAATCATCCGTTCACAGCCATCCTCGTACGGGTCGAGTTCGGGGCTGCCGTAAACGGCCTCCACCGTGAAGCCGCTGGCTCGGAGGAGCAGGCGTACTTCGGCGTAAAAGAAGAAGCGGAAGTTAACTGGCGCGAGGGTGCGCTTAACGGTGCCGTCGCCGCCGACTTCGTCGTATATCCAGTTGATGCGGATGAGCTGGTCGGTGCGGTCAACGCTGCTGATGGAATACTGCATAACGAGATGACCGGTATCCGGCTCAAGGAAGGTTTTCTCGAAGATCATCGCGTCGGTGTCCTGCGCGGCGAAGGCATCCGCCGGATTGGGTAAATCCAGCACGAGCAAGCCGTCGTCGGTCGTCAGTTCGTGCAGACGACGCAGCACTTTTAACTGCTGTTCCTGATCGTGGAAGTGCATCAAGCCGTTGTAGGGTACAAGTACCAACGGGTAGCGCTTATCCGTTTTGTATTTGAGCACGTCGTCTTGGATGAAGGTCAGCCGGTTTTTGAGCGCGGGTTGGCTTTCCACCAGTTTACGGGCGCGGTCGAGCATGGCGGGTTCGATGTCAATGCCGTGTACCTCGTAGCCCGCCTTCGCCAGATGGAACATCACGCGACCAGTACCCGCGCCGACCTCAAAGACCGGCCCGCCGTATTCGTTCGCCAACTCACTGTACATGAGCAGGTCGTCGGTTTTATCCTGATGCTCGGCATCGTAATATCGGGCGATGGTGACGTAAAAGCTCATGAATGCCCCCTGTCTCGTTTAAAAAAGGCTTCAACGGCGCGAATGTGGGGTTCATCTGCCCACAGCGGCGGGAAAAGTTCGCGTTCGGTTTGCAGCGCCTGTTCATACGACTGGTTGATACCGGCTTGCAAGAGCGTTTTCATGCCGCGAATGGCGAGCGGCGCGTGCTGGGTGACGTGTTGGGCGTAGTGCAGGGCATGTTCGAGGGCGCTGCCCTTTTCGACCACACGATTGACCAATCCAACCGCGAGCAGTTCCGGGGCGTGCATCACGCGGCTGCTGAGGAGCATATCCATCGCCCGCGCGTAGCCGACGAGCCGCAGCAACCGCTGACCCGCACCCCAGCCGGTCGTCAAGCCCATCTTGGCTTGCACGAAGCCCATGCGGGTTTTCTCATCCGCGATTCGCAGGTCACAGGCCAGCGCCAGTTCACTGCCACCGCCCAGCGCATAACCGTTCATAGCCGCGATAACAGGCACGGGCAGCCGTTCAAGCGCCATCAGTGCGTCACCCATCAGGCTAATCATCATGCGTCCATCGGCTTCGCTGGCGTAATGGTGCAGTTCATGGAGGTCACCACCGCTGCAAAAGGCATCGCTGCCCGCGCCGGTAATAATGACCGCGCGGAGTTCCGGTTCGGCGGCAAGGCAGCCTATGGCTTCGGCGAGGGCGTGCATGGTGGCAAAGTCGAGCGCGTTGCGCTGTTCCGCACGGTTGAGGGTTAAGACGGTGATATGGTCGTTTCGTTGGTCGACCAAGAGTGTGTTTGTCATGTTTATAGTGTAACGATGGAGAGGGCGGTTGGCGAGGGTGGAAAATTAGGTGGCGAGCCAGATTTACTCCTGATACGCGAATGTTCAAAGCATAGAGTTGGCGTAGGTTGAGCGCAGGGCAAGCGGCAGGGGTAAACCGTTCATGCGCCCTATAATCGCGCCATGTCTCAATATCGACTTTCGCTCCCCTCAAGTTCGTTTTCACGGTCGCGCCAAATCGGGTGCTTACCGATTGCGGCCGCTGGTGTACTCTTCGGTATCCTCTTTTGGGTGATCATGGGTACGTCCAACGTTGATGGGGCAACCCAACAAGCACCGCTGCCGACATCTACAATTTCCACACTGATCGAAGCGCAGCCCACGTTACCCGCAAATGTTACCCGCTATCCTGAGTTAATTACCGCCCTGCAAAATGGCAACATCGAAACGGCGATCTCGCTCATTCAGGCTATCGAGTCGTCGCGGCGTGATGATGTGAAAATGTTGAGTATGGGTGTACGGCTGATGCTCGACCACCTATATGTGATCGACGCGACCGATTTCCAGATGCCGAGCGTCCGAGCAAAGATGGATGCCGCGTTGGCGGTGGCTGACCGTGCAATTGCCGCCGCACCGGATTTGCCCGATGGCTGGGCAGCCAAGGCGCTCGCGCTGAATTGGGCTTACCAGACGGATGAGGCGGTTGCTGCCATCCAACAGGCGCGCGACCGTGATCCTAATCATCCGGCAGTACTGGCTGTTGCGGCGGAGATTGATGTCGAACGTGGGAATTATGCACAGGCTCAGGCTTTGCTTGACCAATCGATTGCTCATGCCGAGGCTGCCAATCCGCCTAATCGTTCAGCATTGGCACGAGCATATTATGTGCGCGGCAATATCGAGCAAATCTTAGGACACCCTGACGAGGCGATTGCCGCTTACGAGGCTGCGATGGCGATCAGCAGTTCGCCATATGACATCCATGATCCGTGGATGGTTGTTCCACCGGGGTATATCCTGTATCAGCTTGGCCCTATTTATCTTTTTCAAGGGCAGGGTGATATTGCACTCCGGCAATATACGGATGCGCTTTCGGTTGATCGACAAGATGCGTTTCTCTTTTACCTACGCGGACGGGTTTACCGTTTTCGGGGGGATTTCACCAGTGCTAAGGCCGAATTCCAACGGTGTATTCAGATGGATATTCAGCAGTGGCGCTGCTGGCGTAACCAAGCACAGATTGCGTATGAAGCGGGCGACTGGCGAGCAGTAATAGGCTATCTCCAACCGATTATTGATGATAACTCGCAGATTTCTGATGACTATTATTATCAAGGGGCTGCATCCATCGAACTGAACCGGTGTGATCAAGGTGTCCCCTACCTTGAACGCGGTATCGAGCTTTTTGGTACGGCTACAGGCACCCCAACGTGGACGATTACCGACTTCACTTCTGCTTTACAACGCTGTAACACCCCTTAATTTTCCTCTTTGCCAGCCAATTTTAAGGTGGTAGATTCGCCTCCTACGGGAGCAATTTGCCAAACAAAACCCCTTTTGCTACAATGCGCCACGATTTGGGGCATAACTTGTTAAAACATGGGGGGCGCATTGCAAAACTGGGGACTTGCGTTTTGCTCTGCGCCGTTTTTATGTACAGTGCTTAAAAATTAGGATGCTTAGAAGAGGGATTGATGCGACGGATCGCGCTGTGGATGTTACTGCTAGGAACCTTGTTCGGGGGATCGCTGGTTTTTGCTCAAGGCGGTTTGCTCACCACCATTACGAGTGACGCAAAGTTCCGCGATGGGCCGGGTACCGACTTTTACGTGTTGGGTGTCGCCAAAGCCGGAACAACGATTTTGTTGGATGGCCGCGCCCCCGGTGGCGGTTGGGTACGCGGGATTACCCCCGACGCGAAAATTGGCTGGGTGGTCGAAACGGCGGTGGCTGCCAGCGCCGCTGAAATCGAAGCGCTGCCTAAAGTCTGGATTGATACCCCGTTTGGCCTGAGTGCGCCTGCGGGTAACGGTGGTATTGAAGTGCCTGCGGCTGCGCCCCCTGCGGAAAGCAGCGCCCCGACAGCAGTACCCCAAGAACAGCAGCCCGCCGCGCCGGTCGCGTCTGCGGGTGGGCCGGGGATTGAGGTACAAGTCGGCAGCAACGTCAACATGCGGGATAACCCCGATGGGAATGTCATCGCCCGCGCGTTAGCCAACCAGCCGTTTATCGTGGACGGACGCAGCGCTGACCAAGCGTGGGTGCGGGGTACGTTACCCGATGGCGCGAAAGGTTGGATTGTCGTTCGTTATGTCATCATTTCGGGTCAACAGGTGGCTGATCTACCGGTGGTGGAGGGTGGAGCCAGTGGCGCACCTGCCGCCGCGCCCGCTGCTCCAGCGAGTGACCCTGCCGCCGCAGCGCCGCCCGTGGTGGCAGCCGTGAGTACCACGCCGATTCGTGGCTTTAGCTACGGTGGGCATGTCGGCGATTTTGGTGACGGCGCGGTGAACGCCATGCGCCTCGCGGGGATGACGTGGGCGAAGCGCCAGTGGCGTTACATCGCCGGTCAAAACCCCAACGACGTGGCGGGTATGATTAACGACGCGCACGCCAAAGGGTTCCGCATCCTGATCGGTATCGTCGGGCAGCCGGGCGATGTCAACAACGGCGGTTACTTCGATCAATACGCCTCGTTCGTCGCGGGTGTCGCGGCGCTCGGCGCGGACGCGATTGAAGTGTGGAACGAGATGAATATCGACCGCGAATGGCCGTCGGGCAGCATCGACCCCGGTTTGTATACCGACCTGCTGCGCCGTTCGTATAACGCCATCAAAGGGGCGAACCCCGGCACGATGGTCATCAGCGGTGCGCCCGCGCCGACTGGCTTCTTTGGCGGGTGCAGCCCCGGCGGCTGCGACGACAGCAACTATATCGCGGGGATGGCGGCGGCGGGTGCGGCGAACTACATGGACTGCCTCGGCCTCCACTATAACGAAGGGATTGTCGGCCCCAACCAGACCAGCGGTGACCCGCGCGGGAACGGTGGTTACTTCACTCGCTACTTCTGGGGCATGATTAACACCTATTCGAAGGCGTTTCGCAATGCGCGGCCTTTGTGCTTCACCGAACTCGGCTACCTGACACCGGAAGGCTTCCCACCGCTGCCCGGTTCATTCGGTTGGGCAGAGAATGTCACGGTCGGGCAGCAAGCCTCGTGGCTTGACCAAGCAGTATCGCTTTCGCGCAACAGCGGCAAGGTCAAGCTGCTGATCGTTTGGAATGTCGATTTCACCAATTATGGCGATGACCCGATGGCGGGTTATGCCATCATTCGCCCCGGCGGTGGCTGCCCCGCCTGCGAGGCGCTTGCGAACTAACGCGCAGTGCCGCCATGTAGAAGGGGCGGCCTGAATTTTTGTCAAACAGCTAGAAGCCGGATGCAGTATGATGAAGGGCTGATAGCCAAGAGGAATGTTGAATGCCAGAGAACGAACTTAAAAAGACTGATACTAATCCTGTGCCGCTTCC
>Ga0102832_1002197_pt1 | contig 12489 bp, 8 predicted proteins | sample EBPBio282013_DNA_FD_88942 | JGI IMG/M metagenome (GOLD analysis project Ga0102832, IMG submission 88942) | Wastewater treatment Type I Accumulibacter community from EBPR Bioreactor in Madison, WI, USA - Reactor 2_5/28/2013_ DNA (Illumina Assembly) | ecosystem: Engineered > Bioreactor > EBPR >...
TATTTGCTAACATTTACTTTTATATATTGACTTAATACGATAAATTTAGAGTTAATGTTTATAATATCTTTGTGAATTTTGAGCAAATTGATTAAATTTTAAAAAAGATTTCAAAGAACATCAAACACGATCAAATAAATGATTAACTTTGCTTCATTGTTTGGCTCTTTCACTCGAGGAGGTAACTCTGCTGTGAGTGACTTACTCGATCGACCTGATACCACTCTCTAACAGTTACTGGATATCGAGTCGTTTTCAAATGAATACAAATCAGGAAATAACAAGATTATTGAATTGTAACTCTTTTAATTTAACAAAGCCTCAAGTATGATAAGTATGAACAGTTGGTGGACTACGTAACCGTAGAAGGACCGGCCGATAATGAGAAAAAAGGGTATAAGTAAGATTGAGCATAATATAAGATTCCCTATGGTAGCAGCTGATGTGTTATCCGTCTAAAATTCCCAAGCTATCGAATACTTTTTGCCTGATACTAAGATTGAAATCGAAGTTTAGTATGAATCAACATAGTAAGTCCAAATGCAGGTTGATGATGATGAAGAACAAGAAAATGGTCAATAACCCGAAAAAATGATCTAGTAAACTGAAGAGAATGTTAAGACCTAAGATACGACCACACCCTAAGAGTAAAAAGAAACAAATTAATCTGTTCCTTAAAAATAAGAGACACCTTAAACTAAAATCACAAAATAAAAGAAAAAAAAAATCGTCACTTAAACACGACCAGTCATCAAAAAAAAGAAGGAAATTAAATCTCCTCTCATGCATAAACTTCTCTCATATTATAAAGGTCCTGTTAATTACACCCTTGCAGGATATAATTGTAAGGTCCTTAATATGCTTTTCATGAAAAAACCCACTAACGTAACAAGTTTTTCAATTAAAAGTTCCTCAACTTTATTTTTAAATAAGACAAATACTACGTTGAATTAATTTGTAACCACATCGAATCCAAATCTGTTGGAGATCTCGTTACTAAAATCCTTATTTGGGAAAGTACATAATTTTTGCAAGAAAGAATCAAGTTTTATGATCATCTTATTTATTTGATGTCAATCCATAATGACTCTCATGTAATTATTCTATCAAATTTAAGGTTCTTTCTAACTTGTCTGGAGCCATCTTTGATATTATCGAAAAAACTTCAACTTTCATCAAATCAAAAATAAATTTAACGAACAATCAGTAAATTGTTAAAACTTTCCTTTCTATTTTCTATCGAACTGCCTAAGTCCATAAAATTATCAACAGTGCAATGTCTGAATAATAAAACAGAAGTGCTTATAACTGTTTGATTCTACATGCCTACCTTCATCATACTGAAGTTTAAACTTTCAATAGCTTCAAAATATAAGAAGTTCTTTAAAATTTCATAAAAAAAGCCAGTTAAAAACTCAGAAATGTCGAAAATCGAAGAGTTCTTGGAATGGGAAGACTTAAAATCATTTAAATTTTCTCTTTCCTCATCAGAAAACCAAGAAAAACTATCGAAGAAGACTCAAAGTCTAATGAAGTCACAGGAGAATTACTTTAAGAGCTTTACATTCATACGATGATCGCCTAAATTCCAGATTTCTTCAGTATTCTATTGAAGTTAATTGAACTTTTCGAAAACAACAATATTTTGCATAATGAAGTATATAGAATATTCGAGTCAATTTTAAAGGAACCATAACAAAATAGTTCTGCACTTCAATAACTTTTGCTTAATGATTAAAATGTACTTCTTAAGTTCATCTTATCATAAGCTTAAAAAGACAAACAATTAAAAACAAATTAAAAACATACCAAAAGAAAAGGCTACATTGGTCATGTAATTAACTTGTGTAAACTTATTAATCAAATCACTGATAATAGTCTCTTGAATGCGAAAATTAGAGAAGGTATTTTTTTTACTTAACAAAGATGTCAAATTCCAAGAGGTTTTAAATACCATGGTAGCTACTGATATAATTGAAACCAATAAAACTTTAGCTGGTTATGAGATGAAGAAAAATCCTGGCCGTGAGATTATGTTCCAAAAATAGGATATTTTGGCAGCATATTCAGAATTCCTGACCCATTGTCCAAAGCCCCAATTTGAGCCAGAATAAAAGTAATCGTCATAAGAGTAATCCTCAGAACCAGCAGTTGAGCCTGCTTAATAAGAAAAAATTAAAGCTGAAGAAAATGCGGAGAAACAGTTATAATAATAAGAATTGGACGAGTAGAAATTTAACCAAGTAGTGGCGACTTCACCATAACCAGTCGATGATTCTGATCCCAAGTTTTGGATCACCCATATGGCCTATGATGTGGACGAATTGTTAAAAGATGTTGATTGATTCGTAAATTTATACTTATTTCATCACTTTAATTTTAGTAAAAATTCTTTCGTTATTTGATCTTATTTACAAGATTTAAGCATAATAAATGTTTAATGTCTGATAAAATGTATTCTATTCTTTGCTACAATAAAAATATTCGTCTTTTTTATCCATGAAATCTTAAATCGTATTACCCAAAAATTGTCCGTATCACCTTGAAACTGAAACAGATTATTGCTCCATAAAAACACCAGTCAAAGCCAAAAATTTTATATTCACCAGAAACTGGTCAGTAAAGCTTTAAAAAGACATCAAGTACTCAAAAATCCAATCTGAAAATAGAAGAAATGAAAGATTACAGAATCAAAATTTTATTCCAAAGTTGAAATCTAAGTAGATTTTAAGAGAGCCAAAATTTTTCTTTAGTGTTTAAAGAAAAAAACAAAAAAAATAATTGTCTGAACCTTCTTTTTAAGAAGTTAAATGCAATAATCCTGAGATGAAAGGATCAAAAACCAAGACTCTTTACACAAAGTTTTTTAATAGTAGGAAGGAAAGCTCCCAATCTATAAAGATGGTTTAAAAGAGCCCCAACACTCCTAATAAAATTTAAAATAACAAATTATTTACCTATTCTAGCCAAGCCTTAACAGTCAAAGATTAATATGAAAGAGAATCTATGGATCGAAATTTTTCACATAATCCTGAAAGTTAAAATATAAAGTCGGTAAAGATGATTAAAAGACCTTATTTGAATGAGAATATTAGTTTTTTGATTCGAAGAAAAAGATAGATAAGAAATAAAACAACACTAAACAAAATAAACTAATCGAGGCATAAAATGAGTCATATATATCCAAACTTTAATGATGATAAAATTTGATCCATGTTTTTTTTCTTGTAAACATTAAATAAAATATTTAAAAAAGTCATTAAAATTAAGTTGTTTGAAAATAAAATGCTTATTTAAAGATTTATTCATTTGCATTTGATTTGATATAAATATTAAATATTGATGATGAATAAAGTCTCAAAATCTTTGAACCAATTTTTAACCTTGAGAGCTGCTTTCTCTCAAATTACTAAAGCTCAAAATCAAGCACCTTCAAGAAGAGAGTATCTCCAATTCAGCAAAAAGAGATTGGTTGATTTCGGATAATTACCTTTCGGAGAAATCCCTGAGGCCCTTCAAAGCTCAAGAGCCACAACTGTAAATAAACTTAGCAACGGTGTAAGAGTCGCCACCGAATACTGGCCAGGAAACCAAGCCGCTATCACTGTTAACATCAAAGCTGGAAGCAGGCAATAAACTTTGTAAAACAGTTCAGTCGCTCAATTTGTTGCTCACGGAGCTTTGAGAGGAACTCAAACATACTCAAAATAACAAGTCGAAGAATGGATTGACAAGTTCGGTGGAGTATTTGACGTTAAAGTCGACAGAGAAATCAGCAGATTCACTCTTTTCTTTAATAAAAATCAATTGAGCGATGCAGTAAACTTCTTATCTGAAGTCATTCTTAAACCAACATTCGAATCAGTTCAAGTCGAAGCATTGAAATCAACAGTCTATAACAACTCCGCCAATATGGATCCATACAAAAACACTTTGCAAATGGTTCATTATACAGCTTTCAGAGATCATTATTTGGGTCAACCAAGCACTGGTATCAGAGAAAACACTTACTCAATTACATCTGACCAAGTTAAACAATTCCATAATCAATTCTACGTTGGAGAAAATATTGTCGTATCAGGAGCTGGTGAGATTGATTCCACTCAATTGAACGAGTTGGTTAACAAACATTTCGGTAATGTGAGAGCTTCTGTTGAAGGACAAGTTGCCAACAAAGAACAACCTTTCTTGACACCATCATTGATGTTCCAAAGAGATGACGAAATCCCAAACACTTCAGTTGGTGCTGCATTCTTAGCTCCAAGCTGGAATGATCCTGATTTCTTTGCCATGCATTATTTCACCAAAATTATCGGTGAATACAGAGTCGATAAGTATACAGGAGCCCATTTGAACTCAGCTCATTTGCAATACAATACTTTCCATAATGCTTTGGGTTCATATCCAGATATCATTATCCACAAACCATTCTACATTCCTTATTCTGATACTGGTTTGATGGGTAATTTCATTTTTGGTAACGAAATTTTCAACAGAGAAATGTTGCTCATGACTCAAAACATGCTTTCATGTTATGCCCATCAAGTAATTCTTGTATTTATAAAAGATCAACCCTGTTGAAGTTTTCAGAGCCAGAAACACTTACTGGAACAGTCTTTTGGAAAGAAACAATCCTACAGAACAATCTTCAAGAAACGCTTGTCAAGTTTCATATTTGGACAGAATCATTCCAAGAACCGAAATCGCTACCAGAATTTCACATATGGATGATGCTTATTTGTCAAGAGTTGCAACCAAATGGTTCTGGGACAAGGAAACCGCAGTTGTTGCATGGGGACCTCTTCACAACGTCATCAACATGTGTCATTACAACAGACCTTACAAGAGAGCCACCTTGGGAGAATACTCTTTCTCAGATGTTTATCTCAAGTCTTGATTGTAAACTAATTATCTTTTAACCATCATTTTTTTATCTGCAAATTTATGTACAAACGTAAAGAATAAAGAAAAACAAAAAACTTCAATTAACAGGAAGTAGATTTTTCAACATTGACATTGATTTTGGTTTCCATCTTTTTTTAAAGTTTATCTTGTTAATTTAGTATTAGGATTACTATTTGTCTGGGAAGGTAGTTTCTGTTTGTAACCCCTTTATGAAAGTTGTGCTGCTATATTTTCAAACATAGTTTTAACATTGGCTCCAGTTTTAGCTGAAGTTTCGAAATAAACAAGATTTTTTTATGTAACAAATTAATCGATTTCCTATTGAGAAACTTCTCTTTTACCATCGGCCTTATTACCCACAAGAACAAGGACTGCTGATTAATCTGTATACGATTAAACCTCGTTAATCCAATACGATTTTACATCATTGAATGACTCTTTTGTACTCAAATCAAATATCATAAAAACAGCATTCGAATCTAAATTTAACCTAAGAAAAATACTTTTATAGTAAGTGTTGACTATGGTTCTGAATCTTTATTGTCCTGCTGTGTCCCAAATTTGCAATTTTATTATTTTATCGTTTATTTTCATTGATTTGAATCTAAAATCTACACCAATCGTTATCATGTAATTTTAGTTAAATTGGTCATCTGCAAATCTCAGCAATAATGATGATTTTCCTACAGCGCTGTTACCTACCATGACGAATTTAAACAAAAAGTCATATTCTTTATTCTTCATCTTTTCCTAAAACTTTATAAATACCTATTCAAAAACTCTATTTATAATCTTTTCAAATTTAAATTCTTACAGAAATTTGTTATTCTGAATTTTTTTTATTTTTAAAGTAACTAATATTACGAAAAAAATAAAATAACTTGAAACGATAAAGAATCAATTTATAGAAACAAATCTTCATAAAATAAGTCAAGAATTTTAATGAGTTTCCTACTTCTTTTCGGTTTAAATTGGTTTTTGAGATTCATTTTTTTCTTCAGCTTTATCTTCAGATTTTTCTTCAGTTTTTTATGATGCCTTTTCATCAACTTTATTTTCTTGAATTTTTTCTTAAGTCTTTTGCTCATTTTTAATTTCTTATATTTTTACTGGTTATGTTTGGGTACTTTAACTTTCAAGAGTTTATTTTACGGGTTATTATTCCCTCTTTTCTTATTATTTAACTTTTTCCATGTCAATTTAAGCAACTTTTTTTAATACTTCATCTTATTGAGCCCCGTGTTGCATTGATAATGTGACTACAGGAGGTACTTATTACTTGGATTGATTTTTAACTTCAACTTCAATCAAAACATCGGGAGAACTGAGAAGAACTTGTTCCTTATGACAATCTTATTTTTTTTCAGGAAGATTCATATTTATATTTTACTCAAACATTTATTTACCTTAAGGATTCCAAGGACCAACATTTGCTTAAAGTCGGCACTCTTTTCCTCCACATGTGCATTTTCCTCCTTAAAGGAAAGCAGGTAGATTTTAAGGCTCAATCAACTAAAGAAGTTATTTTTTGTAACTAGAGCCTAATATTTTAATTTTTTCTTTAGTTTTATCATCGATCCACATTTTAACGATAGCCCAGATTCCAGTAAAAAGCATAGGTGCATTGATAATGAACATACTAAATTTGAAGAAAAAATACTTTCCGAGGATTTCAGGATAATTATTTTGAGCCATGGCTGAAACAGGTTTGACGAAATCGTATGCTTTGCTAGCGTTTCCTAGCTTAACATGTTTCAAATCCAAAATAGTAACTGTTTGGGTAACGCGATTATGTTATCCTGTGACCATTGTTTTTGCTTTAGTGCAACCGTCAAATATTGTGGTCAATAAACTTTCATACAATAAAGCATAGTAATTCAGCAAATCTTCAGTTTACATTACTTTGAAGATCTTGTCGACTTATATATGGCCAACTCGTTCAATATAAATTGGGCGGAACTGAAACATAAATTTTAAAACATACTTGCTTATCGACTTTATGGTATCCATGAGGATACATTTTCCTCAATTCGGGTAATGCGGGAAATTTGAAGTTCTAATTTAAGGTAAAAGTTACTCTGCAATCGTCAATTTTATGCTTAACTCTCCAATCAATAAAGTCATCCCACATCTTTATCGTCTTTTGAAGATCAAATTTTCGTGCACGTAAAAATCTTAATAAGTAAACATCATCGAATTGGTCGATTGGCACTTTGTTATTAGCTTTAACATGAAGCTTGAATTTGGCCAAAGTTTCCAACTGTTCCTCAGAGCAGTCACCTGGAAATCTTTATTTATAAAAAATTGTACCCTGAATATTCTTTTTGTTTTTCTTTCTTTTTTCCACCAAACCAAGACATATTTTTTTTATTATTTGATTGATGATTATTACAATTATACTAAATTTGTATTTCTCTTTAAGCTATTCAATAACTTGATATATTTTAAAAATAATGAAAAAGTATTATAAAAGTGACAACGGAATCGAATAGCTTATTAATTAAGAGATTAATTCCATTTTTTGAAACATCGTTAAGGAAAGATATGAATTCTCAAATACAGAACTTTAAAAAAATTAAAATTACAAATTTTATCAATCAAAAGATAAATAATGCGTTAAAATAAGATCAGAAACAAATTTATAATAAAAAAATTAGTTTCAGGAATAAATGAAGCCTGATCCATAACCAAACAGTTATTAACCTTATAAAGAGGACTTCGAATATATTTACTTTAAGGACACTGAAGGCCGTCTGAAACGTCTCAGAAAAAAAGACTACAAGCCACGTACTGGATATATCAGACTTCAATTTCTTGAAAAATATTATTTTTGGTGGAAGAAGAAAAGTTTCGATTACAGAAATGCAATCATCACATTGTTTATGGGGTAAAATTCATAATAAAATTTTTAGAATGACTTACGCGTATGTAATTTATGTGACATCGATGTTCTTCAGTCAGAATGAACTTTAAAGAGAAATCAAAGCAAGATTGCCTTTTGATTACGAGAACAGTCAGATTGAAGAGATGAAAAAACTGCATAAAGAAGAATTAAAAAAGTAATCGAAATTCTCCTTACTTTGATTATTTTCAATCACTTTTTTGAACGTCTGATATTGTTGCTTTTCTGTTCATTAAATTGCATTTTGAATATGAAATCAATGGGATGTCCTTTTATTTGTAACTTTAGTAAAATAAAATGGTTTGATTTGTAATCTATTGATTTAATAATCATTGAGTTCCGTTATATAAAGATAGAAAATATAATAAAACAAGTGAATAATAAGTTAAAATGTCGGATGAAATTTAACCCCATGTTTTAGCTCTTTACAAACCAATCAAGAAAATTGGAAGTGGAGCTTACGGGATTGTCTGGAAAGTTACTGATAGAAAAACTAAGGAATTAAAAGCACTCAAAAAGAACTTTGACGCATTTACGAATTCTACAGATGCCCAAAGAACATACAGGGAGATCATGTTCTTAAAGCAATTAAAACACGAAAACATCATTCGTTTGGATAACATAATCAGAGCCCAAAATGACAAGGATATTTATTTGGTATTCGAACACATGGACATCGATTTGCATACATTGATCAGATAAAATGGCAACAATGAGCATCTTCAATAACGTCACAAACAGTACATTATTTACCAGTTGGCAAAGTCTATTTTATATCTCCACAATTCAGACATTATTCACAGAGATCTCAAACCTTCCAATGTTCTAATCAACGAAAACTGCGAAGCTAAACTTTGTGATTTCGGCTTAGTCAGGGCTCTTTAAGAAGCTCAGGATAATGAGACTGTTGTAATGACTGATTACATTGCTACGAGATGGTATCGTGCTCCATAACTTTTGCTAGGATGTAAAGATTATTCCAAGGAAATTGATGTTTGGGCTTTAGGCTGTCTAATTGGTTAAATGGTCAGAGGAAAACCTATGTTCCCCGGTACATCAACCATGAATCAACTCTAAAGGATTCTCAATTGGACTGGCACTCCCAATCCCGATGAAATAAAAAATTTAAAAGCCAATATCAGCAAGGAAGATTTCTACTTGATAAATGCACGTAAAAAAGCCCATAAAAACGACTATTTTCCTCACATTGATAACAATTGCATGGATCTTATTAAGAGAACCCTATAATTTGATCCAACCAAAAGAATTTCCATTCTTTAAATTATCCAACATCCTTATTTGGCTTAGTTTTACAACAAAAAAGAAATCGAAGATATTTGCAGACAAAAAGTTAATCTAAAACTTCATATCAATGATAATGTCAAACTTTCTTTGAAAGATTATCGATCATTGATTTACTCAATTATTACTGATGAAAACAGTCCAAAAAGTTCATATCAATTTGTTAAAAATACTAAAAATCCAAATAGTCTTTTACATCCAAATAATCATATAAAAAAGCCAAATTATGAAGAATAAAGAAAATCCTCATTACAAAAAGATAAAACTGAAAAAAGATTTAAGACTCAAGGGGTCATTAATGATTCGTCTTATAACTTTGTTCAGTCATCATACTCGACTTCTAACAATTTGAAAACAGCGAATTCAAACAAAAAGTACACAATTTTAAAATAATCTAAAATTTTATCAAACAAAAAAACTCTTCCGAGCAGAGAAGCAACATCAATGTCGATCAATAAAAAGAAAGGTATTTCTCTTTGCTCCAAAGATTTAGGTTCAAATATAAAGAGTCAGATAAAGTCCACGAGTGTTGATCCTAATAAGACCAATTCAGTCTACAATACTTCTTTATATCCACTTCAAACTTAATAAAGTTTGGAGAAAAATAAAAAGAGTACCAAACTTGGGCATTACAAAAAAGTGAAAATAGGTTACAAAAACAGTATTGAAAAAGGAAGCTCTTTGAGTCATTATGAGAAGAGTGTAAAACCTTCGGGCACTGCCAACACCATTTATAACGGTTGGTTCATCAATTAAAACATTGGTCGTAAAGGCAGCTTCAATTGAATTTTTCTAATTATTTTTCATCAATTTTTATTTGTATTTTATTTAAATAAATCTAATTCAAGTTTGTACAAAAATTTTAAAGGTTTCCAAATAAACAGTGATAAACTATGATTTCATGACATCATGTTGAGAAGTCTTTCAACAGCAGCTTCAACGTTTCCTCCAGTGGCTTTTAATGCTTCAATATTGACGCTTTCGTTTGTGAATCCCATACTGCTCAATTGTTCAAGTTGTGATTTATAAATCTCTTTTGGATCTCCTTGTTGTTGTGGTTGTTGGCCGAATCCTCCAAATCCACCGAGTCCACCAAGTCCTCCGAATCCTCCCATACCGCCAAGGCCTCCGCCCATACCTCCCATACCTCCCATTTGTTGTTGGAGTTGCATAGCTTGTCTAATAGTATCAGGATCTGAATAATTATGAAAAAATACTCATCATTTGTTGCAAGAGGGTTGGATTTGAGAAAATGGCTTTAAGTTGAGGATTAGAGTCAACCATACCTTTAAGCATTGGGTTGCTGTTAATGATTTGATCCATCATTTCAGGAGTCATATTTTGAAGCATGGATGACATCATTGAAGGGTCCATTCCACCCATTCCTCCCATACCACCTAAACCTCCCATTCCACCGAGTCCACCCATACCACCCATACCACCGAGTCCACCGAGTCCTCCCATTCCTCCAAATCCTCCCATATTTCCAAATGGATTGGTACCGGTAGTTGAACCAGTGTTATTGGTAGTGCCAGTTTGTGAAGTGTTAGTATTTGTGGTAGAGGTTGATTATTTTTCAGATTCTGGTTTTTTAATAACGGCATGCATTGATTCTCCATCAGCCAAACCCAAAGTTGATAATTATGTGTCGTCCTTGAGGATTTTACCTTAATTTGGAAAGGAAAGTACCTTTATGGATTAACTTGATGTTGGTTAAAGGTGTAGGAGTGTTAGTCTCATTTCCGAGAAGGATTTTGAGTTTTTCGATATTGTTAGTAGTAGCAATATTGACATCAAGAGTCAATGGTTGTTGACTGGAGGGGATTTTGAAGCTGATTTTGACCATTTTCTTAAATAATAAACAAAAAAAATCTAATTATGAATCTCACCCAAATTTATAAACTATAAATATCTCTTTGACTTTATCAAAAACTTAACCATTCTAGAGCTTACTTCAAATTTATATATTTTAACCAAACTATTTTTTAACAAATCAAGAATTAATACTTATTTTAGGGCCATTCTTTAACATGAACATCGCTGATTCTCTTACTGTCGATACTAACCTTACGTATTGTCCTATCACTCTTAATGTTAACCAATCACTCAATATCACTAATGTCTCAGATCATTAACTTGTTTTCAAAGTCAAAACCAATAAAAAGAACTTCATCTCGATGAACCCTTGTAATGGTTTTATCAAACCATATAATTCATTGTCAATACCTGTCAAAATTGTATAAAATGTTCCCGAAAATGTTTCCATTAAACTCTAAGTCGATTGGGCTCTTGTTACTCCTTAAATGAAATAAAAAAATGATATCAAAATGTCAACTGTTAATGAAAAAGATATTCACAAAAAGATTTTTCCCATCATTAGAAAAGAATAATCAGGTGCCAAATCTTCTCAATAAAATATTTCCATCGCTCTAATAAAGCCTTCAAAAGAAACTAATTTAGAAGTTAAAAAACCTTAAGAGGAAAAGAAAATTACTCCTTTCGAGTATTAAAAAAAAGAATAAAATAAACAGTAGGTTTAAAGTCCAAAGAAGCCAGTTTAAATCTTACATAAACAAGATTAAAGTTTGAATAAGGTTGAATCATCAATTAAATAGAAACCTTAACAGTAGCAATAAGTTTCTGATGAATTTAATCAGTATCGTAGTGCAAACAATATGTTGGCCAGCTTATCCTCCCCAAGCAAAGGGCTGGAGATTGTGTCAGAATAAGATGAATAAGACCACGAAAAATAACTCGAACATATAAGAAGTCAACAAGTTGAATAGCTTAGAAAAATTGATGAGATAAAAAGCAAAGCCCGTAAACTCAATCAATAGATCAAGTCGACAGAAATAATTGACCCTAAACTTCTTATTTTAGCAATAATTGGTAGTTTCTTGTTTGGGTCTTTCCTCCAATATTTAGTTTTTTGATTTTGTTAAGAATTTATCTGTAATAATTTTTAAGTTGATAAAAACAGTATAAAAACTGAATGAAGTATGAGAAAAGTTGAATCAAACATAATGAATCTTTTTTATATTATGTTGTTTTCTTTTATACTTCCTGTACTTTTTAGTAGGAATTCGAGGTTGACTTTTTTTATTTTATTCTTTTTCAATGTTATTGAGCGAGACATTTTTTTCCATTCTTTTAATGAACTGATCATAATATGAACAATCGAAAAGATAATTGTAAGCTTTTTATATTAAATGGGTCTTTATTTTGTTTATTTTTTATAGTTCCTCCTTTTTTAGACTTGAAGAGTTTCTCTCAGTTAGTTTCTTATAAATATATGTGATCATATTCGTAATTTTGCTTTGGATCAGTTATTAAGGTTTGAACTCGTCAGATTATAATTTTTAAATGGCATCAAAACAATC
>Ga0102832_1002201_pt1 | contig 12449 bp, 14 predicted proteins | sample EBPBio282013_DNA_FD_88942 | JGI IMG/M metagenome (GOLD analysis project Ga0102832, IMG submission 88942) | Wastewater treatment Type I Accumulibacter community from EBPR Bioreactor in Madison, WI, USA - Reactor 2_5/28/2013_ DNA (Illumina Assembly) | ecosystem: Engineered > Bioreactor > EBPR >...
ACGCGAAGGGCTTCGGCTTCATCACGCAGGACGGTGGTGGTGAAGACGTGTTCTGCCACCACACCGCGATCCAGATGGATGGCTTCCGCACCCTGCAGGAGGGGCAGAAGGTGGAGTTCGATGTGACGCGTGGGCCCAAGGGCCTGCAGGCACAGAACGTTCGCGCAGCCTGAGTCTCGTCAGCGAGAAAATCAGGGGAGGAAGCCCGGTGGAAACGCCGGGCTTTTTTCTTTTCCAACACTGCTATTCCTCAGCCCAACCAGGAGCGCACCGACGATGAAGATGGTCGATGTTGGCGAGAAGTCGAAGACCGAGCGGGTGGCGGTGGCGAAGGGGCGGGTGCGCATGTCGAACGCGGCGCTCACGGCCATTCGTGATCGCACGGTCGAGAAGGGCGACGTGCTGGCCGCCGCGCGGGTCGCCGCCATCATGGGTGCCAAGCGCACGCCTGACCTGGTGCCGCTGTGCCACCCGATCGGGCTGTCGGGCGTCGAGGTCGATCTCTCGGCGGGCTCGGTCGGGGTCGACATCAAGGTCACCGTGAAGACAGTCGACCGCACCGGCGTCGAGATGGAGGCGCTCACCTGCGTGGCGGTCGCCGGCCTCGCGCTCGTCGACATGGTGAAGGCGATCGACCCCGCCGCCGAGATCACCGATGTCCGCGTCGAGGAGAAGCGCGGGGGCAAGACCGGCCTCTGGCAGCGGGAGGCGTGATGCGCGCGCTCGTCGTCACCGTGTCGACCCGCGCCGCGGGTGGCGTGTACGACGACGTCTCCGGCCCCATCCTCGTCGAGGGTCTGCAGGGCCTCGGCTTCGACGTCGACGGCCCCACCGTGGTGCCCGACGGTCCCGAGATCGAGAGCGTGCTGCTGGGGGCGGTCCACGACGGCTACGACGTCGTCCTCACCACGGGCGGCACTGGACTCACCCCCCACGACGTGACGCCGGAGTTCACCGCCAGCGTGCTCACCCGCGAGGCCCCCGGGATCGCCGAGGCGATCCGGGCGGCCGGTGCCGCCAAGGGCGTGCCCACCGCGGTCCTCTCGCGCGGACGCGCAGGCCTAGCCGGCGACACGCTCATCGTGAACCTGCCGGGCTCCCGGGGCGGCGCGAAGGACGGCATGGAGGTGCTGTCGGGGATCCTCGTCCACGCCGTCGAGCAGGTGCGCGGAGGCGACCACCCGCGGCCGGGCTCGTCGTGACCGCCGGCTGGCCGGTCGAGCTCGCCGACGGGGCGGTCGGTCTGCGACCCCTGAGGCTGCGCGACTCCAAGGAGTGGCGCGAGGTGCGGGCGCGCAACGCCGAGTGGCTGCGTCCCTGGGAGGCCACCAGCCCCGATCCGCGCACCGAGCCCGCACCGACCTACTCCGCGATGGTGCGGCGGCTGCACGCCGACGCGCGCGCCGGCCGCTCGATGCCCTTCGTCGTCACCTTCGCCGACCGGCTCGTGGGCCAGCTCACCGTCTCGAGCATCACGTGGGGCTCGCTGCGCGGATGCTCGGTGGGCTACTGGGTCGACCAGCGCGTGGCCGGCCGCGGCATCATGCCGACCGCCGTCGCGATGGCCAGCGACCACTGCTGGTCGATCGGGCTGCACCGGGTCGAGATCAACATCCGGCCGGAGAACGTGGCGTCGCGCCGCGTCGTGGAGAAGCTCGGGTTCCGGCCCGAGGGTCTGCGTCCGGCGTACCTCCACATCGACGGCGACTGGCGCGACCACCTGTCGTTCGCCCTCACCGCCGACGAGGTGCCCGGCGGTCTGCTGGCCCGGTGGCACGAGCTCAACGGCGTCCCGTAACCCGCTGGGGCGCATCGGATCGCGCAGTGCGCTGCGGGTGTCCGGTCTGCGTCGTCTCCCTGCTGATGTCGTCCGCTGATGGCCGGCCGCCGTTACCGATCCGCGACACGCCCACGGATGTGACTCGTGTGATCCACGGGGTTCGCGCTCCGTGACCGTAGCCTCGTCTGCGTGCAGAGCGGATCCGGACCCTTCGGCGGTTCCTGGATCTATCTGGCCATCGCGGTCATGTGGGCCGTCGTCCTGATCCCCATGTGGCTCAAGCGCCACGACGAGGCGCAGGAGTCGAAGTCGGCCGACCGGTTCGCGCGGGCGATGGGCTCGCTGCGGCGCGGCCGCGAGGGCCGCGACGAGCGCCCGGCCCGCGAGGTGCTCATGCCCACCCGGCCGCGCACGGCGCGCGGGAGCGAGGTCACCGTCACCGGTCCTCGGGCCGCCGACAGCCCGTCCGCCCGCGCCGCCGCACGCCGCCGCCGCACGCTCCTGGCGCTCGCCGGGCTGCTGAGCCTGTCGCTCCTGCTCGCCGCCCTCGGCATGGTGCCGCTGATCCTGTCGGCGGTGCCCGCCCTCCTGCTCGCCGGCTTCGTCGTCGTCGCCCGGCGGCAGGTGGTCGCCGCCGCCGAGCTGCGGCGCCGTCAGCAGCGGCGCATCGTGCTGTCCGAGGCCGCGCGCGCCGCCGAGTCGCAGCACCGCACGGGGCGCAGCGACGCCCGCCGCGGCGGCCGCGCCGTCGACCCCTCCCCTGTCGACGTCCGGCCCGAGTCCGAGCAGCGCGCCACCGGCACCGATGCGTGGAACCCGGTGCCCACGACGCTGCCCACCTACGTCACGGCTCCGCGGGCCACGAAGATGCCGCGCGTCATCGACCTCACCCACCCCGGTGCGTGGTCCGGCGCGGCCATGCTCGAGCAGGCCCGCGGCTCGCTGGCCTCCGAGCCGGTTGCCGACGGCGAGATGCGCGTCGAGACCTTCGAGATCACCGTGCCCCGCGACCTGCCCGACGTGCTCCCGCAGGCCGCCCGCTACCGGCCGGAGAACTACTCCGACCGCTACGTCGAGGACGACGTCGACGTCGAGGCGCTCGACCCGCAGGACGAGCTCGACTCCCTGCTCGATGATCCGCGCGCCGGCGTCGTGCTGCCCTCGTGGCGCCGTGCCGCGAACGAGTGACACCCGCTAGGTGAGTGCGGCGCTCCGACGGGGTACAGCCCCGCCATGGAGCCACGAGTAGCAGCGACGTCGTCCGGCCGCGGGTCCGACGGGACCGGACATCCCCGCGGTGCCGTCCACGCCTGGCTGCCGGGCTCGGCGGAGACCCTGTGCGGCCAGTCCCTGGGCGGCCACCCGCTGCGCCGTCGCCCGCTGCGCCGCTTCGCCGATCTGCGCTTCGCGACGCTGGCCGCCCTCGACGCCGTCGGGCCGGACCGCCACGTCTGCCCGGGCTGCCGCGCAGCCGCAGCGATGCGCCGCGACCGCGTCCGCACCGGCCGCCGCCTCGGTCTGCACCAGCCCGCAGTCCCGGTCCTGTAGCCCGCGTGCCTGCAGCCAGCGGCCGGTCGCTGCCGGTTTGGGAGCATCGCAGGGGCCTTGCTACCCTTACCGCCACTGCAAGGGGCTGTAGCGCAGCTGGTAGCGCACCTCGTTCGCATCGAGGGGGTCAGGGGTTCGAGTCCCCTCAGCTCCACATCGGTCCTCGGGCCCGGCCACCTGGTCGGGCCCGAGGACTTTGTGGTTGAAGGGCCGGGCCCGGGGACCGATCTAGGAGCCGAGGGGTGTGGGCCCCCGCTGCAGATCTGAGCGCCAGCGGCGCGGCCGAGACGAAGCCGAGCGATCTGCAGTAGGGGACCTCAGCTCCACCAAAGCGGAAGGACCCGGCCTTACGGCCGGGTCCTTCCGCTTTGGTGGAGCTTCGGGGCCGGGTCCTTCCGCTTTGTTCGGCGCTGAGGGGTGAGGGCCACCCACGACGTAACAGCCCGAACGGGGGGAAACGAGCGGTGGTCTGCCCCCGTTGGGGCTGTGACACGCGGGCCGGGGGCGCCGGACATGGGTGACGGCCGGCCCCGAGGGAGGTGGGCCGGCCGTCGAGGGGGTTCCCATCGAAGGAGTGCGTCGAGGCCGTGTCCGTGCGGCTCCGACAGCAAGAACCCTGCCCGGCCGGCCTGTGCCGGCGAGCGGTCCTGGCTGTGGACCGCCTGAGAGTCAGGCGGGGCCGGTGGCGGCGTCGGTCTGCTGGGCGAGGTAGGCCCCGACGCCGATGACCTCGATGGCGGCCAGCTGCGCCTCGAACCAGTCGGCGTGGCCCTCCTCGTCGCGCACCATCTCGTCGAAGATCGACGCCGTGCCGTGGTCGCCGAGCGCCCGGCACTCGGCGGCGGCGGCGTTGAACTGGGCGACTGCGGCCTTCTCGCCCTCGAGCCCGAGGGTGAGCATCTCGTGGGCGTTCTCGCCGATGGAGATCGGGCCGACGCGCTGCAGGTTGGGGTGGCCGTCGAAGAGCAGGATCCGCTGGATGATCTCGTCGGCGTCGCGCATCTCGCCGATCGACAGGTCGTAGAAGACCTTGCCCAGCTTCGGGAAGCCCTGGGCGTCGAGCATGCGCGCGTGCAGGAAGTACGCGTTGGTCACGGTGACCTCGAGCGTGAGCGCCTCGTTGAGCAGCTCGACGATGCGGGGGCTAACCGGCTGCATGCACGACCTCCGGGTCCGGGACGCCGGCGGCGTCCTCGAGGGGCTGGTGGGTGCCGTGAGCCTGGCACAGGGCCGCCTTCACGTGCTGACGAACGGCGACGGAGCAGCCGCCGCACGCGCTGCCGGCACCGGTGGCGCGCAGCACCTCTCCGACGGTCCGCGCGCCGGCCAGGGCGCACGCGCGCAGGTCGGTGTCGCGGACGACGAGGCAGTGGCACACGATCACGGCGGTAAGGCTACCCTTACCGGCATGTCCCCGGACACCGTCCCGACGTCTCCTGGTGGAGCCGGGCTGCTGACCGCCCGCCGCCGGGTGCTCGTGCTGCAGCTCGAGACGCTGCGCTCGCGCGCGGGCCACCAGCACGTGGACCGGGCGCGTGCCCTGCGCGCCGAGCTGCGGCGGCTCGACCGGGTGCGCACCTCGCGCTGACCGCGCTCCCGCGCTGAGACGTGGGTCACCCGCACGCCTGCATGGCCGTGGGCGCAACCGTTTCGTGGGGCCCGTCGTGGCGTGGGTCACCGACGTCCGGCCGTCGGGTTGGCAGGCTGTCCCCCGTCAGTGCAGGGCGCGAGGAGGGACACCGCCGTGCCGACGTCCGCGGGCCCCCGGCCTGCTGCGCCCGCCGCGCGCCGTGACGACGCCGCGGCGCCCAGGCGACCCCGGGAGGGGGCGGCGTGACGGCGCTGCTGCCCGACCGGCCCGTCGTCGCGACGCCCGCCGGCCGCCATGCCGGCCACCCGTCGTCGGCCGGCCGGATCCTCGGACTCGACGGCCTGCGTGCGGTCGCGGTCACCGCCGTGGTGATCTACCACCTCGGCAACGGCTCGATGACCGGCGGCTTCCTCGGCGTCGACCTCTTCTTCGTCATCAGCGGGTTCCTCATCACCACGCTGCTGCTCGAGGAGATCGGCCTGCGCGGCCGGGTCGACATCGGCGCCTTCTACCTGCGGCGAGCACGACGCCTGCTGCCCGCGCTGGTGCTCATGCTGCTCGGCACCGCGCTGATCGTGACGACGATCGCCCGCGACTCGGCGTCGCAGTTCCTGCGCGACCTCCCCGGGGCGGCGCTCTACATCAGCAACTGGTGGGCGCTGGGCCAGGAGCAGTCGTACTTCGAGCTCATCGGCCGCGGCAACATGCTCGGCCACCTGTGGTCGCTGGCGGTGGAGGAGCAGTTCTACCTGCTGTGGCCGCTCATGCTCACCGGCATCGCCTGGTTCGCCGCGCGGCGGGGCTGGGCGCGGCGCCCCGTCGTGCTCGCTGTGGCCCTCGGCGGCGCGCTGCTGTCGACCGCGTGGATGGCCGCGCTCGCTGTCTCTCGCGGCTACCCGATCGATGCCGACCCCACGCGGGTCTACTTCGGCACCGACACGCACGCCATGTCGATCCTCGTGGGCGCGGCCCTTGCGGCGGTGTGGCGTCCGAGCCACTACGCCCGCACCATCCCGGCCGGCGCGCGCACGATGCTCACCGCCGTGGGCGCCGGCGGCCTCGCGGTCTCGGTGCTGCTGTTCGTGACGGTGTCGGAGTACACGCCGTGGCTCTACCGCGGCGGCTTCCTGCTCGCTGCGGCGGTCTTCGCGGTCGTCATCGCGGCCGGCTCGCACCCGGGGGCGCCGCTCGGCCGCTGGCTCGACAACCCGCCGATGCGCTGGATCGGCGAGCGCTCCTACGGCATCTACCTGTGGCACTACCCGGTCTTCCTGGTCACGCGCCCCGGCATCGACGTCCCGTGGGAGGGCGCGTGGTTCGACGGGCTGCGCATCGCGCTCGTCGTCGGCGTGGCCGAGCTCAGCTACCGCTACGTCGAGACGCCGATCCGCCGCGGTGCGCTCGGGCGGGCCTGGCAGCGCGCCCGCGAGCGCTCGCGCAAACTCGGCCCGGTCGAGGCCGCCGTCCCGACGCACCGCCGCACCTGGGTGCTGCTGGGCACGGCGTCCGCCGTGGCCGCGATCCTCGTGGCGGGGTTCACCCAGCCGCTGCCGGACGCGCAGACGCAGGCGATCGGCACCTACGGATCCACGACGGCGATCAGCGACGACACCTCGGCCCCGGCCGAGCCCGGTGCCCGCCCGTCGTCGTCCCCCGTCGCCGGCACGTCGGCGAAACCGGCCGCGAAGCCGACGCCGCTGCCGTCCGCGACCAAGCCCGCGCCGCAGGGCAAGGCGCCGGTCACGGGACTGACGACGGCCGACATCTCCTGGTACGGCGACTCGGTCACGCTCTGGTCGGCGCCGGTGCTGCGCAAGTACCTGCCCGGGGTGAAGCTCGACGCCGCCATCAACCGGTCGCCGGCCAACATCGAGGGCGCCGTCCTCGCCAGCCGCGCGCGCGGCACCCTCGGCAGCATCGTGGTGATGCACCTCGGGACGGCGGGCCCGGTCGACGAGGGCGCCCTCGAGTCGACCATCGCCAAGCTCTCCGGCACCAAGCGGATCGTGCTCGTGACCTCGACGGCCCGCTTCGCCTGGGTGAAGCCGAGCAACAGGGTGCTGGCCGACGTCGCGGCGCGGCACAGCAACGTCGTGCTGGCCGACTGGGCGGCGTTCTCCGCCGGCAAGGCGCAGTGGTTCGAGGACGGCCTGCACCTCACCGCCCAGGGCAAGCCCTACTTCGCCAAGCTCGTCCGCAGGAAGGCGCTCGACCTCGGCTAGGGGCGGTAGCGCTCCACCAGTGCCGCGGCCTCGGCGTCACCGTCCGACGCGAGCCCCGCGACGACGCCGTCGAGGTCGTCGGCGCTGCGGTTCTGGCTCCACTTGAGCTTGCCCTCGACCCGCTCGACCACGAGCTCGACGCCGACGATCGCGCGCAGCTGGCCCGCGACGAACTGCGCGGGCGCGTCGTCGACCGACCACGGCTCGTCGCGGTCGGCCTCGTGATGGTCGGTGAGCCGCCGGACGAGATCCTCCGTCCAGGCGTCGTCGTCGTGCGCCACCAGCCGTCCGTGCACGTGCGGCACGGTGTAGTCCCACGTCGGCACGACGCGGCCGTGCTCGCGCTTGGCGGCGTACCAGGACGGCGTGATGTACGACTGCGGCCCCGGCACGATCACCAGCGCCGGCCCCTGGTCCTCCCACTGCGGGTTGTTGCGCGCGAGATGCCCCTGCAGCGCGAAGCCGTCTGCGCCCTCGTGCACGAGCAGCGGCAGCAGCGTCGACTGCAGCCCGGCGGCGCTGTGAGTGACGAGGTGCCCGGAGGCGATGCCACGCAGCAGATCGCGGGTGGTGGCGTCGTCCGCGGCGAAGTGGGCGGGCACGTACATGCCGCGATCGTCGTCGTCACCGGTCCGGGCGCGCAACGCCGTTGGGAGTCCCGCTGCCCGGCCGCGCCGGCGGGGCCGCGATGATGCTGCACGTGGTGGACGGGCTGCACGTGGAGACGGTGGGCGAGGGCCCCGATGTCGTTCTCGTCCACGGCGCCTTCGGCTGGGGCCGGCAGACCTTCGCCGAGCAGTACGCGCTGGCCGAGCACGGGTACCGGCTGCACGTCGTCGACCGGCGCGGCTACGGCGCGTCTCGTGCGAGGGGCGGCGTCGGCTGGCCGGTCGACGTACCCGACCTGGTTGCACTGCTCGAGGAGCTCGGCGGTGCGCACCTCGTCGGCCACTCCTACGGCGGCGTCGACGCGCTCCTCGTCGCGGGCGACCGTCCCGACCTCGTGCGGTCGCTCGTCGTCGTCGAGCCGCCGATGTACGGGGTCAGCGAGCACCCCGACGTGGTCGAGCTGTGCTGCGACCTCGACGGCCTCGCCGAGCAAGCGCCCGCGATGGACGGCGAGCAGTTCTTCGCCGGGTGGGCCGACATCGTGCTCGGGCTGCACCCCCGGGTGGTGCGGTTCCGGATCAACGAGTGGACCGAGCTCGACCGGGTGGCCGCCGACGCCACGAGGGTCGAGGCGATGCCCCTCCTGCCTCCCGTCGACTGGGACGGCGTGCGTCGCGTCGCCGGACCGCGCGTCGTCGTCTCCGGCGGCTGGCCGGCCGAGTGGCGCCGGGCCGAGCAGCGTCCCCGCGGCGCCCGGGCCGCCCTGTCGTTCCAGGACACCGCCCGCGTGATCGCCGACCGGCTCGGCGTCTCCCTCGTCGTCTTCGACGACTCCGGCCACACCCTCCAGCTCACCGATCCCGCTCGGTTCAACGAGCTGCTGCTCTCCACCTGGTCGCAGGGCTGATCCGGTAGTCCGATCGCGCGGTCTGCCGCGCGTTTCGACTACCAGATGGGGGGTCAGGCGGCGTCGGCGAGGCCGAGGCGGATCCGGGCCGCCGCGAGGTGCGGGTTGGTGCGTCGGTCGTCCGGCACGGCGAGCAGCGTGGTGCGCAGCGCCCGGGCGGCGAGCGAGGCCTGGATGTCGGTGGTCGGCAGGCCGGGAAGGGCGAACATCCGGCGCGACCACCGCGGGAGCAGCCCGAACGCCGTGAGCGCGAACGTCGTCCAGGCCGGGCGGGCGGGCGTGAGCAGCTCGATGCGCCGCTCCATCGGCGGCCACAGCAGGTCTCGCACGGACTCGCGGGTCTCGGGCGTGACGTCGAGGCGCGGCCTGATGTCCTCGAGGTACTGCGCCATCTCCGACACGCTCGACGGCACGTCGGCGACGACGCACCCGATGAGCCGGGCGGCCTCGACCTGCTCGGCGACGTAGCGGTCGGCCTCGGCGTCGGACATCGGCGCGCCCGAGCGGCGGTAGCCGTCGAGCCAGGAGTCGACGGCGCCGACGTGCACCCAGAGCAGCCACTCCGGCCGGTCGAGGCGCAGCGCGCCGTGCACGCGCCGGACCCGCGCGGCTGCGGCGTCGGCCTCGGCGCGGGTGCCGTAGGTGATGGCGTTGACGTAGGCGCCGGTGCGAGACAGCCGCCCCCACGGGTCCTCGCGCGTGGAGGTGATGCCGTAGAAGGCGAGCATCACCTCGGGGTGCAGGGCCTGCAGCAGGAGCGCCCGGATGCCGCCCACGATCGTGGCCGGGTCGTGGTGCACCCGCCACGAGACGCTGCCGGGGCCGAAGTACCCGGAGTCCGGCGTCGACTGGTCGAGGCTGTCCATCGACGTGAAGCCGCTGCGGATGCCCGTGCGGGGCCGGGGCTCGGGGCCGTCGGCGCCGGCGCTGCGGGGGAGTGTGCTCGTCGTCATAGCCCTTCCAGGGTGCCCCCTCCGGGGCGGTCCCGCACGGCGGTGCCCCGACGACCGGGCGGGGCCGATAGGGTCGAGGTGCCCGGTCGCGCCGTCCGGCGAGGCCCGGCAGCCGCCCCCGTGGTGCCCGCCCCGGCAACGTCGCCGAGGCGGACCCGGCGCCGCGTCGACGGCCCACGACCGTCCGCAGGCCGCCTGCGGAGCACAGCAGAACGAGCGACACAGGAGCCCTCCATGGCCAGCATCGACGCCGTCATCGCACGCGAGATCCTCGACTCCCGCGGCAACCCGACCGTCGAGGTGGAGGTGGGTCTCGACGACGGCACCGTCGCGCGCGCGGCCGTCCCCTCCGGCGCGTCGACCGGCGCCTTCGAGGCCGTCGAGCTCCGCGACGGCGGCGAGCGCTACGGCGGCAAGGGCGTCGAGAAGGCCGTCCTCGCGGTCGAGGACGAGATCGCGCCCGAGATCCTCGGCTTCGACGCCGCCGAGCAGCGCCTCATCGACCAGGTGATGATCGACCTCGACGGCACCCCCAACAAGGAGCGCCTCGGCGCCAACGCGATCCTCGGCGTCTCGCTCGCCGTCGCGAAGGCCGCGGCCGACTCGGCCGGCCTCCCGCTGTTCCGCTACGTCGGCGGCCCGAACGCCCACGTGCTCCCCGTCCCGATGATGAACATCCTCAACGGCGGCTCGCACGCCGACTCCGACGTCGACATCCAGGAGTTCATGATCGCGCCGATCGGCGCAGAGAGCTTCCGCGAGGCGCTGCGCATGGGCGCGGAGGTCTACCACGCGCTCAAGTCGGTGCTGAAGAAGGAGGGCCTCGCAACCGGCCTCGGCGACGAGGGCGGCTTCGCGCCGAACCTGCCGAGCAACCGCACCGCGCTCGACCTCATCGCCACCGCGATCGAGAAGGCCGGCTACGCCGTCGGCAGCGACATCGCGCTCGCGCTCGACGTCGCCGCCAGCGAGTTCTTCGAGGACGGCGTTTACACCTTCGAGAAGTCGACCAAGACCGCCGCCGAGATGTCGGCGTACTACGCCTCGCTGGTCGCCGACTACCCGCTGGTCTCGATCGAGGACCCGCTGAACGAGGACGACTGGGACGGCTGGAAGACCCTCACCGACGCGATCGGCGACAAGGTGCAGATCGTCGGCGACGACCTGTTCGTCACCAACCCCGAGCGGCTCGCCCGCGGCATCGAGTCGGCGACCGCCAACGCACTGCTGGTGAAGGTGAACCAGATCGGCTCGCTGACCGAGACCCTCGACGCCGTCGCCCTGGCTCACCGCAACGGCTACCGCTGCATGATGAGCCACCGCTCCGGCGAGACCGAGGACGTCACGATCGCCGATCTCGCCGTCGCCACGGACGCCGGCCAGATCAAGACCGGAGCCCCCGCGCGCTCGGAGCGCGTCGCCAAGTACAACCAGCTGCTGCGCATCGAGGAGGAGCTCGACGACGCGGCGCGCTACGCCGGTCGCGGCGCCTTCCCGCGTTTCCAGGGCTGAGCGGGCGACACTAGGAGCCATGTCGGGGCCGTCGCAGCGTGCCGCGGAGCGTCGTGCGGCGCGCCGCGGTGCTGCGACGTCCCCCGGCAGGACCAGCCGCAGCCGTGTGCGCGCGGCGGCGGCCTCCGTCCGCGAGCGCCCGACCCTCACCGGCCGGGCGGTGATCCTGGCGGTCGTGCTCGGCATGCTCGTGCTGACTCTCGTGGTGCCGCTGCGCGAGCTCGTCGCCCAGCGCGCGGAGATCAACGCGCTGCAGGCGCAGAACGACGCCGCCGCATCGCGCGTCGACCAGCTCGAGGCGCAGAAGCGCCGCCTGCAGGACCCGGCCTACATCCAGTCGCTCATCCGGTCGCGCCTGCACTACGTGATGCCGGGCGAGGTCGGCTACGTCGTGCTCGACCCCGACGAGGCGCCCGCCCCGGAGAAGGCAGCCGCTGCTGCCGCGCCCGGTGCCTGGTACGACAAGCTCTGGCAGGCCGTCGAGGACGCTGACACCGCCGGCAGCGGCGCCTCTGCGGCCCCGGCTGCCGCCTCGCGCTGACGCCGGGCAGGCTTGTCCCGTGACCGACGCCGACCCGACCGACGCCCCGACCCCGGACGACCTCGCGGCCGTCGAGCGCCAGCTCGGCCGGATGCCTCGCGGAGTGCGGCGGGTGGCGCACCGCTGCTCGTGCGGCGACCCCGACGTCGTGGAGACCGAGCCGCGGCTGCCCGACGGCACGCCGTTCCCGACGATGTACTACCTGACCTGCCCGCGGGCAGCCGGCCTCATCGGCACGCTGGAGGCCGAGGGCACCATGCGCGAGATGCAGGACCGGCTCGCCGACGACCCGGATCTGGCGGCTGCCTACGGGCGCGCGCACGACGACTATCTCGCCCGGCGCGAGGCCATCGCCCACGTCGAGGAGATCGCGGGCATCACGGCCGGCGGCATGCCGAGCCGGGTGAAGTGCCTGCACGTGCTGGTCGGCCACGCGCTCGCCGCCGGCCCCGGCGTCAACCCCTTCGGCGACGAGGCGCTCGCCATGCTGCCCGACTGGGGCGCTGCCGGCCCGTGCACCCGCGCCGAGGAGCGCTGACGTGCCGGTCGTGCGCGTCGCGGCGATCGACTGCGGCACCAACGCGATCCGGCTGCTCGTGGCCGACGTCGATACCGACGGCGGCGGCCTCGTCGACCTCGACCGCCGGATGGAGATCGTCCGGCTCGGCGAGGGGGTCGACTCCACCGGGCGCTTCTCCGAGGGCGCGCTCGAGCGCACCTTCGCGGCGTGCGGGCGCTACGCCGAGGTGATCGCATCGCTCGGCGCCGGCCCGGTGCGCTTCGTCG
>Ga0102832_1002203_pt1 | contig 12446 bp, 11 predicted proteins | sample EBPBio282013_DNA_FD_88942 | JGI IMG/M metagenome (GOLD analysis project Ga0102832, IMG submission 88942) | Wastewater treatment Type I Accumulibacter community from EBPR Bioreactor in Madison, WI, USA - Reactor 2_5/28/2013_ DNA (Illumina Assembly) | ecosystem: Engineered > Bioreactor > EBPR >...
GCCCATAGATTACCTCACGGTAAACATTCAACTAAAGGTTGCGGTAAGAGTTTCCCATAAGGCGGATAAAACTGGAACAAAATTTGGGTCCCCAATGGTCCATCAAAAACTCTAAACTATTTTAAAGGAGACTTGCTATACAATTAATATATAGTCTATGATCTGTCCCAGATATTTTGCAGATATTTACTCAAAATGAAGTTTATTTATCATTGATTTTACTTATCATCTTTATTTATTCAATTTTTTATAGAAAGTAATTTTTATATTGATTGATAAAAATATTTTTTAGAAGTAAATAAATATTGATATCCAGATCATTGAGCTTTTCTCTTTTCATGGCTTAAATCTTTTAATTGTTCCCAAGTGAAATCTGGATCGCTTCTACCGAAGTGACATCCATGTGCAGTTTTCTTGTAAATTGGTCTTTTCAATTGTAAGTCTTTAATGATTGCTCCTGGTCTGAGATCGAAGTTTCTGGCGACAATACCGATCAAATCTTGATCAGTATATCCATCAGCAACTGTGTTGTAACTATCAACAAAAATGCTCAATGGCTTAGAAAGTCCAATACTGTAGGCGATTTGAACCATAACTCTCTTGCAGAATCCGTTTCCGACAAGGTTCTTGGCAATCCATCTGGCAGCATAAGCAGCTGATCTGTCAACCTTTGAAGCATCTTTTCCTGAGAAAGCTCCTCCTCCGTGTCCTCCCCATCCTCCGTAGGTATCGGCGATAATCTTTCTACCAGTCAAACCGGCATCACCAGTTGGTCCACCAATAACAAATCTTCCACTTGGATTAAGAACGAATTTAGTATCTTTCAGCCATTTTTATGGAATGGCTTCTCTGATAACAAGCTTTTCTAAATCTGCTCTGATATTTTCATTTGAGACATTGTCGTTATGTTGACATGAAATTAAAATGGTTTCGATTCTCAAAGGTGTAATTAAATGACCTGTTTTTTCATATTCTACAGTAACTTGGACTTTAGCATCAGGTCTCATCCATGGGACGATTTTTTCTCTTCTACATTTTTCTAATCTTCTGATCAACAAGCTGCAGAAATGATGACTTAAAGGCATCAATTCTTATGTTTAATCAGAAGCATAACCGATCATCAAACCTTGATCTCCAGCTCCAATATCGAGTTCGTCTTTTTACAAGTGAACTGATTGGGCAATATCTGGACTTTGACGATCCATTGCTACAATAACGACTGCAGTTTTATAGTCCATTCCGATTTCATTGGAATCGTAACCGACTTACTTGATGGCTTGCCTGGCGATTTGTTAGAAGTTAACTTCAGCTTGAGTATGGACCTCTCCGAAGACCATGCAGATGGAGTTCTTGACTGCACTTTCACATGCAACTTTGGAGTTAGGGTCTTGAGTGAGACAAGCGTCGAGAACAGAGTCAGAAATGTAGTCACAAAGTTTATCGGGATGACCACTGGTAACGTTTTCTGAGGTGAAAAAGAAATGTCCAGGCTTGAGTTCGTGATCCATGGATAGAAGTTGAAAAATGATATTTATAATTATATTGGATTTTATTTAACGCAATAAAAACGTCATCGTGGATTTTACTTATTAATTGATCAGAATTTATTAAAATAAATTTAGATTATCAACAGGGAAATTATCTTGTTCCTTTCCCTTTAAATTTGAGTAGATTCTAAGTTCTTTAATTATTCTCTTTAAGCTAAGCATTATATCACTTTCATAAAAAAAAGTAGAAATAGGAAAAAATAATAATATCAATGAACACTTTTTTTACTTACAACTTTGAAAGTGTCGTAATTAAGTTTATTAAGATTTTATCGGTACCTTCTCCATATGCTTTTCTAAGTGTTGCATTATCCATACTTCCAACAGTCTAGAGCTGCTTCATCAATCTCTTCGTCATTATAAGGGTTAGACTTCAGTTATTCTGCTTTATTTTGAAAATACTTAATCCTCAAAGAATTCAATCTTTTTGTTCTGAATGTTTTATGATCTTATTAGTCTGGAATAAAGTTAAATTTCAAATCTTATTTTTGTAAAGCACCTATTTTTAATAGGGCCTTCTTAAAATTCTATGTTTAAGGAAACTTAGGGGTTGACTTTGGTTTATATCTTTAGCTGGACTTTTATTTAAGTTCAGAACTGTCAACTGATCGACTAGTAAGGTTTTTTGAACGAGCCGTTGACGCTACTGAGATTCTAAATTTATTCATTGTAAGTAATTTGATCGACTCTTGTTTTGTTAGTTCAGCCATAATTTTATTATCCTTAATCTGATCTTACAAAAATCATATCATACATTTTATTAAAATGCTGAAATAATTATCAAATAGGGTAAAGTCTAAAATTAAAACATAAATCATCCTTTAAAATTCAGCCTCTTTAAACATCGACTAAACTTGACATTTTTTTAAACTTTTTGACTGGATTGTTGGGGCTTTGATTCAAAGATGTGTTTGGCGAATCAATATCATTCTACCTGTTGAGTTCGCCGCTATGTTTAGAGTCGTAAAAAGATAGAACTTAGCCTTCCATAGTTTCATAAAGGAGCATTTTTTATTTCATTTCTGCCAAATCTTTCAAAAGTCTGTAATTATATGCGGCCATCTTATCCAACTCATGTGAATCAGCCCTTAATTTTTCATTGATTGACTTGCCATTTAGGCTTATTTCATATTGTTTGATAAATTAAGCTACGAATTCCTTGTCAGATTGTGGAAGTTTCTTGCCCATGATGTATGATTGAATGAAAGAGTCTTTCTTTTTGTTTTCTTCAATTACGAGAGCGATTTTCTGCTACAAAGAAGATATTTTCTTCTCTTCAACACTGAGTTTATTTTTCAAATTTTGAATTTCTATTTGATATTGAACTTCAAGATTCTTTCTCTCAGACAAGTTTTTCAATTTTTAAATCTCAGACTAAGATCTCAAATTATCAAATTGTGAACGAATTAAAGTATAATTATCCCTAACTCTGAAAAGCTCTTCATTCTTTTTTGCAAGCTATTCTCGCAGAACTTTGGAAGTTTAGATTTGATTTTTCAACGCTTCATCAAAATTACTTGCTTAAATCTTTTGATTTATAGAAGATAGATTCTTAATATCAATTCTTAAAGTATAAATTTAATCTTTAAGATGAGCGATTTCATTTAAAAGGTTTGCTTATCGTTGCTGCTTTAAAAAGTTTATTTCATCAATTTTCTTCTCTTTCAATGAAATTTAATTTAAGCTCCTTTAAACGAATTCTTAAACTTCTGAACATTTAACATTGTACAAATGTGACAAAGATTTTGTTTCTTGTCTTAAATCAAGAGATTCCTTTTCATACTCTGTAATTTTTCGTTTCATTTAGACATTTTATGCCAATATTTAATTGTATTTACTCTTAAAAATTTCTACTTACTTTTAACAAATTTATTTAAACGATTTCTAGGCTTATAATGTTTACTTTATTATTTTTTCAGTCTTTTATTCAGAATATTTGTCTTTTATGTCATTGAGCTATTTTTAGTGAGCTTCAAGAAGTTATCTGACTTATTTTTTTAGCTTGTTTATTTGAGCATCTTTATTTTTTAGTTATCTCACATTTTTTGCTAATTTTTTATCTTGCTGAATCACTCGCTTTTTTATGGTTGTTATTGATTCACTTAACTGTTCAAGTTGTAATTTATCTGACTGAGACAAAGGCTACGATTGAGGTGTCTATGTTTTAGATTTTTTGTCTTTTCGGATTATTTTTTTGGACGATTAATTTCCTTACTTTTCGAAGGAATCTTACAAAAATCTCTTTTTGTTTTTTTCCTAAGAAGTTTAAGCTTAGTCAGTTTAACTCGAGGCTTCCTCTTTTTATTCAACTTCTTATTAATCAGAAGATTAAGGTGATAATTTTTTAAGGATGAAACTTTATATTTTACCTTCGATTTACTGACGATATTTTATTTACTCCTCATTTTTTGTATTCAATTCATTTAGTTGGCTCTTTGCTAATGTCAGCTCATCATTTAAGCTTTCAATCTAATGACTAAGCTTTGATACTTCAGCATTCAAAGTTTTTAAAGTTTTTTAATGCTGGAGCTCTTACTTCGCGCTCTCGCTTAATTTTTAGCTCAATCTTTTACGATAGCCTTCAGCATTATTTTCAAACATCTTACTTTTCTCAGTCAAAATTTGGATTTAGTTTTTAAATTAGATATATCCCTTGTAATATTTTTAGATTTATTAGTTTCTTAAGGCTTATGAAGATTGTTTTTCCTCGTGTTTCAATTTTAATATTTTATACTCGGCTTTCCATTTGTTTATCTGTCTTTATTTATCTTTCAAAAGATCATTAACTGAGTTTGATAAATCTTTTGTGTTCTGTTGCGAGGATACTTATCTGTCTGTATATTGAGTCTCGTAATGTTATTTCATAATTTTTATTCTTTCTTACTCTTTTGCCTTAGATTACTAAAGAACTTTACGATAATGGTTTTCACGATCTTATGATTTTTGTTGTTATTCTTTTAATTTTCTGCTAAGTTGTGCAATTCTTGTGAGTGAATCATCATGAGATTTTTTAAGCATTAAGATTTAATCATTATTTGTAGAAATGAGCTGTTTCAATTTTTTATTTTACTCTCTCAAAGAAGAAATCTTTTACTGCAGTTAATCTTAATTTTTTTTATAAAGCTAAAGCTATTAGGCCAATCTATTTTAATATTGCTCAGAACCACTTACGATTTGTTATTTTTTATAGATTTCCTACATTAATTATCTGTTTTTTTATTTAAGAGTCTCGTTTTCTTTCATCAAATCTTTCTTCTTACTTATTTATGTTTCGACAAGCATCTGAAGTCGAGAGCCTTATCTCTTAGCTAGTTCAATTTGCCTTGAAAGCTCAAGAGTTTTTTATGTTTCTTTTTTCAAATCAAATTTTTTCTTCTCAAGCATCGCTTATACATCTCCAAGCTCGATACTTAAATTGTTAATAAGTTTATTTTTTTAACTCATTTATTCGTAAATCTTTTTAAGTTTTTATTGAAGCATTTAGTTGCCCTACCCTAAAACTATTTGAGGTTTATCAGTTTCAGGAAGATGCACTTAATTTTTTATTTAAGTCTTTAATGTAATCTGTCTTTTAATTGCCATAATTTACAGTTCAAGAGTTTTACGACATTAAGCCAAAGCTTCTTCTGATTTATGAAGACTTACTTCTAGAAATTCATTTTTCTTCTCTAAAAGTTCACATCTTTATGACAATTATCGTTTTTTCGAAACGTATTTATTTTTTAAATTCTTTATTTCAGTCTTTAAAAGATCGTTTTCGAGTTGCATGTAATAATTTTGATCGTAATTTTGATTGCTTACTTTTCTTTCTAAACGGCGTAAAGGTTAATTGAGTACTTTTTATGTAGTAACTGAAGTCATTGATGCTGTATCGCTAAAATCTTATTATCTATCAGTGAAATCATCTTTAAAACCTTTTGATACATAATTTACTTTTTTTCCACTTGAGATATCTTACTTTATCGACAATTTTTATTTTTGAGGCGTTCTTAAAGCAGTTTCTTTGCTGATAAGTTTGTTTACTTAATTTTTTAAGTTTTGTAACTCAGATTTAAGATTGCTCATTTGACCTTAATTTTTCCTTCTCTGATTGAGATTTTTAAAATACTCTTCTTTAGGATTTCTCAAATCAGCATCGGAACTTATTTTTTGTAGTTATTTTTTTACTGAATATTGGGCATAATAAGGATGATTAATGTCTTTTTCAGTATGAATCGCTTGTTGATATGTTGGCTTTGATTATTTCGGGACACTTCTTTAATTTGGGAAAAATTTCCTTGCGCCTTGTTGCATGAAAAGATTTTTAATTTATAAATCCTAGACTATTTTTATATTTTATTTGTATCGAAAGTAAATTTAATTAGTTTCAGTAGTTCAATATCTTTTTTTAAAATTTTAAGTTTTTTGAAAAAATGAAAGAGAAAAAATAATGAAATTTGGCAAATATAAAATTAAAAGCAGTAAATTAATCATTTGAAAAAAAAGAAAGTCATCTTAAATAGATTGACTAGGCTGTTAATCCTGATTTGTCCTTTGACTATTTTTCCTTCTTAGGGAATATATTCCAAAATCTAAGAGTTTCATCTCCAGCCCCTGTTACAATAGTTGTGCCATCTGGGTTCATGGCCAAATAAAGAACTCTATAGGTATGGCCTGTTAAGGTTTCTATTTTTTACATTTTTGGCATTGACCATATGTTTATTTCATTCAATGAATATCCATGAGTACTCACTAACTCATTGACATTTTTACCGAACATCAAGTTACAAACTTGAGAACCGACATTCATACACTTTGTTTCTTATCCATTCATCGAGTTCCAGAATCTTATGGTACGATCAGCTGTTCCTCCTCCCGAAACCAAGAGCCCATGTTGATGAGGTGACCATGCAAGAGCCTTGACGGCAGCTGTATGTTTCATCAAACTGAAGGTTGGAGAGTTGGAATGCAATGACCAAATGTTAAGTTTATTGTCGTTACCTCCTGAAGCTAATTGTTGTTGATCAAAGGACCATTTCAAACCACAAACTTCTTGTTTGTGGCCAACCATTTTATTGATAGTTTAATGAGTTCTAAGATCTCTTACAAGAATGTTTTTATCACGAGAACCACTTGCAACTATGTTCAGATTGTTCCAAGCGAGAGAGCCGACTCTGGCTGTATGTCCTTCATAAGTATGGACAATAGTTTGCTTTACACAATCCCATAATTGAACTTCTCCTGAATGAGTTCCGACAGCCAAAATATTTCCATTTGGATTAAAATTTGTACTTGTGATCATGTCTTAATTTCCGACATCGACCAATCTGACGACTTTTGAGTTACCTGCATTCCAGAGATAAACGGAGTTGCTCAATCCTACAGCTAACAAATTGGTCATTGACCAATCAATAAGATTGAGGTAATAATCATCATAAAGGCCAGGAGCATCAAGTACTTTGGCTGGAACTTTATTGATTCTTCTTTATTTTTTAGCTTTTTTGATTTTGACTTATTCTGGGATCTGAATGAGAGAATTTGAGAAAAGTCTATTTAATTCTTTTTCAGAAGCATTTTAGTCTTTGTAAGTGTATTTCAGGATGTTAGAGTTGGAAAATGAAGAAATATCGCCACATGAGTATTAGTCTTTAACGACAGTACCCTCGCCTAGGACTTCCATCTTGTAGATGTCTGTAACGGTAAGGCCTCTTTTTTCGTTTCTGAGAGGAGATGCACATTACTCCTCATCTTCCATCCATTAGATCTGTTAGTTGTAAAGGTCTTTAGCGGACTTGGGCATTTTTCTCATGGGTAGGAATCTGTCAGAATATCCTTTTTCCTTGACATTTTCTTTACGCTGAGAAAGCATGATTTATTTGTTCGAAAACTTTACTGTTTTACGTTGAGCTTTTTCGAATTTTTCGATACTGCAACTTGATCGGGGTAAGGAGTTTTATCGTTATAAGGAGTTTCTAGAACATGACAATTGATCAGCCATTTTATGGTTTATAGAAGAATTTAGAATGGTTTGAATATATATTATAATTTGGACACTCGACGCAGTGATAAATAATCCAAATCTATTTCTTCATTCTTTTTTCATTTAATTGTATTTTGTTCCACTTTTATGAAGACTTTACAATAGATTAACTTATCCTCATTAAAATTAAGAAGTTAAGGAACAAAAAATGTTGAAAAATGACAGAAAAAGGGTAAAATAAAGGATAGCATAGCGTTTCTTAGATATTTTAAAAATGAAAATAATTTTAAGTTGCTTTTTAAAAAGAAGCTTAGATTTATTAAGTTGAAGGCCTGACTCTTAACCCTAAGATACTGTATTAAGAGAAATAGAGATATCATTTCTAAAGTTTATATAATATCTAAAAATATTCAAATATATCGAAGTGAATCAAGATGATAAAAGTTATTCCAATAATTCTACTTTTGATAGCATGCGTTCACTCTCTAAATTTTAAGCTTCTTCCTAACAAATAATTTTGTATGAGATTTCAGGGTGCCTAAACATACACTCTCGAATATGTAGTCTCCGGAAATGATGATCAAAACGTACAATGTATCATCAAACATGGAAATAATCAGGTTCTACAAAAAGAAGATGTTTCTTAACTTCAGTTTACTCATTAGTATACCAGTCCAGGTATTTATTTATTTTATTTAAGATCCTATTTCAATATGTTTCCTATCCACAGATAATGAGTAAAAGTAAATTTCCTTCGATTTCTACGAATTTAATGATCCTGTCAGAAAAATGATCGATAAAAAAGATGTTAGTTTAGTACAAGGAGCTTTGTCTGAGGCATATCAACAGATGGAATCGATTTCCAGAAATCAGTAATACCAAATTTAAAGAGATGAAAAGCATAAGGCTAACCTTGAAGATTCTGAAAGCAAAATAAAATGGGCAGGAATAATTAAAATAATTTTCCTTTTGGGCAGCGCTTTAATTCAATTATGGATCATGAAAGGCTTTTTCACAGCAAGTAATCCTTATCAGCCAGTAGAACAGGCTTGAATGCAAAACATTCGATTTAAACTTTTAAGAGATTTATCAGAAATACTAAATTATAGTGTATTGCGTTTTTTCAAATATATTTAATTCAAAATATTAATAGTTGCATTTTTTTGTGTGTTATTTAATGCCTAACTCAGAAAATAAATCTATTTTAATGAATGGAGGAAATGTTAAAAAAAATTGTTTCGATAAAATCAAAATAAATGATCTAAGACTGATTTTTGATGAGATAGGAATCATTGATTGTTTATAAAATGGCATAAAAAAGTCATGGTTTTTGTGAATATAGAAATTTGTAATTAAGCATTATTAATTGGAAATAAGTTTAATGCCCAGATATTAATTTATTACCAACAAATGAGAAAAGAGTATGAAATGTAGGCTGTCGGTTCCCATAACCGCAACCTCCATGTTCCTCAAGGTGAAAAACCAAGAACAAGCTCTGTCATTGCTGCTGATTTCCAATATCTTAGACAAAAAATGGCTAATGATGTTGCTGCTTAAAAGTCCAGAAAAACTTCCAGAATCACAAAAGGTCTTGATCCCGATGCACCCCGAAAGAAACCAGAACATGAGCGTAATAACTTTTCTTATTTTAGTTCCTCCAAAGAATGCTAAAGAAGCTGATCAAAAAAAGAAAAATGAAAAAGCTGATGAAATCTCTAACATGGATGAACATAAAATTCCTTTAGAAGAACTTCTTTACAGATTCGGAGCTAATCTCGAAACAGGATTGACCACAGAAATGGCCATCAAAAGAAATCTCTAAGAAGGTGATAATAAACTTCCTGAAAAGGAAAAAACACCTGGTTGGATTAGATTCTTGAAGGAAATCACCAATTGGTTCGCTATTATGCTTTGGATCGGTAGTATCCTCAGTATTATCACTTATATTCTTCAACCTGTTGGTAACTTACCAAACTTGTATTTGGCTTTCGTTCTTATTTTCGTCGTCATCTTGACTGGTGTCATTACTTTTGCTCAAGGTGCCAAATCAGAGGCTTTAATGGAAGGATTCAAAAACATGTTACCATCAGTCACCAAAGTCTTAAGAGATGGAAAACTTACTCAAATTCCTGCTTAAAAGCTTGTCAGAGGTGATATTGTTGAAGTAATCAGTGGTTAAAAGGTTCCCGCCGATATTAGAATATTATCTTCAATTGAAATGAAAGTTGATAACTCACCTTTGACTGGAGAGGTCGAGCCATTGCTTAGATCACCTTAATGTACTCACCCCGAATAACCTTTCGAAACCAAGAATTTGGCTTTCTTCGGTACATTGTGTAAAGAAGGAAGAGGAAGAGGTATTGTCATTAACATTGCTGAAAAGACCGTTATGGGTCAAATTGCTGATTTGGCTGCAACAGGAGGACAACAAAAATCTCCTTTGAGAGAATAACTTGACAGATTCGTACTTATCATTACAGTCATTGCCATTGTTTTGGGTATTGCTTTCTTTTTCCTCGCTAAGTTCGTTGTCGGATATTCATGGCTTGAATGTATCATTTTCGGTATTGGTATTTTGGTTGCTAACGTTCCTGAAGGACTTTTGGCTTGTATTACAATTTCACTCGCTATTACTGCCAAAAAACTTGCTGATAAAAAGGTTTTGGTCAAGAACTTAGAAGCTGTCGAGACTTTAGGTTCAACTTCATGTATTTGCTCCGATAAAACCGGTACTCTTACTCAAAACAAGATGACCGTTGAAAACTTATGGTATGATGGATAAGTCATTAGAGGACACAACAAAGAACACAAGGGTGCTGATTTCTAATATGAATACGATGTTCAAGACCCATCATTCAAGATTCTTCATCACACTGCTATGATTTGTTCATAAGCCAGATTCGACGTTACTGAAGATCAAATTAGAGCTCCAGGATTCAAGTATGCTGATGCCCCAGTTATGGGTGATGCCTCAGAAACAGCTTTGGTTAAATTCTATCAACCAATTGAAGATATCATCAAAACTAGATCATTATATCCATATGGTAAAAACAAAGATGGATCTGAATCAAAAATGCCTTTCAACTCAACCAACAAATATGCTCTCTCTATTGTTAGACAATAAGGTCCTGATCACCACTATGTTGCTTACATTAAGGGTGCCCCAGAAAAAATCTGGAAATATTGTGGAAGAATCCTTTATCAAGGGAAATACAAAACTATTGATGCTGAAGAGAACAAAAAATTCCAAGCTGTCAATCTTAGATTTGGTAAGAATGGTGAAAGAGTTTTGGGTTTTGGTATGCTTCCTCTCAACAAAGAAGTCTTCCATGAAAACTTCGATTTCAACACTTCAACCCCAGACAATTTCAATTTCCCAATTGAAAACTACATTTTCGTCGGTTTGATTTCATTGATGGATCCACCAAAAGATTCCGTCCCATTCGCCATTAAAAAATGTCAATCAGCCGGTATCAAGGTTATCATGGTTACAGGAGATCAACCACCAACAGCTGCTGCTATCGCTAAGCAAATCGGTATCATCAATCTCAAGACCAACGAAGATTTCAAAGAATAAGGTTACACTGCTCAAGAAGCTCTTGAAAAAGCTAACGCAATCGTTATTCACGGTGATATGATCGTTAAAGCTTTCGAAGAAGGTGAAGAAGAAGGACAACAAATTTTGACCTCATGGTGCAAAAAGCCACAAATCGTCTTCGCTAGAACAACTCCAGCTCAAAAACTTTTAATCGTCAAGGCCAACCAATCTTTAGGACAAGTCGTCGGTGTCACAGGTGATGGTGTCAATGACTCCCCAGCTATTAAACAAGGTGATATCGGTATCAGTATGGGTATCAGTGGTAGTGACGTTACTAAGGATGCTGCTGATATGATTTTGCTTAATGATGATTTCGCCTCTATTGTCGATGGTGTTGAAGAAGGAAGAAAAATCTTCGATAACTTGAAAAAAACTATTGTCTACTTACTTACCAGTAACATGACCGAAATCTGGCCATTTGCTGGACTCGTCGTCTTACAAATCCCTCTTCCATTGTCAAACATTTTCATGTTGTGTATTTGTGTCGGTACTGATATTTATCCCGCTCTTTCATTGGCTTACGAAGAAGCCGAAGTTGATATTATGACCAGAAAACCAAGAAAACAAACTGACCATTTGGTTACTTTGAGATTGTTAGCTCACGCTTATGGTCAAATGGGTGAAATCGCCACTGCTGCAGCTTTCTTCACATATTTCGTAATCATGTAAGTGTATGGTTTCGGTCCAAGCACCTTGTTCTTCTTGTTGAGCAACGATACAATGCTTCCAATTGTCCCAAGTGGAACTAAAATTAACGCTCAAGGAATTCCAGTTTATCAATTTGCTGATCCTAATTCAGTTGATTTCATCTACTCATTCAATCCTTCAATCCAAGCTACCCCTTACAACGGTATCAACGGAAATGGTATGGGATACTTCGGATCAAGTCAAATTGCCTCACCACAATATATTTGTAACAATGTCAACAAAAACAATGCTTTCTCAGGTGACTTCCCTAACTGGCTTTCAACCATCAATGGCCAAATCGATTTAAGAGCTTTCTACGTTAAATGTGGTTATGACAGTATTACTAAACAAAATACTTTCATTAGATTGATCCCAGACATGCCAGAAGTTCTTGACACTAACAGTTCATACACTGGTTCTCCAGTTGCTTACACTACTGAAGCTTTGTATTATGCCCAATCAGGATATTTCGTCACTGTCGTCATGGTCCAATGGTCTAACGTTTTCGCCTGCAAATCAAGAAAAGTAATTTTTCATTTTATTTTAGTGTTCTTTGATTTATTCAGGAGTAAACAAACATATGTTCGGTGGTATTGCTTGCGAAACAGTTTTGTTCATTGTTTTGCTTTACGTTCCAGGTATCAACGGAGTCTTC
>Ga0102832_1002204_pt1 | contig 12440 bp, 9 predicted proteins | sample EBPBio282013_DNA_FD_88942 | JGI IMG/M metagenome (GOLD analysis project Ga0102832, IMG submission 88942) | Wastewater treatment Type I Accumulibacter community from EBPR Bioreactor in Madison, WI, USA - Reactor 2_5/28/2013_ DNA (Illumina Assembly) | ecosystem: Engineered > Bioreactor > EBPR >...
ACCGTGTTGTCCCAGCGCCGGTTGGCGGTCGGGGCGCCGCGGCGCAGCTCGGCCTCGTCCATGACGTCGTCGTGGTACAGGCTGGCGACGTGGGTGAGCTCGACCACCAGCGCGGCCCGGGCCACCTCGTCGTCGTCGGCCGCACGCTGCCCCAGCATGGACGACAGCACCACCAGCAAGGGTCGGAACCGCTTGCCGCCGGCGCTGATGATGTGCTGGGCGGCCTGGGTTGCGAAGGCGGTGTCGGCGACGGCCGCCGCCATCAGCTGTTGTTCGATCCCCTCCAGCAGGGCGGCGACCCGATCGCTGAATTGGGAATCGACGGCCGCTGCCTGCGCTGCCATGGCACTGTCGACGAACATCTGGATCAGCCTAGCCGACCGGGATCCCGGTCACCGCCAGAACACCTCGGCACCCGCCAGCAGCTCCAGCAGCTGACCGGGGAAAAGGCCCAGGTAGACGGTTGCGGCCGCGCCGACAACGATCGGCACCCAGGTCATGCCACTGGCCTTGCCGACGGCCACCTGCCGGTTCGGCTCGCCGAAGAACATCACCACGATCACGCGGATGTAGAAGTAGGCCGCCACCAGGCTGAAGATGATCGCCGCCAGCACCAGCCACCAGTAACCGCCCCGCCAGGCAGCGGAGAAGACCGCCCACTTGCCGATGAAGCCACCGGTCAGCGGGATGCCGGCGAAGCTCAGCATCAGGAAGGCGAAGACGCCGGCCAGCGCGGGATGGGTGCGGCCCAGGCCGCTCCATCCCGACAGCGCGTTGGCCTCACCGGCCGAGTCGCGTACCAGGGTGACGATCGCGAAGGCCGCGATCACGGCGAAGCCGTAGGCGATCAGGTAGAACATGATCGATCCGACGCTGTTCACCTGGCCCTCTGGGACGACCGCCAGGGCACCGACCACCGCCGTCAGCAGGAAGCCGGCGTGCGCCACCGACGAGTAGGCCAGCATCCGCTTGATATCGGTCTGGGTGAGCGCCAGGATCGCGCCGACCGCCATGGTGAGGAGCGCCAGCACCGCCAGCAGCGGCTGCCAACTCCAGCGCTCGGCGCCCAGGGCGACATAGAACACCCGGACGCCGCCGATCACCGCGGCCAGCTTGGTGCAGATCGCCATGAAGCCGGTCACCGGGGTGGGCGCACCGACGTAGACATCCGGAATCCAGGAGTGGAAGGGCACCACGCCGATCTTGAACAGCAGCCCGACCGCCAGCATCGCGATGCCGGTATACAGCAGCCCGGGGCCGAAGGTGGGCGCGGCGATCGCGACATCGATCGCCTTCAGGTCGAACGAGCCCGCGTAGCCGTAGAGCAGCGCCATGCCGAACAGGAAGAAGGCCGACGAGAAGGCGCCCAGCAGGAAGTACTTCAGGCCGGCCTCCTGGCTCAGCAGCCGGCGCCGCCGGGCCATCGCGCTGAGCACGTAGAGCGGCAGGCTCATGACCTCCAGCGCGATGAAGAGCGTGATCAGATCGTTCGCCGAGGCGAAGACCATCATGCCGGCCAGGGAGAACAGGGCCAGCGGGAACACCTCGGAGTGCTCCAGCCGTGCGGTCGTGGCCTCGGATTCCAGCGGGCTGCCGGGAACCGATGAGGCGGACGCGGCGAACACGGTCGCGCCGTTGTCGAGCCTGCGCTCGGAGAACACCAGGATGCCCAGCAGGCCGAAGACCAGCAGCGAGCCCCAGGCGATGTAGGCCGGGCCGTCCAGGCTGATCGAACCCATGGCGAGGATGCCCCCGCTGCCCTGGCGCCAGTTGATCACCAGCATCACGATCGCGGCCAGCACGGTCGCGGCGAGCAGCACCAGCTGCGAGACGAACCGCAGCCGCCGGGGCATCAGGGCCTCGACCAGCACGCCGAGGCAGGCTCCCACCAGCACGATCAGCAGTGGCGAGAGCTCGAACCATTCGAAGGTCGGTGCGGGGATGTTCACTGTGCTACCTCGCTCACTTCTCTGCGAACGGTACGGCCGGATCGGAGATCTGCGCCTGGGTCAGGGTGGCCACCACGGTCGGTTCGATCACGTTCAGCGCCACCTGCGGCACGAAGCCGAGCGCCAGGATCACCGCGAGCAGCGGCGCCATGACCCACCGCTCCCGGGCGTTGAGGTCGGTGGTGACGTGCTCGCGCACCTGGTCGGTGACCGGCCCGGTCATCACGCGCTGGTACATCAGCAGGATGTACACGGCGGCCAGGACGGTTCCCAGCACCGCCACGGCAGCCACCCACGGCTCCCGGGACCAGGTTCCGGCCAGCACCATGAACTCGCTGACGAAGCTCGACATGCCGGGCAACGCCAGCGAGGACAGGCCGGCCACCAAGGTGGTGCCAGCCAGCACCGGGGCGACCTTCTGCACGCCGCCGAAGGATTCCACCAGCGCCGAGCCGCGGCGGCTGATCAGGAAGCCGAGCACCAGGAACAGCGCGGCTGTCGAGAAGCCGTGGTTGAACATGTAGAACACGGTGCCGCTCATGCCGCCGGTGGTGAAGGTGTAGATGCCCAGCACCATGAAGCCGAAGTGGCTCACCGAGGTGTAGGCCACCAGCCGCAGCAGGTTCTTCGAGCCGATCGCGGCGACCGCGCCGTACAGGATGGAGATCAGTGCCAGCACGATCATCACCGGTCCCGCCTCGCGGCTGGCGTCCGGGAACAGCACCAGGCAGAACTTGATCATCCCGAAGGTGCCGATCTTGTCCAGGATGCCGACCAGCAGCACCGAAGTGCCCGGCGTCCCCTCCTCGGCGGCGGTGGGCAGCCAGGTGTGCACCGGCACCATCGGCGCCTTGATCGCGAAGGCGAACAGGAAGCCCACCATCAGCAGCATCCCGGTCGCCGGCGAGAAGCCGAGCCCGGCCAGGTCGGAGACCAGGAAGCTGGGCCGGCCCAGCAGCCGGGTCGACTCGGCGTACAGCCCGACCACGCTGAACAGCATCACCAGGCCGCCGGCCAGGCTGAACAGCAGGAACTTCACCGCGGCGTAGGAACGCCGCGCACCACCGAAGCCGCCGATCAGGAAGTACATCGGGATCAGCGTGGCTTCGAAGAAGAGGTAGAACAGCAGCACGTCGTCGGCAAGGAAGACGAACAGCGCCAGCGACTCCAGCGCCAGCACCAGGGCGAAGAAGACCTGCGCGCTCCACCGGAAGGCTCCGGTGTCGAACAGCTTCCACTCGGCCAGCAGTACGGCCGGGACGAGCAGCACGGTCAGCAGCACCATCATCAGCGACATGCCGTCCAGGCCGAGCGCCCAGGACGCCCCGAAGGGCGGGATCCAGGGAGCGATCTCGGCCAGCTCGGTGCCACCGACATACAGGGCGGCGACACCGAAGGCCACGCCGGCGGTGATCAGGGCGAAGGCCATGCCCAAGCCCTTGGCGATCTCCTTCACCGGGAAGCACAGCACGGCCGCGCCCAGCAGCGGGATCAGCCCGAGGACGGTCAACCAGGGAACACTCATCTCCACGTCCTCCCTCAGGCCAACTGACTCAAGATCATCACGACTCCGATTCCGACCACGCCCATGGTCAACCCCAGGGCGTAGCGGCGCACCTGACCGGTCTGCAACTGCCTGCCCCGGCTGGACAGGCCCTGAACGATGTCCGCCAGGCCGTCGGCGCCGGCGTCGATGGCTCGCTGGTCGGTGGCCACCACGCCATCGGCCAGCAGCATGGTCGGCTTCACCACCAGGGTGTCGTTCACCGCATCGCCGAACAGGTCGTTGCGGCCCACGATGGTGAACGGATTCGAGCTGGCCGGCGCGCTCTCCGGGATCGGCCTGCGGCCGAACAGCAGCCAGCCCACGGCCACGCCGACCGCCACCACGGCCATGGTCGCCCAGCCGACCGGCGTGGGCACCCAGCTGATCTCGTGCGGGTGGGCTCCGGTGGCCGGCTCCAGCCAGCCCTGGATCCAGCCGTTCATCGCCACGCCGGAGACCACGCTCAGCGCCGCCAGGAGGATCAGCGGGACGGTCATCGTCTTCGGCGACTCGTGCGGGTGGACGCCCTCCTGCCAGCGCTTCTCGCCGAGGAAGGTCATCAACATCAGGCGGGTCATGTAGAAGGCGGTCACGCCGGCACCCAGCAGGGCCAGCGAGCCGATCAGCGCGCTACGGCCGAAGGCGGCCTCGATGATGTGGTCCTTGGAGAAGTAGCCGGCAAGCGGCGGGACGCCGATGATCGCCAGGTAGCCCATCGCGAAGGTCCAGAAGGTGTACGGCATCGCCTTGGCCAGAGCGCCGTAGTGGCGCATGTTCACGTCGTCGTTCATGCCGTGCATCACCGAGCCGGCGCCCAGGAACATGTTGGCCTTGAAGAAGCCGTGGGTGAGCAGGTGGAAGATCGCGAAGGCGTATCCCGCCGGGCCGAGGCCGGCCGCCAGGATCATGTAGCCGATCTGGCTCATCGTGGAGCCGGCCAGCACCTTCTTGATGTCGTCCTTGCTGGTGCCGATCCAGGCGCCGGCCAGCAGGGTGACGGTTCCCACCACGACCACGGCGGTGCTCGCGGTGGTCGAGAGTTCGAAGATCGCGTGCGAGCGGACGACCAGGTAGACGCCGGCGGTCACCATGGTGGCGGCGTGGATCAGCGCCGACACCGGGGTCGGGCCCTCCATGGCGTCCAGCAACCAGGCCTGCAGCGGTACCTGGGCCGACTTGCCGCAGGCGCCGACCAGCAGCAGCAGCCCGATCAGGGTGGGCCAGAACGGCCCGGCCTGGCCGATGCCGTGGTTGACGGCCTCGAAGGCCGACGACCCGAACAGCGCCAGCATGGCCATCACGGCCATCGTCATGCCGAGGTCGCCGACGCGATTCATCACGAAGGCCTTCTTGGCGGCGGCAGCCGCCGAGGGCTTGTGCTGCCAGAAGCCGATCAGCAGGTAGGACGCCAGGCCGACACCCTCCCAACCGACGAACAGCACCAGGTAGCTGTCGGCCAGCACCAGGATCAGCATCGCCGCGATGAACAGGTTGAGGTAGGCGAAGAAACGACGCTTGCGCTCGTCGTGGGCCATGTAGCCCAGCGAGTAGATGTGGATCAGCGCGCCGACGCCGGTGATCAGCAGGGCGAACAGGATCGACAGCGGGTCGATCAGCAGACCGGCCTGCACCGACCAGGTGGGGGTCGCGATCCACTCGTACAGCGGCACCGACACCGCCCGCTCCCCGACCGGGGAGAGCAGCTGCTGGCCGAACAGGTAGGCGGCCATGGCGAAGGAGGCCAGCACGGCCCCGACGGCGACGGGCGGGCCCACCTTGTCCAGCGCGCTGCCGCCGAGCAGCAGCAGCGCGGCGCCGAGCGCCGGGATGGCGATCATCAGCCAGGCCCACTCGAACATCCCCGTCGCGAGAACGGGGGCGATCGTCTCCAGGACAGTCACGTCGTTCCCCTCAGAGTTTCAGCAGACTGGCGGCGTCGACCGAGGTCGAGCGTCGGGTACGGAAGATGATCATGATGATCGACAGCCCGACCACCACTTCGGCCGCCGCCACCACCATCACGAAGAAGCTGGCGACCTGGCCTTCGAGCCCGCCCCAGGCCAGCGCGAAGGCGACCATGGCGAGGTTGGCGGAGTTCAGCATCATCTCCACCGACATGAAGATCACCAGCGCGTTGCGCCGCACCATCACCCCGATGGCACCGATCGTGAAGATGATCGCCGCCAGGATGAGCAGATTCTCGGTGCTCACTCTTCCTCCTCGTCCACGACCCGCTCGATGGCCTCGAAGGTCGCCTGGGTGGCCTGGGACAGCGCCGGGGCGTCCACGATCACACCGCGGCCGGCCAGTACGTGCGAGACCGACGCCTCGGCGATGCTGCCGTCGGGCAGCAGGGCCGGGGTGGCGATCGAGTTGTGCCTGGCCAGCACGCCGGAGTTGGGCAGCGTGCCCGGGTGGGCCCCGGTCTCGGCGTAGGCCTTCATCCGGGCGGTGGCCAGTTCGACCTGGCCCGGCTTGGGATGGACGCGGCGCCGGTGCGCCAGCACCATCGCCGCGACGGCGGCGGTGATCAGCAGCGCCGAGGTCAGCTCGAAGGCGAAGAGGTAGCGGCCGAAGATCAACGCCGCCAGGCCCTGCACATTGCCGCCATAGGCGCTGTTGGCCTCCGCCAGCCCGGCGGCCGAAGCGGTCACCGCGCCCCCGATGCCGAAGATGATCAGGGCCACCAGCCCGAGGGCGGTCAGCCCGGCTGCCACCCGCTGGCCGCGCAGCGTCTCCACCACCGAGTCGGGGGTGTCGATGCCGACCAGCATCAGCACGAACAGGAACAGCATCATGATCGCGCCGGTGTACACGATGATCTGCACGGCACCGAGGAAGGGGGCGTCCATGGCCAGGTAGAGGGCGGCCAGGTTGAGCATCGCGAAGACGGTGCTGAGCGCGGAGTACACGGCCTTGCGGAACAGCACCAGGCCGAGCGCTCCCAGCACCATCAGCGGTCCGCAGATCCAGAAGGCGACGTCTGCCCCGGTCATCGGGTGCCTCCCGTCGCGTCACGGACGACCGGGGTTCGGTTGTCCGGCTGGCCGGTACTGGGCAGGCCGAGGAAGTAGTCCTTCTCGTCGTCGCCGAGCCGGCGTGGGTGGGGCGGCTCCTCCATGCCCGGCAGCAGCGGGGCGAGCAGCCGATCCTTGGTGTAGATCATCTTCTCCCTGGTCGTGTCGGCCAGCTTGAAGTCGTTGGTCATCGTCAGCGCCCGGGTCGGGCAGGCCTCGATGCACAACCCGCACAGGATGCAGCGCAGGTAGTTGATCTGGTACACCCGGCCGTACCGCTCACCAGGGCTGAACCGCTCCTCCTCGGTGTTGTCGGCGCCCTCGACGTAGATCGCGTCCGCCGGGCAGGCCCAGGCGCACAGCTCGCAGCCGACGCACTTCTCCAGGCCGTCCGGCCAGCGGTTGAGCTGATGGCGGCCGTGGAAGCGGGGCGCGGTGACCTTCTCCTTGCCCGGTTCCGGGTAGCCCTGGGTGAAGGTCTTGCGGAAGATGGTGCGGAAGGTCACACCGAAGCCCGCCCACGGGTCCAAGATGCCCATCACGCCTCCTTCTGGGTCGAGTCGTCTTCGGTGGAGGCGACCACGCCGGCCAGCTCGGGCAGTACCTGCCCGGGCATCGGCGGAACCGGGTAGCCACCCGCGAAGGCGTCGAACGGCTCGTCGGCGTCCTCCGGTTCCGGCGGTTTCTTGTCGCCGACGAAGAGCAGCGCCACCATGATCAACAGCAGTGCCACGGCTATCCCGACGGTGACCGTCCACAGCAGATCGCTCATGCCCTCCTGCTGCACCTTGCGGATCACCGAGATCATCACGATCCAGCCCAGTGAGATCGGGATCAGGACCTTCCAGCCCAGGCTCATGAACTGGTCGTAGCGGAACCGCGGCAGCGTTCCACGCAGCCAGACGAACAGCGAGATGAACAGCTGCACCTTGATCACGAACCAGACCGGCCCGAGCCACGGGTTGTTCAGGAACTCGACCTGGTTCAGCGGCCACGGCGGCAGGTAGCCGCCCACGAACAGCGTGGTGGCGATCGCCGAGACGGTGGCCATGTTGATGTACTCGGCCAGGAAGTAGATCGCGTAGCGGAAGCCGGAGTACTCGGTGATGTAGCCCGACACCAGCTCGGATTCGGCCTCCGGGAGGTCGAAGGGCGCTCGGTTGGTCTCGCCCACCATCGAGATCACGTAGATCAGGAAGCTCGGGATCAGCGTGACGAACAGCCAGTTCGGCATGCCCCAGGCGTCGAACCCGAAGGGCATCAGCGGCACCCGCTGCGCCTCGACGATCTCCGCGGTCGACATCGAGCCGGCGTAGAGGAAGACCGCCACCAGCGACAGCCCCATCGCGATCTCGTAGCTGATCATCTGCGCGGACGAGCGCAACGCACCCAGCAGCGAGTACGGCGAGTTGGAGGCCCAGCCGGCCAGCACGAAGCCGTAGATCGCCACCGACGAGACCGCCAGGAAGACCAGCACGCCGATGTCGAGCTCGGCCAGCTGCAGCCGGGTGGTCACCCCGAAGATCTCCACCTCGCCGCCGAAGGGCATCACGGCCCAGGCGGTGAAGGCGGCGGTGCCGGCGATCAGCGGCGCGATGGTGAACAGCGCCCGGTCCACCATGTGGGGCATGAAGTCTTCCTTGATCAGGAGCTTCATGCCGTCGGCGAGCGCCTGGGCGAGGCCGAACGGGCCGTTCAGGATCGGGCCGAGACGGTGCTGCATCTTGGCCACCAGCCGGCGCTCGTACCAGACGTTGAAGATCGTCCAGACCAGTAGCACGACGAACAGGACGACGACCTTGATCAGGACCAGCCACCACGGATCGTTCATCAGGCGACACCTCCCCGGTCGAGCTGGACGGCGTCGCCGGCCAGCACCCCGTACTCGCCCAGGGACATCCCGGGCGCGTTGGTGGGCACCCAGACCGTGCCGTCCACCATGTCTGCGGCCACCTCCAGCGGCAGCGAGAAACTGCCCGCGGCGGTGGTCACCGTCACCAGGTCACCCTCGGCGAGGCCGGCAGCCGTCGCGACAGTGGGGCTGACCCGCGCGACCGCCGGCTTGGCGGTGGCGGCCAGGGCCTCCTCGTAGTCCATGCCGCGGCCGCCGTCCAGCATCTCGCGCCAGGTCGCCAGTCGGTAGCTGCCCGCCTTGACCTTCGCCGGCTTGGCCTTGGCCGCATCGGCGGACGCCGGACGAGCGCCCTCCCAGGCGCCCAGCTCGGCGAGCTCGGCCGCCGCCTGGGCGACGGTGCGCACCCCGAGGGGCTTGCCGAGCGCATCGGCCAGGGCGGCCAGGACGCGCAGGTCGGTCATCGGATTGTTGGCCTGCTTGATGACGGTGTTCACCACGCCGGCGCGATGCTCCCAGTTCAGGAAGGTGCCAGCATGCTCCTCGATCAGCGCCACCGGGAAGACCACATCGGCCCGCTCGGTGACCTCGGAGAGCCGGTTCTCCAGGCTGATCACGAAGCCGGCGGCCTCCAGCGCTTCTCGGGTGGCCACGGCATTGGCGAAGTCCTTCGGCTCCAGGCCGGCCACCACCAGGGCGGCCAGCTCGCCGTCGGCGGCGGCTTCCAGGATGGCTGCCGCATCGAGACCGGGCTCGGCGGGCAGGGAGTCGACTCCCCAGGCCGCGGCCACATCCACCCGAGCGGCCGAATCGGCCACCGTACGTCCACCGGGCAGCAGGGTCGGCAGGCAACCGGCCTCGATCGCACCGCGGTCTCCGGCGCGCCGGGGAACCCAGGCGTAGCGGGCTCCGGCCTTCGCGGTCGCGGTCACCACGGCGGTGAGGACGCCGGGCGCGGTCGCCGCGCGCTCCCCCACCAGCACGACGGTGTCGCCGTCCAGCTCGATGCCGGCCAGGGCCGCCGCCTCGTCGCCGGGAGCGGTGGCCACCAGCGTCGCGTTCAGCTTCGCCGAACCGTTCGAGGCGTAGGGCGCGATCGTGGTGACCTTCAGCCCCTTCTTGCGGACCGCCTTGCGCAGCCGCAGGAAGACGGCACCGGTCTCCTCCTCGGGTTCGAAGCAGACCAGCACGACCTGCTTGGCGGTCTCCAGGTCGCCGTAGGTGACGCCCTCACCGAGCGTCCGGCCGGCGATCTGGCTGGTCAGGAAGCCGGTCTCCTCGGCGCTCAGCGGCCGGGAGCGGAAGTCGATGTGATTGGTGCCGAGCACGGCCCGGGCGAACTTGGCGTAGCCGTAGGCGTTCTCCACGGTCAGCCGGCCGCCGGTCAGCACGCCCACGGAGTTCCCGGCCGCCTGCAGGCCGGCCACCGCGGCGTCGATCGCCTCCGGCCAGCTGGCCACCTTGAGGACACCGTCCCGGCGCACCAGCGGGCGGGTGATCCGGTCCTCGCCGCGTCCGGAGACGAAGGCGAACCGGCCCTTGTCGCAGTTCCACTCCTCGTTGACCTCGGGGTTGACCCCAGCCAGGCGGCGCTTCACCTGGAAGTGCCGGTGGTCCACCCGCAGCGAGCAGCCGCCCGCGCAGTGCTCACAGGTGGAATCGGTGGAGATCAGGTCGAACGGCCGGCTCTGGAACCGGTAGGAGACGCTGGTCAGCGCGCCCACCGGGCAGATCTGGATGACATTGCCGGAGAAGTAGGAGTTGTAGGGGTCGTCGGCGTACTTGCCGACCTGCTGCAGCGCGCCGCGCTCGACCAGGGCGATGAAGGGATCGCCCGAGATCTGCTCGGAGAACCGGGTGCAGCGCGCGCACAGGATGCAGCGTTCGCGATCCAGCAGGATCTCGGCCGAGATCGGCACCGGCTTGGGGAAGGTGCGCTTGACCCCCTCGTAGCGGCTCTCGCCGCGGCCGTTGCTGAGCGCCTGGTTCTGCAGCGGGCATTCGCCGCCCTTGTCGCAGATCGGGCAGTCCAGCGGGTGGTTGACCAGCAGGAACTCCAGCATCCCCTCCTGCGCCTTGGCGGCGGCCGGCGAGGTGACCTGGGTGCTGATCTTCATCCCGGGAGCGCATTCCAGCGTGCAGGAGGCCTGGGGCTTGGGCATGCCGCGGCCGTTGCCCATGTCGGGCACCTCCACCAGGCACTGCCGGCAGGCGCCGACCGGGTCGAGCAGCGGGTGGTCGCAGAACCGCGGGATGGCTATCCCGATCATCTCGGCGGCCCGGATCGCTAGCGTGCCCTTGGGCACCTGCACCTCGATGCCGTCGATGGTCACCGTGATGGTGTCGACCGGCGCCACGGCCTCGCCGGGCTTGGTGATGACGCTCATGCGTGGCTCCCTTCAGCAACCTCGAACAGGGCGCTGCGGCCGTACGGGAACAACTCGTAGGCCGGAGTGTGGTAGCCGGCCTCGAACTCCGGACGGAAGTGCCGCACCGCCGAGGTGACGCAGGCGACCGCACCGTCGGCGAGCGCGCAGAAGGACTTGCCGCCGATGTTGTCGCAGACGTCCAGCAGCTTGTCGACGTCGCCTTCCTCGGCGACCCCGTCCTCGAACTTCTTCAGCAGCTGCACCAGCCACCACGAGCCTTCGCGGCAGGGGGTGCACTTGCCGCAGGACTCGTGCTTATAGAACTCCACCCAGCGCAGCGTGGTACGCACCACCGAGACGGTCTCATCGAAGATCTGCAGCGCCTTGGTGCCCAGCATGCTGCCGACCGACGCCATGCCCTCGTAGTCGAGCGGGACGTCGAGGTGCTCGCCGGTCAGGATCGGGGTGGACGAGCCACCCGGCGTCCAGAACTTCAGCTCATGGCCGGCCCGGATGCCGCCGGAGAGGTCGAGCAGCTCCCGCAGCGTGATGCCCAGCGGAGCCTCGAACTGGCCCGGACGGGCGACGTGGCCCGACAGCGAGTAGATCGTCATGCCCTTGGACTTCTCGGTGCCCATCGAGGAGAACCAGGCCGCACCGTTCGCGACGATGCAGGGCACCGAGGCGATCGACTCGACATTGTTGATCACGGTCGGCGAGGCGTACAGGCCGGCCACCGCCGGGAACGGGGGCCGCAGCCGGGGCTGGCCGCGGCGTCCCTCCAGCGAGTCGAGCAGCGCCGTCTCCTCGCCGCAGATGTAGGCGCCCGCGCCGGCGTGCACGATGATGTCGAGGTCGTAGCCCGAGCCGTGGATGTTCTTGCCGAGGTGGCCGGCAGCGTAGGCCTGCTCGACGGCGTGCCGCATCCGGCGGATGACGTGCAGCACCTCACCGCGGATGTAGACGAAGGCGGTGTGGCAGCCGATCGCGTAGGACGCGATGATCATGCCCTCCACCAGGGTGTGCGGGCTGGCCATCAGCAGCGGGATGTCCTTGCAGGTACCCGGCTCGGATTCGTCGCCGTTGACCACCAGGTACTTCGGGTTGGGATTGTCCTTGGGGACGAAGCTCCACTTCATGCCGGTCGGGAAGCCCGCGCCGCCGCGGCCACGCAGCCCGGCGTCCTTCACCAGGTTGGTCACCTCGTCGGGGGTCATCGCGAACGCCTTGTCGATCGCCGCGTAGCCGCCGGACGCGGTGTAGGCGGCGATGTCCCAGGACTTCTCGTCGCCCCAGTTGGCCGACAGGACGGGTGTCAGCAGGTCGGTCACAGCTTCGTCACCTCCGGGTTGGGGGCCGTCCAGCCCTCGGCGTCGGCGATCCCCTTGCCCAGCAGCGAGGCCTCTCCGGCACTCGGTCCCTCGTCCGCGCGGCCGTCGGGGAAGCCCGCCAGGACCCGCTCGGCCTCGCGCCAGGAGGTGAGGGTGGCACCCCGGCTGGCCTTGACGTCCTTGCCGGCGGACAGGTCGTCCAGCAGCTGTTCGGCCTTGTCCGGGGTCATGTTGTCCATGAACTCCCAGTTGACCATCATCACCGGGGCGAAGTCGCAGGCCGCGTTGCACTCGATCCGCTCCAGGCTGAAGGCGCCGTCGGCGGTGGTCTCGTCGGGGTGGATGCCCAGCTTGGCCTCCACGCAGTCCAGCAGCG
>Ga0102832_1002205_pt1 | contig 12440 bp, 13 predicted proteins | sample EBPBio282013_DNA_FD_88942 | JGI IMG/M metagenome (GOLD analysis project Ga0102832, IMG submission 88942) | Wastewater treatment Type I Accumulibacter community from EBPR Bioreactor in Madison, WI, USA - Reactor 2_5/28/2013_ DNA (Illumina Assembly) | ecosystem: Engineered > Bioreactor > EBPR >...
TTGTGGGGAATCGCGGTTCGGATGCAGGTCACCTGTCCCAGTTGCAGCGCGCGCTACGCCGTCGACCCGCGCGCCATTGGCGCGACCGGTCGCACCGTGCAGTGCGTCCGCTGCAGCCATCGCTGGTTCGAGCGCCCGCCGCCGGCGCTTGCCGCGACGGTGCCGCCGCCGCGGCCGGTGCCCGACGTGGTGATCCGCCCCGCTCCCTACGCCGCCTCCTACGCCGCCAGCCTGCCCGCCCTGGCCGCGCCGCCGCCGCGCTCGAGCTGGGGCTGGTGGCTGGGCGGGCTCGCCGCGATCGTCGTCGTGGTCGCCCTGGTCGGCTGGGCGCTGCGCCACGAGATCCTGCAGCTGATGCCGCCCGAGCTGAAGGCGTCGTTGCCGGTCGACATGCTGCGCCAGGTGTTCCGCTCCTGACCGGCCCTTCCTGACGGCGTCAAAATGCCCTGTGCGGCCCCGAGCCCGCGCGGTAGACTCCAGCCACGCCCGGCCGTCCCACCGTTTCCGTCCGCTTTTCCGCCGCCGAGATCGCCGCGCGGGTCGATGTCATGGCCGAAGAACTGGCCGGCAAGCTGCCTGCCGACACCCTGGTCGTCTCGGTCCTGAAGGGCAGCTTCGTATTCGCCGCCGACCTCATCCGGGCGCTCAGCCGGGCCGGCGCCGACTGGTCGATGGACTTTTTGACATTGTCAAGTTATGGCACCGGCACGGAAACCAGCGGCCGCGTACGGGTGGTGCGCGACATCGTCGACGACGTGCGCAAGCGCGAGGTCCTGCTGGTCGACGACATCCTGGAATCGGGCCTGACGCTCAGCTTCGCCCGCACGCTGCTGCTGGAGCGCGGCGCCAACCACGTCTCGATCTGCACCCTGCTCGACAAGCCGGGCAAGCGGAAGACGACCCTGGAGGCCGACTTCGTGGGCTTCGAGTGCGGCGACGAGTTCCTGGTCGGCTACGGCCTCGACTGGGCCCACCGCTTCCGTGGCCTGCCGTACATCGGCGTGGTGGAGAAGCCGGACGCGTAGCCTCAAGGGTCCCTCGCTGCGCTCGGGATGACACATTGTCTGTCATCCCGAGGGCGTAGCCCGAGGGACCTTTTTCAGTACGTCTTCAGCAGCCGGTCGATGTAGTCGAGCTCGTCCTTGGGTCGCTGCTCGCCGGCCCGGCGGCGCAGCTCGTCGAGGATCTCGCGGCTGCGCTGACGCTCGAGTTCCAGCGGCACCTTGTCGACGCCGGTGTCGATCGCGTCGCCGTAGTTGCCGTCCGAGCGGCCCAGCGGGTCGCGGTCCTCGCTGCGGCGCTCGCGCTCCTCGATCTCGGCGATGTCCTGGCCGTTGCCCGGGCCGCGCTGGCGCATCTGCTCGGCCATGTCGGTCATGCCCTGCTGCAGGTTGTCGAGCGCCCGGCGCTGGGCGCGCGAGGCCTCGCGCGGGTCGCCGCGGCGCAGCGCATCCTCGGCCTCGCGCATCGAGCGCTCGGCCCGGCCCAGCGACTCCGGCATGCCCATGCCGTTCTCGTCGAGCTTGTTCATGAACTCGCCGAGCTGGCGGCGCAGGCCTTCCTGCTGGCCGCGCTGGCCCTCGCCCCACTGGCCGTCGCCGGGCTGCTGGCCCTGGCCCTGCTGCCCCTGTTGGCCCTGCTGGCCGCGCTGGCCCTGTTGGCCGCGCTGACCCTGCTGCCCCTGCTGGCCGCGCTGGCCCTGCTGCTGCCGGCCCTCGCGCTCGCTCTCACCGAGCAGCTGGTTCTGCCGGCGCGACAGGCGGTCGAGCTGGTTCATCATCTCGCGGCCCTGCTGGTTGCCCTGGCCCTGCTGGCCACGCTGCTGTCCCGGCTGGCGCTGGTTGGGGTTCGCCATCATCGGGGTGGCGTTCTCCATCATCTTGCGCAGTTCCTCGAGCAGGCGCTTGGCTTCCTCGCGCTGGCCGTTCTTCGCCATCTCGCGGATCTTATCCAGCATCTTCTGCAGGTCGTCGCCGTCGATGGTGTTGTTCGGATCCATCTTCTCCGCCTGCTCCTGCATGCGGCGGCGTTCCTCCGGATCCTTCATCTTCTCGGCCAGCTCCTTCTGCCAACGCGCCATGGCGTCGTAGAGCTGCTGGATCAGGCGCTCGATCTCCTCGTCGCCGGCCTGGCGCTGCATCGCGTCGCGCAGCTCCTGGCGGGCTTCCTCGACGGCGCGCTCGGCGTCGGACATCGCGCTGCCCTCGAGACGCATCGCGAGGTCCCACAGGAGCTTCTGGGTCTCCGTGATGTTCGCCTTGTCGCCGTTCTCGGCCAGCCGCGCCGAGCCGACCCGCAGGCCGAGCTGGACGACGGCGTCGTTGCGGTAGCTCTCCGGCCGGGCGCCGATCAGGCGCATGCCGTCGGCGACGTCGAGGCGGTAGCCCTTGGGATCGCGGGTCAGCGCCTTGCGCAGCACGATCAGGGCGCGCGCGGTCGGGTCGTTGAACACCCGCTCCGGCAGCAGGAAGGTCTCGACCGAGCTGCGGCCCTTCTGGCCGAGCGCATCGGTGGCGAACAGCATCACCGTGGTCTTGAGGCCGGCCCACGGGTGGCTGGTCAGGTCGCGCACGAAGGTGTCGGCGACCTTCTTGGCGTTGCCGGCGACCGGCAGGTCGATGCGGATGACCTCCGGTTCCTCGTCGCTGGCGAGCGCGTCGTCGCCCAGCGCCGAGCCGTGCAGGCGGATCTGCAGCTGCACACCGGTGACGCCGAAATCGTCGCCGGCGATGTACTCGATCTTGGTCGACCACTTGTCGACGCCGATCGGACGCGCGAAGTCGATGGTCGGCGCGAGGTCGGGAATGACGTGCAGCTTCCAGCGCGCCTGCTCGTCGCCGCGCGCCTGCAGCGTGATCTGCTTGCCCTCGGTGATGACGGCATCGACCTGGTACTTGCCCTTGCCGACCGTCGTGAAGTCGGTGGTGGCGCCGTCGATCCTGAGCTGCGGCGGCTTGCGGCCGCGCACGTCGTCGACGAAGCCGGCGAGCTTGGAGCCGACCGGCACGCGCAGCACCTTGTCGCGATCGGCCATGTCCAGGTAGATCGGCGGCTTGCCGGTATAGGCCGGCGGCGCGATCCACAGGTTGGCGACGACCGGCGGCGGCGGCGGGAAGGCCGGCGTGACCGCGGCGACCAGGCGGTCGCTGCGCCAGCCGCCGGCGACGGCGATCGCCACCACCAGCGCCAGCAGCGGCACGAAGCGCAGCGCCCAGCGGTCGAGCACGGCGAGGCCAGGGTGGGCCGGCTTGTTCTTCAGCGCGGCGAGGCGCTCGGCCTCGCGCCGGCGGTGGGCCTGCCACAGCGCGGCGGCCATCGGGTCGGAGGCGCCGGCGGCCAGCGTGTCCTGCACGGCGACCAGCGGCCGGTGCGGCACGTCGCTGTCGCGCTCGAGCCGGCGGATGGCGGCTTCCTGCGTGGGCCATGCGAAGCTGCGCAGTTCCCATCCCAGCAGCGCGACGAGGCCGAGGCCAAGGGCGGCCAGCAGGCCGGTGTGGACCCACGGGTCCAGCCCGGCGAACAGGTCGAGATGGGCGGCGGCGGCGAACAGGGCCAGCGCCGACAGGACGGGGACCAGCCGCGGCCAGAGCCCTTCCCACGCCAGCGCTGCCCGGGCGAGGCCGATCTTGCGGCCAAGGCCAGGGGCCTGGAGGGGAGTGGTCTGGCTGGCGTCCATCGCCGTCCTTTCGCTGGCCTAGCTCGTCAGGTCTTCACCGGCTCCAGCCAGGGCGGGAACCGCTCGGCCGACAGCATCTCCTCGATCGAAGGTCTCGGCCGGGTGACCGCAAATCGCGTGCCATCGACCATCACCTCCGGCGCCAGGGGGCGGCTGTTGTAGGACGAGGCCATCACGGCCCCGTAGGCGCCCGCCGACCGTACCACGACCAGGTCGCCGGCAGAAAGCGGCGGCAGATCACGGTCCTGTGCGAGGAAATCCCCCGACTCGCAGATCGGCCCGACGATGTCGCACCGGAACGTGGCGGCACCGGGGCGCTGGCGCACCGGCTGGATCTCGTGCCACGCCTCGTACAGGGTGGGACGGATCAGGTCGTTCATCGCCGCGTCGACGATCACGAAGGTCTTGGAGACGCCCGGCTTCACCAGGATGACCTCGCTGACCAGCACGCCCGCCTCGCCGACCAGCCGGCGGCCGGGCTCGAAGGTCAAGGCGCAGCCGAGCCCGTCGGTTTCCCGCCGCACCACCGCGAGGAAGTCGGCGATCGAGGGCGGCGTCTCGTCGGCGTAGACGATGCCCAGCCCGCCGCCGATGTCGAAGCGGTCGATGCGGTGACCGTCGGCGCGCAGCTGCACGATCAGCTCGCGCACCCGCACGATGGCGTCGCGGTAGGGATCGAGCGAGGTCAGCTGCGAGCCGATGTGCATCGCCACGCCGACCACCTGCAGGTGCGGCAGCCGCCCGGCCAGCGCGAAGGCCTCGCGCGCCAGGTCGATGTCGATGCCGAACTTGTTCTCCTTGCGGCCGGTCGTGATCTTGGCGTGCGTCTTCGCATCGACGTCGGGATTCACGCGGATGGTGATCGCCGCCTTGACGCCGAGCTGGCCGGCGACCGCGTTCAGGGTCTCGAGCTCGGCCGCGCTCTCGACGTTGATCTGGCCGACGCCGGCCTTGAGCGCGGCGCCCAGCTCGGACGCCTTCTTGCCGACGCCGGAATAGACGATGCGCTTCGCCGGGATGCCGGCCGCCAGTGCGCGCCGCATCTCGCCCTCGGACACGATGTCGGCGCCGGCGCCCATCTCGCCGAACAGGCGGATCACGGCGAGGCTCGAGTTCGCCTTCATGGCGTAGCAGACCTCGGCGTTCATGCCGTCGAGGTTGTCGGCGAAGTCGTGCCACGCGGCGCGCAGCGCGCCGGCCGAATAGCAGTAGAACGGCGTGCCGACCTGGGCCGCCAGCGCCGACAGCGCAACGCCCTCGGCATGCATCTCGCCGTCGCGGTAGGCGAAGAAGCTCACCGTCCCCTCCCCTTGCCGCGGGCGGCCGGGCGCTTGCCGACCGTCTTGCGACCCGCCTTCGCACCGCCGAGGAAGCGGCGGCGCGCCTCTTCGACGGCACGCACGACGTTGGCCGGCGCGGTGCCGCCCAGGCTCTTGCGGGCGTTGACCGAGGCCTCGACCGTCAGCACGCGGTAGACGCCGCGGTCGATCGCCGGCTCGACCGCCTGCATCTCGGCCAGCGACAGCTTGTCGAGGTCGATGCCCTTGTCGGCGGCGAGGCCGACCAGCCGGCCGGTGACGTGGTGGGCCTGGCGGAACGGCAGCCCGACCTTGCGGACCAGCCAGTCGGCGAGGTCGGTCGCCACCGAGTAGTCGGCCGAGGCGACGGCGCGCATGCGCACCGGGTTGGCCTTGAGGTCGCGGATCATGCCGGTCATCGCCGCGACGCCGAGCTCGAGCGAGTCGGCGGCGTCGAACAGCGGCTCCTTGTCCTCCTGCATGTCCTTGCCGTAGGTCAGCGGCAGGCCCTTGAGGATCGTGCACAGCGCGACGAACGCCCCCATGATGCGGCCGACCTTGGCGCGCGTCAGCTCGGCGGCGTCGGGGTTGCGCTTCTGCGGCATGATCGACGAGCCGGTGGTGAAGGCGTCCGACAGGCTGATGAAGCGGAACGGCGCCGAGCACCAGATCACGATCTCCTCGGAGAGGCGCGACAGGTGGACCGCCGTCAGCGACGCCGCGGCGATGAACTCGACCACGTAGTCGCGGTCGGACACCGCGTCGAGCGAGTTGGCCATCGGGCCGTCGAAGCCGAGCGCCTTGGCCGTCTTGCGCGGGTCGATCGGGTGCGGCGAGCCGGCCAGCGCCGCCGCGCCGAGCGGCGACTCGTTCAGCCGGCGGCGGCAGTCGGCGAAGCGCGAGCGGTCGCGGCCGAACATCTCGACGTAGGCCAGCAGGTGGTGGCCGAAGGTGATCGGCTGCGCCGTCTGCAGGTGGGTGAAGCCAGGCATGATGGTCGCGGCGTACTGGTCGGCGCGGTCGATCAGGGCGGCCTGCAGGTCGCGCAGCATCGCCTCGAAGCGGTCGATCGTGTCGCGCACCCACAGGCGCACGTCGAGCGCCACCTGGTCGTTGCGCGAGCGCGCGGTGTGCAGCCGGCCGCCGGCCGGGCCGATCAGCTCGGTGAGGCGCGCCTCGACGTTGAAGTGGATGTCCTCGAGCTTGGTCGAGAACTTGAACTTGCCGCTCTCGATCTCGGCGCGGACCTGGGCGAGGCCGCGCTTGATCGCCCGCCCGTCGGTCGCGGTGAGGATGCCCTGGGCGACCAGCATGTCGCAGTGGGCCATCGAGCCGGCGATGTCCTGCGCGTACAGCCGCTTGTCGAAGCCGATGGAGGCGTTGATGCGCTCCATGATCTCCGAGGGGCCGAGCTTGTAGCGGCCGCCCCACATCGCGTTGGAGCGTTGCGAGCCGGCTCGCGCAGTCGTGTTGTTCCGTGCCATGTATTGCAGCCAATGATCGTGTAGGAACGCGGCTTATGGCACATCCCGTTCGAGATTTCCTCCCCCGGCGGCGGACCCTGCTGGCCGGCGGCCTGGCCGTCGCGGCCGGCCTCGGCCTGCCCGGCGGCGCCCGGGCCGAACTGCCGGCCCGGCTGGTGACCGGCACCATGAAGCGGTTCGTGCGCGCCGTGCCGCCCAAGCCGATGCCCGACCTCGAGTTCCTCGACGCCAACGACAAGCCGATGCGGCTGGCCGACTCGACCGGCAAGGTGCGGCTGGTCAACCTGTGGGCGACGTGGTGCGCGCCCTGCGTCAAGGAGATGCCGAGCCTCGACCGGCTGCAGGCGGAACTGCCGAAGAACCGCTTCCTGGTGCTGCCGATCTCGCTCGACGGGCCGTCCAGGCCCAAGGTGGCGCCGTTCTACAAGGAGCAGAACCTCTCCCACCTCGGCATCTTCTACGACAAGGGCAAGAAGGCGATGTCGACGCTGGGCGTCACGCTCCTGCCGACCTCGATCCTGGTCGACCTGGCCGGACGCGAACTCGGCCGCATCGAGGGCGACGCCGACTGGGACTCGCCCGAGGCGATCGCGCTCCTGAAGGCGGCGGCGGGCGCCTAGGCCGCCTGCAACAGGAACTCGACCTTCACGGCGTCGAAGGGAAATTCGACACGGCCACGGTCGTCACGATCGACGATCCCGGCCGCCGCGAGGGCGGTGATGTCGCCATGGACCGCCTTCACGTCGCGGCCGACCCGCCGCGCCGCCTCGCGCACCGATACCGGGCCCGCGCCGCACAGGGCCTTCAGCAAGGCCCAGCGCTTGGCCGTCAGGACCCGCCACAGCAACTCGGGTGTCTCGAACCCAATCCGCGCGTCGCGCCCGGCCTTCCCGCTGCGCATCGACCGCGCCGCGTCGTGCAACGTGTCCTGCAGGGAACGAACCTCAAGGACGACGGTCTTCATGGCTCCACCTCCGGATATCGGCTTCGAAGTCGGCAAGCAGCGTTTCGGGACTGGAAAAGTCGTAGGCTGACTCCGATCCGTCGTAGTGCCGGTGATCGCCCTTTCCCTGCTCGTTGTCGTAGCGCACGACACACGTGCCGCCGACGACGTAGGCAAGGCGATACTTGAACAAGTGTCTCGATGGCGGCAGCGCCTTGGGCAGCCTCCACACGACGATCTCGGCAAAGGCGTCCTCGGCCAGGACGACCCGCCGCCGGATCAGCAAGACTGCCGACATGTTGGACATTGTGACAACAGGGGGTTCCGTTGTCAATTGCTCCAACAATTAGCCCGGCGAACCGGGAAGGGTCCCTCGCTGCGCTCGGGATGACAGAAACTTTTCGTAGCAGCCCGAGTTTTTCCCTGTCATCCCGAGCGCAGCGAGGGACCTTTTCTCAGCCGCCGACCTGGCAGTGCTTGCCCATCTCGCGGCAGACGCGGAGGACGGCCTCGACCACGCGCGGGGTGGTGGCGTCCTCGCCCGGGCCGGCATGGCCGGCGATCAGCAGCTGCGAGACGTCGTCGCCGAACGGCACCACGTTGAAGGTCGCGGTGCGGTCGCCCTGCGCGACCTGGAAGCGGCGCTGCGCCGGGTCCTGCATGACGACGTGCACCGAGCGGTTCTTGCGCGCCATGTCGAGCGCGACGGTGAACACGCGGTCGGCCGGCGCGTCGAGCAGCACGGTCGCGAAGTCGTAGGCCGGCTGGCCGCCGCCCTGCTGGCCCTCGCGCATGTGCTCGATGCGGCCGAGCGCCTTGCGCGCCACGAACACCCACTGCGCCTGCGCCGGCACGAACGGCAGCAGCGTGGCCAGCACGACGAGGGCGAGGGCCAGGTGTCTCGGCTTCATGGCTTGTCTCCTCCCGCCCCGGCCGGCAGGGCCGAGACGTACCAGTGGTCGTTGACCGATGCGCCGACGCAGGTCATGCCGAAGCGCGCGAAGAAGTCGTCGAGGATCTTCTCGCGGCGCTGCAGCTCGCCGTCCGGCATGTCCCAGATCTCGACCTGGAAGACGCAGCGGTTCTTGGCCAGCAGCCCGACCATGCCCTCGAGCGCCTCGAGTTCGTGGCCCTCGACGTCCATCTTCACGACCAGCAGCTTGCCCTCGAAGTCGAGGTGGCGGTCGACCCGGTCGGCGTGGCAGGTCACCTGCCCGTCTTCGCCGTCGCGCGCGATGCGGGTCGCGCCGCGGTTGGCGTTGCTGCGCATGAACAGGCCGAAGCTGGTCGCGCGGTCCGAGGCGGCGAGCTTCATCACCTCGATGTCGCACTCGGCGCCGTTCAGGAACAGGTTGGCCTGCAGCTGCGCGTGGTTGGTCGGGTCGGGCTCGAACGCCACGATGCGCTCGAACAGGCCGGTCCGGCGCGCCAGCAGCGCGTAGAGGCCCCAGTGCGAGCCGATGTCGAGGAACACCAGGCCGCCGTCGTGGTGGCGGCGCTGCGCCTCGACCAGGCCGAACAGCCGGTCGAGCAGGTCCTGCTCCCAGTTGCCGGCCAGGAAGATCTGGCGGTCGACGATGTTCTCGCGGTCGAGCAGCAGGCGCAGGCCCATGCGCCGTTCGACCCAGTAGCGCCCGTGCACCAGGCGCGCCCAGCCTTCGAGGGCGACGCGGAACAGGCCGCGCACGATCGGAATGCGGGCGACGGGGCGCGGGATCGGGATCATCGCGAGTGTCCGTCCGACCGGCGCCGCATCGAGCCGACGCGGCCTAGCGCGTCGGCACCGGCCGTTCGCCGGAGTAGTCGTAGAAGCCGCGCTTGACCTTGCGGCCAACCCAACCGGCCTCGACGTACTTCACCAGCAGCGGGCACGGGCGGTACTTCGAATCGGCCAGGCCCTCGTGCAGCACCTGCATCACCGACAGGCAGGTGTCGAGGCCGATGAAGTCGGCGAGCTCGAGCGGGCCCATCGGGTGGTTGGCGCCCAGCTTCATGCCGGTGTCGATCGCCTCGACGTTGCCGACGCCCTCGTACAGCGCGTAGACCGCCTCGTTGATCATCGGCAGCAGGATGCGGTTGACGATGAAGGCCGGGAAGTCCTCGGCATTGACCGGCTTCTTCTCGAGCTTGACCACGACCTCGCGCACGGTGCGGAAGGTCTCTTCCTCCGTCGCGATGCCGCGGATCAGCTCGACCAGGCCCATCATCGGGACCGGGTTCATGAAGTGCATGCCCATGAACTTGCCGGGGCGGTCGGTGACCGAGGCCAGCCGGGTCACCGAGATCGACGAGGTGTTGGTCGCCAGCAGCACGTTCGGCGGCAGGTCCTCGCAGACCTTCTTGAAGATCTCGCGCTTCACCGACTCGTTCTCGGTGGCCGCCTCGACGATCAGGTCGCAGTCGGCGAACGCCTTGTAGTCGACGGAGGTCGAGATCCGCCGCAGCGCGGCGTCCTTGTCCTCCGGCCGGATCATGCCGCGGCCGATCTGCCGGTCCATATTCCGGCCGATCGCGTCGATGCCCTTGTCGAGGTGCGCCTGGTCGACATCCGCGATCCGGATGTCGAAACCCTTGAGCGCGCAAACGTGGGCGATGCCGCTGCCCATCTGGCCGGCGCCGATGACGCCGATGCGCTTGATCATGACGCGATACTCCGCGTTACTTCTTTTCCACCGCTGCAGTCAGCTCGGGCACGATCTGGAACAGATCGCCCACGATGCCGTAATCGGCAACCTGGAAGATCGGCGCTTCCTCGTCCTTGTTGATCGCGACGATGGTCTTGCTGTCCTTCATGCCGGCGAGATGCTGGATCGCGCCCGAGATGCCGACGGCGATGTAGAGGTCCGGCGCGACGACCTTGCCGGTCTGGCCGACCTGGTAGTCGTTCGGCACGTAGCCGGCGTCGACCGCGGCGCGGCTGGCGCCGAGACCGGCGCCGAGCTTGTCGGCCAGCGTCTCGAGGATCTTGAAGTTCTCGCCGCTGCCGAGGCCACGACCGCCCGAGACGACGATCTTGGCGCTGGTCAGCTCCGGGCGCTCGCTCTTCGACAGCTCGGCGCCGACGTAGGACGACAGGCCGCCGGCGCCCGCGCCGGCACCCTGCTCGATCGCGGCGGAACCGCCCGCCGCGGCCGCCTTGAAGTTGGTCGGGCGGACGGTGACGACCTTGATCTTGTCGCCGCTCTGCACGGTCGCCATGGCGTTGCCGGCATAGATCGGGCGGACGAAGGTGTCGGGCGACACGACCTGCACGGCCTCGGAGACCTGCGCGACGTCGAGCAGGGCGGCGACGCGCGGCGCGATGTTCTTGCCGACCGAGTCGGCGGCCATCACGACGTGGCTGTAGTTCGGCGCCAGCTTGACGACCAGCGGCGCGATGTCCTCGGCCAGCCAGTTGGCGTAGGCGGCGTCCTCGACGTGCAGCACCTTGGCGACGCCGGCGATCGCGGCGGCCGACTTGGCGGCATCGCCGGCGTTCGAGCCGGCGACCAGGACGTGGACCTCGGGGCCCATCTGGGCGGCGGCGGTCACGGCGTTCGAGACGTTGCTGCGAACGGCCTTGCCGTCATGCGCGGCGACAACCAGGACGGCCATGTCAGATCACTCCCGCTTCGTTGCGCAGCTTCTCGACCAGCTCCGCGACGGTCTTCACCTTGATGCCGGCCTTGCGCTTCGGCGGCTCCTCGACCTTGACGGTCTTGAGGCGCGGCGCGATGTCGACGCCCAGCGTATCGGCGGCCAGCATCTCGATCGGCTTCTTCTTGGCCTTCATGATGTTCGGCAGCGAGGCGTAGCGCGGCTCGTTCAGGCGAAGATCGGTGGTCACAATCGCCGGCAGCTTGAGCGACACGGTCTGCGCGCCGCCGTCCACTTCGCGGGTGACGGCCACGGCATCCGACGACAGCTCGACCTTGGAGGCGAAGGTGCCCTGGCCCCAGCCGAGCAGCGCCGCCAGCATCTGGCCGGTGGCGTTCATGTCGTCGTCGATGGCCTGCTTGCCGAGGATGACGAGGCCGGGGGTCTCATTGGCGATCACGGCCTTGAGCAGCTTGGCAACGGCGAGCGGCTCGACGGTGGCGTCGGTCTTCACCAGAATGCCGCGATCCGCGCCCATGGCGAGGCCGGAGCGGATGGTTTCCTGCGCCTGCGCCGGGCCGATGGAAACGACAACCACCTCGGTGGCCTTGCCGGCTTCCTTCAGGCGGAGCGCCTCTTCCACCGCGATTTCGTCGAAGGGGTTCATCGACATCTTCACGTTGGCCAGCTCCACGCCCGAGCCATCGGCTTTCACGCGGATCTTCACGTTGTAGTCCACCACCCGCTTCACGGGCACGAGAATTTTCATCGGTTTTTCCTGTTCTCGTTTCCTGCACCAGACGGCTTTTCGCCGCGATTTTTAAACCTTGTTGCCCTGCTATAGGGGGGCAACCAAGCCCTGACTGTCAATTGCGTGACGCTCCATCGCACAATTGGTTCTATCCGCTCAATAGATCACATGTAAACTATCTGCAATCCTCTTGTGCGGTTCCCCACGATTTTGCGCGCAAACCGCTTGGTTTCCTATCGGTTCAGCCCCGGAACCCAGAGCACATCGTGCCGTCCATCACCGTTGGCGATGCGTGCGAGCACGAAGAGATGATCCGACAGGCGGTTCACGTAGTGAAGCGCCGCTTCACTGATACGCTCTTCCTCGCGCGCTGCAAGCGCGAACATGACACGCTCGGCACGTCGGGTGACCGTGCGCGCGAGATGCAGGTGCGCCGCCAGCGCGGAGCCGCCGGGGAGAATGAAGGACTTGAGCGGCTTCAGGCGCTAGTTCATGGCGTCGATTTCGGCTTCCAACCGTTCGACCTGCGCGGGAACGATGCGCAGCGGCTCGTAATCGAGCTTATGGCCGCGATCGGGCGTGCAGAGATCCGCGCCCAGATCGAACAGGTCGTTCTGGATGCGGGCGAGCATGGCGTCCTCTTCGCCTGAAGCATGCAGGCGCGCCATGCCGATGACTGAGTTCGCCTCGTCGATGGTGCCATAGGCCTCCC
>Ga0102832_1002206_pt1 | contig 12439 bp, 9 predicted proteins | sample EBPBio282013_DNA_FD_88942 | JGI IMG/M metagenome (GOLD analysis project Ga0102832, IMG submission 88942) | Wastewater treatment Type I Accumulibacter community from EBPR Bioreactor in Madison, WI, USA - Reactor 2_5/28/2013_ DNA (Illumina Assembly) | ecosystem: Engineered > Bioreactor > EBPR >...
GACCGGTGTTGCTGGCAGCGGTCAAATCGCTTCTGACCCCAATACCGACCTCAGCCCCTTGAAGGTTTACCCGCCGGCTTGCGATACGCTGTTCTGGGATAGCGAAGATGTTGGCATCAGCCTCGGCGGTAAGTATGAACCGCGCTGCACCGCCATTTGGCCCGGTTATGCCCCCGGTGCGCCCGCTGGTTACGTCCGCCAGCAGATGTACTACGATATCACCTTCTATAACAACAAGGGGCAGCCGCAGAACAACGCCATCAATATTCCGATCACTCACTGCATCATGGCAAATCCGGCTGACATCGACCGTGCGATCATCGGGCTTGCATCCGGTTCGCCACGCAGCTTCAAGATTCTCCCGACCTTGCGCGTAGGCAATCTGGTTTGCGCCGAAATTGATCGCAGCGGCGGGATCTCATACTTCGTACCCGGCTAATGGGTCATCATCACGCAGCCTGAATGAGCGCGGCTATAAGGGAGTGCCTAATATGTACTCCCTTAATAAGCAACCGCACTCTTAGCACATGCTGCAATCTTTGTTTTAACCTGTAAAGGAACATCGTTTTTCATGCGTATCGAAACAAACACCGAACTCGTCAAGCGCAACCGCCGCACCGCGAACCTGCTGTTCTTTTTCAGCATGGCGGTGTTGATCGCGGGTTTCTTGGTCGCCAATTTGCAGCTTACCGCGCAAGATGGGTTGACCCTGCTCCTCTCTGTCGTTCTGCCGTGGATTGTGCTGCCGGTCGGTTTCATCAGCACGTTGTTCTCGGTACGCATGACCAATTTGTGGGTGCGCCAACCGCGCCCCGAAAAAGCCATTCCTGCCGGATTGAAGGGACTCAGCAAGCGCAGCATCCTCTACAACTATTATCACTTTCCGGCTCGCCATGTCCTCATCTCGCCGCAAGGGGTATTCGCCATCATCACCCGCTATCAAGACGGCATCTATTCCGTTGATGGAGATGTGTGGAAGTCACAGGGCGGTTTGCTCTCCGGTATTGGTCGCTTCTTCCGGCGGGATGCGATTGGCAATCCCAGCGAGGATGCCCGCAAAGCCGCAGCGCACGTCAAAGGTTTACTCGCAGCGAAGTTCCCGAATATTGAAGTACAGCCCCTCGTCATTTTCGTTGACCCGAAGGCTCGGCTGGCTATTAATGACCCTACCATCCCGGTCCTTTATGCCGACGAGAACCTCGAACCCAATCTGCGCGACTATATGCGGCAGCTCACCCAAAAAGATAACGAAGAAGAAGTTGCGCCTGTGAAAAAGGGCAAAGGCAAACCGGAACCGAAGGTCGAATCGGGCAGCATCAACCCTGAACAGGTGGCTGATGCGCTGGAAGAAGCCACGATTGTGAGCTAATGTCCGGCCTTAAACACTTTACACACACCCTGCCGATCATGGTCGTTCTCATCATGGTCGGCTTCTTTTTGCGTATCAATCACCTGACTGCTGTCCCCCTGCGCGGCGACGAAGCCTTTAGTGTTCAATACTGGGCAGGACAGCCGCTCACCGTCGCCCTCGCCGAAACCGCAACCATCGAGCCGCACCCTGTCCTCACCTACGCCATCTTTCGCGCTTGGGGGCTAACCGTCGGCCTAACCGATTTCACCATGCGGATGCTGCCTGCCCTTGCAGGTCTGTTCGGTATTCCAGCTATTTACGCCGTCGGTAAACGCCTCGGCAGTTGGCAAATTGGCTTGCTTGCAGCCTTACTGTTTGCCCTGCACCCTTTCGAAATCTGGCACGCGCAGGATGCCCGCAATTACGCCATCTGGGCGGGTATCAGCTTGGTCGCGCTGTGGCTGGGCTTACGTGCGCTCGATAAACAACGCTGGCGCGATTGGTTGCTTTACACCCTCGCCGCCAGCCTCGCGGCCAACATCTTCTATACCGAGCTGCTTACCACCGCCGCCTTTGGCCTATTCGTACTCATCGCCTATTGGGGAAAGTGGCGTGTCATTCTGTCGTGGGGCATCTGTGCCGCGATTGCCGCTGCGCTCTCTAGCGCCTCATTTGTCATTTTTCAAGCACCCTTGTTCGCGCGTGGCGGCTACGGGGGGAGTTTCGGTGGCACGCTGGATGTCACCCGCCTGTGGACATATTTCCTGCCGACGCTTAACTTCGGTGAGATTACCCTCCCAGCCGAAACCCTTTCGTCGCTGTGGTCATTCGTCGCGCTCGTGTTAATTGTGGGCTTGCTGCTGCTCTGGCGGTATCAGCGGCGTATGGCGATTGCGTTGACCCTACTGAGCATCATTCCTGCTATCTTGCTCGCTGTCATCTCCACCCGCCTAAACATCTTCACGCCGCGCTATATCCTGCCCGTCGCGCCAATTTTTGCACTCATCTTCGCGGGCTTTCTCGTATATCTTCCCCGCATCCACCCCACCGCCCTCGGCAAAAGTGCAGCCGCATTGTTATTTGTCGGTTGGCTTGCAGTGAGTGGCATCAGCCTCCGCAACTACTATTTTGACCCGACCTATGCGAAGGCACGCGGCTGGCCTGAACTAGCCACTTACTTGCACCAAACCGCACAGCCCTCGGATGTGGTCATCCAAAGTGCTGCCGATGCCGCTTTTGGTTACTACTACCATCAAACATCATTACCCTACGCTCAGGATGTTCCCCTGCCTGAAACACCCGCGCAGCCCATCAGCGCCATCGAAAGCCAACTCGCCCTTTATGAACAGCAGCACACCGCAATCTGGCAGGTAGGGCAAGAGTTCCCTGATTGGCCGAATGCGGGAACGGTTCGAAATTGGCTCGACTCGCATATGCAGTTGGTTTTAGCGGGGCAAGCCGGTGGTTTGGATTACCGCCAGTACAAATCGTGGGTGGTCGCGCCCGATGAAATCACACTCTCAACTGATGCCACCTTCGAAAATACCACTCGGCTTATGGGCTACCGCGTCATACCTGCCCCAACGCCGGATAGTAACCTCACCGTTTGGCTTTACTGGCAGCCGCTTCAGCAAACCGATGTCCCCTTCAAAGTGTTTGTCCACCTCATCGGCACGGTCAACCCCGCCACAGCTTCACCCCTCTGGACGCAGGACGACCGCTTCCCGCAAAATGGTCGCATTGACACAACAGTGTGGGACGTGGAAGAAATTTACCGCGACGTTTACACCTTACCGCTAGCTGGCGTTCCCGCAGGCGCATACTCGCTCAAGGTCGGCCTCTATAACCCTGAGACCAACCAGCGCATACCCGTTGGCGCGGCGGATAGCTACCAACTGCAAACCATCGACCTGAAATAAAAAGAGGCAGGGGTTAAAAACCCACGCCTCTTTAAGTGATCTGTCAGCCGCAGCTTACGACAAACCGTCGAGTTTCGCCTGCCACTTTTCGGTCAGCTTGGTGTAAATCGCTTCCGAAATTTCGCCGCGCGAGAGCTTCATATCGAGGTTATCGAGCAGCGCCTGAATTTCTTCCTTCGTCTGCGGGTTATCCGAAACCGGTGCCGACGGCACACTGCCGTCTTGCTGCTTATTCATCATATTCATCATCATCTGCTGCATCAACATCTGCTGCTGTGCCATCTGTTGTTGCAAAGCCGCTTGCTCAGGGTTCATCGCCGCGCCGATCTGCTGCCCGACCCCTAAACCGACACCCGCCCCGGCCAGCGCCCCACCCACACCGGGGTTGGAAGCCGCCGCTTGCGCGATGTTCAGCCGCTGGACACGTTCCCACATATCGAGGCTGACGTAATTCCGCAGTTCGTCCGCCGAAACATCCTTCGCCGTGAAGGGGTTCGCTTCGAACGCCTTGATGCGGAGACCCAACGCGCGGAACTTTTCGTTCAGCTTCGCCAGCATCGCGCCTTCAAGGTCGCCCAACAACTTGTTTGCTTCAGGAATACTTTGTGCGCCAGAAACCGCGATCAGCGTAGCAATCTCGCCCAGCAGCATCGCCTGTACGCGATCTTTAATGTCGTTCATCGTCACATACGGGCGGCCAACCGCATACTGCTTCACAAACAACATCGGTTCGTCCACGCCAATGTCAATGACACCGTGCGTAATCAGCAGCACCGCGCCCAAGCCCTTGCCGGGGGTTTCCATCACAATCGGCGTGCTGGTTCCCCAGCCGACCTGCGGCATATCCTTCAAGTTCACAAAGTACAAATCCGCGGTAAAGGGCGTGCGTCCGCTCGTCGCCAACCCGATCAAGCCTGATAAAATCGGCAGGTTCGCGGTTGAGAGCATATGACGACCGGTACCGAGTACGTCGAGCGCCTGACCGCCGCGCACAAAGACTGCCGCTTGGCTTTCACCGACGATCACCTGCGACCCCATACGGAAATCGCCGCTGCCTTCTTGCGGTTCACGGTAAGCAAACTCTTCCGAGCCAACGTTAGTGTGGTCAACCACATCAATCAAGCGAGGCATCCATTTTCTCCTTGTGTAATCAGCTCATTCTCAAATGGCAAATAAAGGTCAATTACATCGTCTTCGACAAGTTCGTCAGCACGTCATCTCGCAGTTGGAAGGCATTTTCCGCCTCAATCGTCAGCGTGTCGAGCGCGGCAATCGCTTCTTCGATACCGGCTTTTTCCTTCACCGCTTTATCGAGATTATTCAGCGCACCGTCGAATTTATCCGCGTAAGCAATCAGCGCCTCGTCGAAGCTGTAGAGCTTTTCCATCTCCTCCGGCCCAATCGGCAGCGCTTCCATAAAACCGGAATAACCGGGTGCTGCGGTCTTCACCAGATCACGGAAGTGCTGGAACTTCCCTTTAGCACTGCTGGTTTTGCTCATGTAGCTCAGGCCGCCATGATCTAGCAAAGTCGTTTCAATCTGCGAAAGGCGAATGATCCGCTGCGAAAGTTGGTCGGCGATGTGGTCACGCAGCAAACGGTCAGCCGTGCGCCGCGCCTTGTTGTCCAAGTAACCGGTGAACCCCGGAATCTTGCTAATCAACTTTTCCAACGAACCCTTCTGACTTACAATCCGGTCGTAAAGGTCTGACATGCTTATGTCCTTTCATATCCACACTATAGCTTGATTCTATGCTATTCGCTGCGTAAACATCCCCCCAATTATGAGGAGACCCCCTTAATTCGAACAGCGGATTACGTTAGGAAGTACTCGGTGCCGCAGAACGGGCAAACCACCACACCCTTCCCCGCCAGCTTGATGTCACCGCCGCAGTTCTTACACTTCTCCAACCCACGCAAATTGCTTGCGTCCGACGAATACAGGATACCCTTATCCCAGTTGATGTATCCACTGAACACTTGCAACCCCACCAACTGATGCACCATGCTCTTGACCGAATCCACGCTGGTTTTCATTTCCAGTGCTAGGTCGCTCACCGGAACCTGCCCCCGGCTTTTCACAATATCAAGGAGCTGTCGCTGCTTCTGCATCTCGGATTCGGTTTCAGCCTCTTTACCGCCCTGCACAAACAAGTAGATACCAAAACCCACCAGCAGCGCTACCGGAATAAAGGCCAGCCCACCACCGATTAACGCCCCGCCGCTTTGCAACTCTCCGCCGCTCAACTGCGTCACCAGCCACAAACCGGCAATGACGGCAATGCCGAACCCTACAACAATCAAAATGATGCCGATCAGTTTTCCCGAATTCATCCCATCATTCCTTTACCCATAATCCATCGCGACAGCAATCGAAACCTAGCCAAACCCACGGCTGCCACCACCGCTGCCACCGCCACCACTAAAACCTCCGCCGCTAAAACCGCGTCCACCGCTGCTCCAGCGTCCACTGCCACCGCTGGATGATTGTGGTTGGCTGGTCATCACCCGTGAAGCCGATTGCAGCATATTCGTCAAACCGCTGGAAATATTCTCCAGCCCGCCAGACAGGTTACGGGACATCGTATCCAGTCCACCCGGCGCACGAGCAATATCCCCCGGTAAACCGCTGCCGCCCATGTTCCCGCTGGGGAATGGCGACCCTGCGTGGTAGCCGCCGTGGTAACGTCCACCCATATACGTCGGGTAATACCAGTAAGGTATCGGCACATTTTGCACCTGCGAGAACCGCCGTACCCACGCGCGGTCGAGGCCAAACGCCACCGCATACGGCAGATAATCATCAAAGTGCTTGGAGGCTTCTTCCACATCGGAATACTTCTCTAAGTTTTGCAGGTATTCATAAAACGCACGCCATTTCGCCGCTTCTTCCGCACCCTTACGTGTCTTAGCAGGCATCACCTGTCCGGCGATGAGTGCGGCAACACCCACAAACCCGATGGCGAACGGCAGGAACAACAGGGTACTGCTAATGTCATCCACCACACCGCTGGCGAAAAAGAAAACACCACCTGCGACGACCAGCAGGAGAACACCCAGTCCAGACCAACCTGCGCGGGTTGTCTGTGGATTGGTTGAGAATAACCCCTCGCTCACCAACGCCTTATATAACTCCCCCTGTAACGAGGAGATCACCGTATAAAAGCTGTTCTTGAGCGAGTCCATCGTACGTTCCATGCTCCGTGCGAACAGCGCATTCAGCATTCGGGCTTCATACGCCTTCAAATCATCCGCCGGTTTATCCGTCCGTTTGAAGGTAAATTTGCTGGTGTTACCGAGGCCAAATAACCCCGGTTCTTGGTTTTCTTCCATCACCATGTAACCGCGATGTGCGAGGTCAATCAAGATCGAGATGACATCTTGCACATCAGCCTTCTCGTCAATCAACGTGCCGACAATCGCGGGTGAAAGTTGGTCAGGCGGATCACTGAGATAAGTCGGTACAGGGCCAACCTTCGGGTCACGCCCCCGCGTGTACCAAATCGCGTAAATACCCAGAGTACCACCGATGGCGATTAATACCGACAGTGCTAGTATACCGAGGTCAATCAGCGGTTTGGTGTTTTCATCATAGTCACGCTGTTGGTCAAAACTATTCTGCCAATCGGGTGGCACCGCTGAAGCATTATGCGGATACTGAACGCGAATTTCAAAGGTGTCGCCGTCAGGAATGCTGGTATTGGCGGTCGCCGTAATCGTCGTGCCGCGTACATCCACTGTGCCGGGTACGCCGTAGGTTTCCACCGGATCAACCCCCTCGCGCGGTGCCGACCCACTCGGCATCTCAACCGTAATGGTGCTTTCACCAACCGAGAAACCGAACCGGTCAGGCGGTACTGCTATCCACCATAACTGGTCGCCGCCTTCGTATACGCGCAGCGCACCATTCACGCGGTAGCTGATGTCAAATTGCTCACTGGCGTTCGTAATCGACTGAAAGAAATAATAGACGATTTCTAACCCATCGCTGGTATTGCGGGCGCAGAAAGTACCTGCCCGTTCGCTGCCGCATCGTGCCTCTAAAGCCTGCCCGTCTTGGCGCACTTCCACGTTCGTGATGCTGTCCAAATTATCGAGAGGGACAACTGCCGTTCCAAACCGAAATGTCCCGTTGAAATCGATGTCATAATGCTCGGTCACATCAAAAGCATTATCCGTCACATCAACATTATCAATCGTGACATCGTATCGGTTCCAATAGATCGTTCGGTCTTGTGCGCTGATCGGGGAGAAAATCGTCAAGGCAAGAAGCAGAAAAAGGAGAGTGACGAAAACACGTTTTTGCATCTTTACGCCTCCACATACATACTGCATGTTCATTATATCATGGCTCGCTCAAATAAGGTTGGCGCGTTAAGTCGTTCAGGTGTATGATGACCCACACGAACGAAGGCTAAACTGTCCCCGTCACGAAGGAGAAATCGCAATGCGACACACCCGTTTCGCCGTTGTGCTAACTGTTGCGTTCTGCATCATTGCGCTTGCAACCACGGCTGCTGCTCAGGAGGTCACGGCTGAACCTGCTTCACCAACACCGACTATCGTAGCCGCAACCGGTCAGGTTTACATCGTCCGTTTGGGGGATACGCTCTTCAAAATCGCTCAACGCTTCAACGTCACCACCAGCCAATTGGCCGAAGCCAACGGCATTACTAATCCAGCACTTATTTACGAAGGTCAATCGCTCACCATTCCCGGCGTTCCCGCCGCCCAACCCACCACTACATCTTCTCAGCCGACATCGGCTCCCACCGCCGAACCACCCACCTCCGGCACATACACCGTGCAAGTGGGTGATACCCTCTTTAAAATCGCGGTGCGCTTTAACACCACCACCGCCGCCCTCATCAATCTAAATGGGCTGTCCAATCCCAATATTATTTACGTGGGTCAAACCCTAAAAGTTCCGGCAGCGGGCGAAACCGGCCTCCCGCCGACACCCGTTCCGACGACTGCGGCTGACCCCGGTGCGCCCGTCGGCTACGGCTTCGACAAAGGCATCGAGGTATTCACCACCGGGCAAGACCTTGCCAGCGTAGCCACCTCGGTTGACCAGCTCGGTATGGGCTGGGTTAAGCAGGTCATTTACTGGCGCGATGTTGAACCCGTGCGTGGTCAAATTGACTACGCCACACTCGATGAAATCGTCAACCGCTTCTCCAGTGCCAACCTCAAAATCCTATTCACCGTCACCACCGCCCCCACGTGGGCACGTTCCTACATTCTCGAAAATGGCCCGTCCGACAGCCTGACCGACTATGGCACATTTGTTGCCACACTCGCCAAGCGCTACACCGGTCGCGTTCAAGCCTACGAAATTTGGAACGAGCCGAACCGCCGTTCCGAATGGTCATGCACCGAGTCGCCGGAAAAGCCCACCTTCTGCAAAGCCCGTTATAGCGACCTCCTCGCCATCTCCTATGCCAACATCAAAGCCGTCGATCCGGGTGCGGTTGTCGTCAGCGCTGGCCTCGCCCCCACCGGCTATAACGATGGAGTCAACGCCATTGACGACCGCATCTTCCTCTCCGGCCTGTATATTGCTGGCCTGAAAGATATGGCGGATGCCGTCGGCGCGCACCCCCTCGGTTGGGCGAACCCGCCGGACTCGGCGTGCTGCTCTGCGCCCGAAGGGGTGGATACCCACTTCGACAATCCCAGTTTCTTCTTCCGTAATACCCTCGATGATTACCGCAAGATCATCGTCGATAGTGGTGACAACAGCACCCCGATTTGGATTACCAAGTTCGGCTGGGGAACCAGCGAGGACACCCCTGCCCCCGGTGCCAACGATGTGTTCGTATCCTACACCAGCCTCGAAGAACAGGCTGCCTACATCACCCGCGCCTACGAACTCGCCACTGAACTCGGCTTCGTCGGCCCCATGTTCCTCTCGAACTTGAACGGCTGTCAGGGCGGCAGCGATGCCGAAAGCTGCTACTACAGCCTCATCAGTCCCACCGGTACGCCGCGTCCCGCCTTTAACGCGCTGGCTGGTGGATTGCTGCCTCCTTCGTTAATGACACCTACTCCGGTAGAATTAGTAGCAACAAACGAAGCACTCCCAACAGTAGAAGAGACTCCCCTACCGATGGATGATGTAACTGTCGAACCCACAGCCGAAGGCTAACCACTTCAAACAAAAGGGCGAACTGAGATGTTCGCCCTTTTCCTTAATATACAATGTTAGATTGGATTGATTAGCGAGCAGCAGCCGCGTACAACCGCGCCACTTGCACCGCGTCCCGCGCCAACTGCTGCCGTAACCCTTGCGGCTCAAGCACTTCCACCTGTGTCCCCCACGACCGCAGCCACGGCATCAACTCCCGCCAGTCTCCTACCTGCACCGTCAGCGTGCAGCGCTTGTCCGGCAGGATTTCGATCTGCTGCGACGTGTGCCACAGTCGCTCACGGATGAGCGAAGTCACATCTTGCGCGAAGGCCAGCACTACCCGCGTCCGTTCCCGCCCCTCGTCGCCGATGACACCCCACACATTTTCGAGGTACGGCCGCCGGTCAAAATTCTCCGGCACATCATATTCGTCATCGAGCAGTTTTGCCCGCTTAATCCATTCTATTTTGAGCATCTTAACCGACTGGGTAAGCGCATCCTGCCCGATGGTATACAACCCGCCCGTTGTCGTGGGTTCAACAAAATAGGTTCGGAAATCGCGCACATATGACTCGCCCTGCTTGCTCACACTGCCCCACAGCCGCACGGTTCGGCCTTCTACCCAACCGCGAATAATCGTCTCTAGGATTTGCACATAATTCCGGTCAACCGGATTGCCGCGTATCCAATCCGCAATGTAATCGACGTGTGAGGACAGCGGCTCAGGCAGCGCCGCGCACAGCTTATTCAATGCCGACACAATATGCGGGTTCTGCTGTTCAGCACTGCGGGTATAAGCCCGTGCCGCCACGAACAACGCCACCACCTCATTAAAGTTCATCCGTACCGAAGCGAGATAATAATCGCGGTTCAGGAAAAAGCGTCCGTCCTCTTGGGTCACCGGAATGCCCAGCTTCTCCAGCGTATCGAGGTCGCGGTATATCGTCCGGCGGTCAACCCCGCACGACTCGGCGATTTCTACCGCGCGCAATCCGCGTCCATTACGGAAAAGTAACCGTTCGATTGCTGTCAGCCGCTCGCCACGATTAATGAGTCTTGCACTCATAGCCTGTCCTTTAACAGTCAACTATAACAGGCAGTATAACAGCAATTTATTTTACGCGCTGACGGTCATTACAAAATATCAACTCATGTTCGAATGACACGCAGAATGTAATAGATTGACCTATTTTCTGCCTCAACCGTATCCAAATAAAAAGCGCGAACCGTTCGATTCGCGCTTCAGAATTACTTACATTTGTACGGATCAATTCACAAATTCGTAAGCCTTCTACCCCCCCGCGAACCGTGCCAGATACACCTGTATCCACAGCGGGATCAAGCACAACACCGCGAAGAAGGCCAGCACCGCGAGCGCAATCGTCACCGCGTCCAAAGCCTGTGGCGGCTCGTTCTCGCGGTCGAAATTGTACAGCGGTTGGCTGTTACTAGGATTACCCCACTGCGCCGGTGTGGGCGCGGGATACTGCGGGTTCCCCGCGCGGTCGTAGGTCGGTGCGCTTTGCTGCTGTGGCTGCTGCCGGTTATACGGCGGCATCTGCGGCGCTTCCGGCGCGAGGCTGTAACGCTGCGTTGGCTCGCCCGTTGGCGGCTGCCCTTGTGTAAACGGCAGTGGCTGCGGCTGTTGGAATGGGGACTGGTTCACCGAAGGTTGCCCTTGTGTGAACGGCAGCGGTGACGACACCGGCGGTTGCCCCGACGAAAACGGCAGCGGGTCAGGCTGCTGGGGTTGTTGCGGTGGGTACTGCTGTTGTTGGGGGTATTGCTGCTGCGGCGCAGCCTGTTGCGAATACTGCTGTTGAGGTTGCGCGGGTTGTGCGGGTGGGCGGTACGCCGGTGCATTCGGCGAAGTCACGTCCCGTCCACGGTCACGGTAACTCTCAAGTACATGCCCCAATTGGTCAGCCGTCCGGTAACGATTTCCCGGCTCTTTGCTCATTACTTTGTATACGATTTGTGCCAGTGCTTCCGGCACGCTGGGGTTAAACTCCGTCACCATCGGGATACGGTCGCGGATGTGCGCCATTGCCAACTGCTGTTGGTCGCCGCCCACGTATGGCAAGCGTCCTGTCAGCATCTCGAACATCACGATACCAATCGCGTACACGTCCGAAGCAGGTGTCGGCTTCTCACCCTTCGCCTGTTCCGGTGCGAAGTAATGCGGGCTGCCCCACACCACCTGCTGCTTTTCCGGCGGCTGAGTATCGCTAAACGCCTGTGCGATACCGAAGTCCGTCACCTTCACCACATCGCCGCGTGTCACAAGGATATTCTGTGGCTTCACATCAGCGTGTACCAACTGCGCCCGATGTGCGAAGCCAATCCCCGCGCAAATCTGGATCGCCAGCTTCAAAGCGCGGTCAACCGTCAAAATGCCTTCGGTCTTGATGATCTTCTTCAGGTCTTGCCCATCGACAAATTCCATGACGATATACTGTGTATCGCCTTCCCGCCCCACATCGTAAATCGTCACGATGTTCGGGTGTTGCAGGTTCGCCACACTCCGCGCTTCGTTGCGGAAGCGTGTCAGGAACGAAGGATCAGCCGTCAGGCTGGGGCGCAAAATTTTGACGGCGACCATTCGGCTCAACTCAAGGTCTTGCGCCTTGTAGATGACCGCCATCCCGCCCGAACCCTGTTGTGCCAACAATCGGTAACGGTGATTCAAAATTGTTTCGTTATTCGCCATGAGTTATCCCATCTGCCTCAGTTGTTGGCTTAATATAACCATATTTAAGGCTTCATCAACGGGTCGAACAAACGTCTATATTCTAACAGAGCGCCCCGGTCTGTCATAGACGCGATGTAATCCGCCACCACGCGCTCGATTGGAACGTCTGCAAGCTGTGCTTGATATTCGTTCGGCAGTTGGCGCGGCTCCTGCACATAGCTCGTAAAAATTTGCTCGATAAATCGCTGCGCCCGTGTCGCCATCCGCATCACACGGAACTGAAAGTACATCTTCTGGTACAGGAACTTTTTCAGTGCGCGGTTCAACACAACAAGTTCATCACT
>Ga0102832_1002209_pt1 | contig 12428 bp, 6 predicted proteins | sample EBPBio282013_DNA_FD_88942 | JGI IMG/M metagenome (GOLD analysis project Ga0102832, IMG submission 88942) | Wastewater treatment Type I Accumulibacter community from EBPR Bioreactor in Madison, WI, USA - Reactor 2_5/28/2013_ DNA (Illumina Assembly) | ecosystem: Engineered > Bioreactor > EBPR >...
AATCAGAACTAAAAGAGCCCATCTTAACAGATCCAGAAGAAGAAAAGGAGATGAAAAATGCGATTTAGAGCTCCTGTTCCAGTTCAAGGGCAAGGGATATTGGACAAAGAATTTTCTTCAAAACTGTAAAAAACCACATTTCGATTGGCTATAAAAAGAATTAGGACCTGATTTCCTTTCATAAAATCCAGGTATAGAAGCTATAAGGTTAAGGGATGGAATTTCTATGAATCAATACCTTTATCTCTATTCATTTTAGGGACTCAGAGATACTTGGAGAAAGTTCTTTAGTACAAAATACTTGCACAGGGCAGTTATACTATCAAGAGCATCAGACTTAAGCAAGGAAATTTTTATGAAGTTTCATCATAGATTTGAGTAAGCTTTCATCACAGGCTAATTTGACCATATCGCATGAAGTTGAAAAGATCGAAATATATTGGGTTCAATGAACCAATAACACTTATCTTTGAGGAACAATTGTTCTTCAAGTTACTGATTTTAATTTTCTTTATTTGTAATACAACCTGATAAGAATGAATATTTTCAACATTTAATATATAGACTGTTTTTACTAAGAATGAATCTTATTTAATCAAATCAAATAGTATCGAATCTTTTTAGAAACAAAGTAAAAAAAGACTTAAATTTAGATATTAAAGAAATTTAAAAGATAAAAAGAATATGAAATATAATGAATTTAGCCTTTTGGGTCATCTGCAAAATGTCTCAATCATTTAAGAGAAAGAAACCTCAGTATGAGATTGACTGTTATGCTATTTGGCAATACGTATGAAAACAAGTGATAGATCTCTGTTTCTATAAAATGTTCCTGACTCCAAATTTAAGAATCTCACGAGATCTCCCAAATTTATATGTCCTTTCTTCTCCAAATCAATATCTTTTGTTGTGAATCCTTGACTTTCCAATGAATCTCTGCTATATTTTCTGTAAAGAGTTTCATTCCAATGTACTTATGATTTTTTGAAAAGGTCAATCAAAGTAGAATATGAAGACTCATATCCTTGAGTTGTAAAGAAGGGGTTATTTTCAGACTCTCTTACCTTGAAGATATCCCTGATTTATTACAGAGTTTTGTTGGGTAATAACTTTCTGATTTAATCTTACTTTCTCGGATCATTTGAATACTCATACCAAATTTTAGCGTTTCTGAATTCTTCATCAAGTTGAACTTGGTCACACAATGATCTTACCAACTTTTTTAGTTCTCCATTTTAGCAGTCATGGTCTTAATAATTCATAAGTTTCTTTCTTCTTTCTTCAATTCCTTAATCTGTTTGTTTCTTTAAATTTTCATCTGCAAAGTAATTATAAGATCTTTCATAAGATTTTTATTCTTTTTATGACTCTTGTTTAGTGTCTCTGTCCAATCTGAAACTTTCTTCCTGTTCTTATTTGTCGTTGCTAACTCTTGATGACCCGTGACTAATGAACTTGCTTGTCCTAACTGAAGAAGGGTTACTTTTTTCGATTTTAATTTAGATTTTACTGTCAAGTCTGTTAAAGGATCCATCATGTAAAATTTACATATCACGATACTCTTTTTTTTCTCTAAAAGTTTCTTGATTTTATAGTCTATCGAATTACTGTTTAAGAGATTATTTTGATTTGCAATTTAACACAGATTCATTATTTGTATTTAATCTATTGAAGTCTGAAATTTTTCTTTCAGAATAATCACTTTTATTAACTTCGTTTCTAGGGTTGTTCATGAAAAGGTTAGAAGAAGATTTTGAATTAGAATAGTTGAAAGGTTTGAAATTGATATTGAGACGCTTTTTTTATTCCTCAAATTATTGGATCTTCTTCTGGATACGATCAATCTCATCATCAAGTTTTTTTCCACTTTTCAAGTCATAATCTTTTTGACCAGTCAAGTCTCTTGCGTATAAAGATCGATCACGAGTCTCTTTGATAGAAGTTTGAGGATTAAGGAAACTTCTTGAACGAATGTCTCTTAAATCCATCGAACGATTGTCTCTTCTAATAAGTTCAGTTGACCGTTTAAAGTCATTTTGTTATTAGTAACCATAACGTTCTTTTCTGATGTTGTCAACTATATTTTGTTTAGAAACTTCAGGTTATTTTTAAGCCTCTTTCGAGAAATCGTAGGCTTTTTGAAGTCTAAGTTTATTTTAAAGCTCGTATTTTTAGAGTTTACTGGATAGTTTTTACCATCTATCATCATCTTGGGCCTTTTTAGGTTAGATTTTTTTGTTTTCTTCTTTAAACTATCTGTTGATTTAGATTTTATCTAGTATCTCTGATCTTTCATGTCGATGATTTCCAAAACTTTATCTTCCCATAATTGATGAAGTACCAACATTTTTCACAGGAGTTCTTGCAATATCTCTTACATTAATTTCTTGATCATTATTTCCCAAAATATCGACTTTACTTCTTTTGTTAAGATCATTTCTTGATGGAATTCTTGTTTTTTAATTTTCATTAAGACATTCCAGAATTCCTTTAATCTTCTGATTAATCTTGTCAATATTATCGATTCTGTCTCTTTCAATTGTTTGGTTAGAATCATAAAATCCAGATCTTGCTCTTGATTATCTGTTGGGATAAAAAGTTGAGCTTTTCATTTCTGATTGTTTATTAGAGTTGTCACCATAAAGCAAAGATTGTTTCATTTATTTTACTCTTTTGAAAAATTATTCCTCATTTTCATTTGTATAAAGTTTGTTGGAGGCTAATTTTGAATCGTAAGAATCTCTTTAACGACCGAGACCATTGCCAAAGTAACTTTTAGATGTGGATGAAGGATTGTTAAAAAAGCTTTGCCTTGAGTTTGAAATCGTTTTTGACTCTTTCATTCCAGCTTAACTGCCTTAAGTTTGCGAGATAGTGATGGGGATTTTAGATTTGAAGTCAGCAGTACCATAATTTTAATTTTCTTTGTTGTTGAGATCATATTTTTTGGCACTGAGTTGTGAAATTCTATCTTTGCGATTGGGAGTGTCATACTTTCTTTTGATTTCTTCAATTCTCTTGTCAGTTTATGAGAGTTGAATACTTTTTTGCATGTTGCTGAAATTGTAACTTCTTCTTCCATTGGAAAGAACATTGTCATATGGAGAGCCATATTCTCTTGACCTATGTTGGTAGTCTTGCATGATTATTGCTATTTTATGATGGGTTAGATATGAATAAAAAAACTAACAGTTAAAATTATAATATTAACATTAAATCCAATAAATAATCTTTAATCTACAAATATTTTATAAACACCTTACTTTTTACGATATAACTGATAGTTCTTGAATCAAAATATTAGATTTCAAAAACATTAAAAAAGATTAATAGTGGATGAAAGATTCCGATAAATTATTGAATATTTTTTGTGATCATTTATTTATCTTAATGATAAGAACTTTTAATAGGAAAAAATAAAAAATAATGAAAAAATAAGAATAAATCAATTTTTTAAAAAGAAATGACCCCATTTCTCAATAAATTACCTCAAAATCGTCATCTTTATGTACTTGAGGCTTGGATTTCTTTTTAATTTCTTAACATAAAACTTAAAAACATATTTAAGGTTGATGTCTTGTTTGGATTTCATAGAGTTATCTTAAAAGAGTTTCATACTATTTTTTTGATTTTACCAAAAAAGTGACTGCTAAAGAAGGGGAAAGTGAATCAAAATCGATTGAATAAGGCTGGCTTTGAAAATAAGTCGATGTCTGTTTTCCTTCTTCCTCTTATTCATATGATTGAACATAATGAGGGTCCATAAATATGATTTTGTTGCAATAATGCCCTATCAAATACAGTGCCTAACCTCCATTTCCACCTACAGCTCCAACAAAAGAAGGTAATTTCATAACTTACAACAAATGGTCTCTGTAAACACTTTATATTTGATTCTTTCCCAACCGATTAGATACGAAAATCAACAAAGGGTAATTGACTTCTTACAACTCTTCGATGGAGGATATCTAAATGCAACTTGAATGCATATCCAATTAAAGATGTAAATTAGAGAAAGAGGGAAGGATTATCTTAAATATTGAAAAAATTTATATTGAACTGGTCCAGCGTTACTTTATATTCCCTTTTTAACAAATTCTTGTCAAAGAAAAGTATGCCTATGGAGTGTCTCTGAAATGATTTATGATTTAGTTCAAATTTTTAGACGGACTAATACGTTTGAATGTCTCGGCCAAGACCATTTGGCAAACTCTTATCATGCAACCCCACCCTGCATCACTTTATACTCCGTAAATTCCATTTCGATAGGTTAGCCAAATAGTATTACTGAAATCCAGATAAAATTTCTATTTTTATTTACTGTTGTTTTTATATGTTTTTCCCAAAAGTGTCACAGGTTCATATTGGTCAAGTGTTACTTTTTACCTTCTTGTGAAAATATCAAGAGTCGAATGTTTAATATTGTAAGCTATGTTTGTTTTCATAGTCCTTATTCCCGAACAACACATTTTAAATGTGTCTTTAAAGGATTAAGTCAATGATTTTTAGGGAATGAAGGACAATCCTTGGACTTCTTAAATAAATTAAAAATGGTCGGAATCATGGGTTTAAATACAAGGTTAGTTTCCACTAAAGCGGAGACTTTAGAATGACGAGTTGCAATCATTAATTGATGAGGATTCGTTACTTTGTAACTCGTCCATTTCTACAAGTGATTATTTAGGAAACAAATTAAATTTAGAAATGATAAAAGTGTTTAATTTATTATCAACTTTAATTCACTTTTATATTAATCTTTTTTATTTCTATTTTCATCAGTTTGATGAGAAATTTATAAATCGAAATTCTTTACTTTTTACAATATCGAAAATGATTGATTTTGGCAAACTTTACTGTGATCTTCACCCCAATGAAATAATCACCAACTTCTGTCTTAAATGTAACTCTAATCCTAATCTCTAGAAACTTGTATGGTCGGTCTTTGTGCCACTTGTATTTGTACCCATACTTAATATCATGTCAATAATAAAACTACTCCCGAGTTCCAAAATATCAGAAATACTTTTAGCTCAATGCATTAAACCATAAGAAAAAAAATCAGCTCTCTTGAAACTCAAAAAAATAGAATCGTAAAAAATTTGTTTTATTCAGGAAAAAATAACTTAATTTATTCAAACAAAAAGAAAAGCCCTCAAATAAAATATTGAACAAACAAGAAAGCAAGCAATTGCAGTCGTTAATAACTTTTTCGACAATAAATAAAAGTGCATGTTACGACAAATGTAAAGTTAGTAAAAGAAAATGGGTCTTCACAGTTAACAGCGAATGTAATCTCTGTTAAACAGTCTTGTGAGATAAACATCTTCATTGTTGGGATCAGCCCAATAACTAAATTCGCACAATTTTCTTTAGTCTTACCAAAGGATTAAGACACAAACTTTACTCAACGCTACCAAACTTTAAGACTAAATTTCAAGATAGCTTGACAGGAATTAAAGCTTCGAAACTATCATAAATACTAATGATGAATATATCAACAACATTATGAGAGTTTTAGAACAGAGTCTTCATTTGACCTTTAAAATGAATCATAGACAAAATACATTAAAAGATCAAAGTCCCTTAATTGTAAACTAATCTTCTTCTATGAATCAATAAAGAAAACCTGTTCAATTTTATCCACAAGTAATCCATGAGGCTTCAACTCAACAGACTTTTATTCCAAAACCTGCTGTCGAATCGAATTACTTCTCTGCTTTAAGTTTCAGTAACATGCCATAAATGTCAAAACAAGAAACAGCGAAATTTACTCACAATTAATCAGAAAGTGGAACCACCAAATCCATCGCTTTACCATAAAGTGAAAAAACAAGTGCAATCCAATCCGGAAGGCAAAATAAATCTGTTATTTATGATTTAAGTCAATCCAAAGCAGCCAAATAAGGCTTAGGATAAAACTAACTTTTTAGGTAAAAAGATTTCAATGCAAGACCTCAATATCAAAGTCTGATGAAATCATCAGCCATCATTAACAGAAACCATCAAAGTCAAATTATTATGAATTAAAAGCCTTTGGGTTATCAAAGCAGCGGAGGATGGTACAATCCAAGACAAAATAATCATCAGCAAAGTCTCAATCAATCTTTAATTGAGAATGTACAACATTATAGTCAAGATAAATAAAAGAACAATTCAATTTCTCAATTAAATATTAAAAACCAATCAGCTGCTAATCTACATCAAATTGGAAGACAGCCACAAATGAATTTCCAAAGCGGACATAAACTTAATTTCGTTCCTCAAATTTATGATACTACCCAATTTAACAGGAACGCTTAAAGCCAGGTCCACTTAAGTGACAGTAAAAAGATGAAAAAGTCTGGCCTTACACTTTTAAAAACTAACCATTCCAGTATAAGGGACAAATCTTAAGGTCAATGAAATATAAATTTGGTAAATAAATGATTTTTAGATATTTTTTCGATGTTTATATTTATCGTGAAGAAAATTGGTAAAATATTAAACAATGAAATATCAAATAAAGTCAAGAAATATGAAGTGAATTTTTCACAGTAATCATCTTTTTTGTTTTACACAATTACTACAAAGATAATAAGTACATTCCTAACAAATCATGGGGCTTTATTTTATATCGGCGTAGCAAGCTGAACATGTACTTTTTTTGTTAGTCAGATTTTTGTATTTCATAGCATGATTATTAGGACAATAAATTACTTTTATACTGCTCTCTTCAGATTTACTGTTCATACAACCCATTTTTTAATCTTTTACAAGGAGTCGATTTAAAATAAAAGTTATAAAAATATAACAGCCTCTATAAAATAAGAAATTAAAAAATATTAGCATTAAAATATCGATTTGCTGAAAAGATATTCTATATCAGCAGCATTTTTTTTTACGAGTCTCTGATTTTTATTTTGAAGAATTTCCTTTGCTTTTTAATTCAATACGATTCATGTCATTTTTTGAAGGTGTTTTGCTTTTTTAATCTTTTTTAGGCTTCTAAGTTGTTTGTATCGAATTTTTTATTTGGTTAAAATAAATTTCTACATAATGGTTAAAATTACCTTCAATAACTTTATGAAAAGCTTCAACTACGTTGTGATTTTCTTTTGCAGATGTTTACAAGTAACCTAAATTATTTTATTGAGCAAATTTTTAAATTTCTTAAAGTTTTACGCCTCTTGTTTATGTCAGATCCGACTTATTTCCTGAATTAAATATTTTCGTACCGATAAGAATACTTACAATATTTTAGGCTGAGTTTTATTTCAATTATTTGAGCCATTTGGAGATATTTTAAAAAGTGGATCTTCTTGTAAGATCAAAAACAATAAGAGCGCCTGAAGCTCCTTTATAATAAGCGTGAGTTATGGCTCTGAATCTTTCTTGACCGGCTGTATCCCAAATTTGAACTTTGATTTTATGGTTTTAGAAAGCAACAGTTTTAGTTGCGAATTAAACTCCAATAGTTGGCTTCGATTATACACTAAACTAATTCTTTTAAAATCTCGACAAAAGATTGGTCTTACCCACACCAGAATCTGAATATACTGACAATTACCACCAATTACAACCATTTTGAGCAATAAGTCGTATGATTAACCAACTATGAGAGAACTCATTCTTCTGATTATAAACTTAACTAAAAATATTGAACTTATTTTAGATTTTCTTATCAAGGATTTTTTATCAACCAAATTATTTTAAAAAGAGAAAGAAAAGTAAAGTAAATTAAATCAAAGAGGAAAAATTTTATAAAAGCCATTTGATGGCAACTGCTTCTAAGGAAGCTAAAATTTATTTTAACTGTCTAAATCCCTATTGTAAGATCCATGGAAGCCGTTTTTAGATATTTTTGAAACTGGTCCATCCCTTATATGGAGGAGACCCTTTCTTATGGAATCCCCATTAAATTAAATGCCTTTTTACCTCAATTTCTTTTAAATATTTCTTACATTTTATAACTAATTTTCATTGATTTCTTATTGGCTCAAACCTCTTGGGTTACTTGAGCCAAAACCTAATTTAGAAAAAGACAAAGAACTTTTGACTTTTGTTTTCTACTCAATCTTTTTTATCATTGTATCCATACTATCTTCTGATCCTAAATTAAAAGTTTTCATTTCATTTCCAGTTTTATCTGCTTAAGGCACTAAAATTATATTTTTGGGTTGAGAATAAGCCTTTAAAAGTGGCAAAGAACTTGAATTTTTTTTTTCTGAATTGATTCTTCTTTCTCGATAAAAGTTCTGAACAATCTTATTTGATTAAATTTTTCTTTGCGACAGTAAATGGATAGAGTTTTTATTCATCTGATATTCTTGTAGGAAGTTAATAATTTACTGTTTTTATCTTTTTGATTGAAGAGCGGCCTTTTGATTCTTAATGAGCTAAAGCCCCATACGATGTTATGATTATGAGTGAGGGATGTATCGATTAAGTTCTCTCCAATTTTCTGGTTTTTCATTGGTTAAATCATTCTCTCCATAAGCCTTAACCTTTGGTGGTTGTAATTTATTTTTGAATTTGGATTTTTTAGATTTAATTTCGTGGTCTTAATCACCTTAGAATTGGTGTGAATTTTGACCACCTCCAAATTAATATTCATCAAAGTTTTATCCTTATTGACTTTATTTTTATTGAAATTCGTTTTAATTTAGGTTCGTATTACCTGAAGATGATTGGTGATGTTGATATATATCATTGGAAATGGCTTTTTTCATCAAATGTTATGTATCTAATTTATCATAATTTTGATTCTCGTAGTTATTGATATGCAATTTTTTTGCGATTTAAAGAGAACTAAAGCAATTAGCGTTATTTTTATTGTTATCATCTTATTTTAATCGTGCAGTATTGATCAAAGGGTTTGAATTTTTAGACTTCGTCTGATGTATCAAAGTAGTCAATGAATCTTCCTAAACTTCATTATGATTGATAGTAAAGCGACTCGTTAACTCCTCTCGACTGATTAGATTTATCTTTTTGTCATTTGAATTAAAATGCTATGAATGTTTGGAGTATGAGTAATTTCGATCTGACTGGTTTATTATTCTCTTCTCATTCGTATCTAAAACTGTCGATTGCTATGTTAAATTTATTGATTCTTTTGTACGATTTGTTCTTAATTGTTATAACTTCTTTTATTTTGTTAATTTATTGTCGCTCTCATGATTAGTTTAAACCTGGTTCAATATGATAAGATTTTTTCTTTTATATGCTTTTAGCTCAACCTAAGGACTGTTTATTGACTTATGTTAAGTTCTATGTTTTCTTTTGCTTCCTTATCTTGAATTCTCTGATATTTTTCGCTTTGGCATTTCAAGTTATAACTTTTCAAAAGATTTTCTCTTTACAAATGCGCCATGTACCTGCATTTTGGATTTATTAAGACAAAAAATAAATTTAAAGCTTTTATAAGGATTAATTAATCGAAAATAAAAGCTTAAATCATATTTCTAAAAATCAATATGAATGGAAATAATATAACTGAACAGCAAATAATAAGTTATAAATAATCGAAGCAATATGCAAACAAACATTCCAAAGAACGTGCCCTTCCTTCCAGGACATGTCTTCAGTGACCCATATAAACAAAATTTCCATAAAACACAGCAATTTAACTTTGTTGATGGCTCAGTCCAATAAAAGAAACAAAATGTCAAGTAATAAATCGATGAGAATTTGATCGATGAATTGACAAAAAGCATTAGTCAATTAACTTTCATGAAAGACCGTAAAGCACCATAAAATGACTACATTCCACGCATTCAGCCTCCATGGTTAAAATACGACCGTAAAGTATTAAGATTTTATGGATTTTTCCAAGAGCATGTTGTATAAAGCCAACTCTAAAACTACAGAGTCCGTAAAGTATTAGTTTACTATTACCTTGCTGATGAGACTTTATACATAACAGAGCCCAAAGTATAAAACTCAGGAATTCCTCAAGGAGTGTTCCTCAAGAGACAAAAAGTTCCTAAAGTTATTGGAGACCTGGCTAACAATTATACATGGAAAGACCTCAATGTTGGAATTAACATCAACATTTACGAAAGAATATTCCATATTTATGACTGCGATTCATTTACTAAAGAATTTTACAGCTACATGTAATATCCTTTAAATTAACCTGAATAAGAACCTAAAGACTTGTTCGATAGATTTATCCAAACTAAAGATGTAAAAATTAATCCTCCAGATACGAAAGAATACAAAGAATACATTGAAGTCAGATTGGGAGGAGGTCATCCTAATGATGGTCTTAGACAATATTTGTAAAATGATAGAAAAGTTTTATCATTCAAAATACTTTGGCCAGATAATACTTTGGAAGGTGGAGTCAATAATTTCCAATTGAACTTCTTCCTTGCCGATAGTACTGTCGAAGTAAAATAATTGAGATTCCAAAACTCAGGAAAAGATCCGTTCCCATTATTGTTAAAGAAGCAAAAACTTCCAAAAAAAGCTATTCTTACTCATTATCCAGGTATGAACCTTACCAAATAATAATACTACACCCCAAGCGATTTTTCAATCGGTCAATAAATCAACGTATTTGGTAGAAACTGCATCATTTATGATTGCGATAATTTTACCAAAGCTTATTACAGAGAAAAGTTTGGAGTCGATATGATTCCTTTATCAATGGAATAAGGAGTCAAGAGAATGGTTTAACATGAAGTTCCACCTTATAACGGTTATGGAACTCCAGAAGATAGTTTAGGAAGCGTTTACTCACTCCAGCCCAAGCCACCAAAAAAAGATATGACAAAACTCTTTACCAATGATCAGTATGTCCTTCGTTATGAAGCTCGTATGATCTCATAAAATCGTGATTAAAATGATCGTAAATTTATCATTTCTTTCTTCTGTGGTGACGATACGATTCAAGTTTATCAAAATGCTGACAAAAATTCAGGTGTATGGGGAGGAAAGTTTATGTAACGAAAGAAACAAAATATTGACAACAGATACATGGTCGATACAGATTTCCAAATCGGTGGAATCGTAAAATTAGGTGCTTATACATTCCAAATTTTAAAAGCTGACGATTTTACAGTCCAATATATGAAGGACAGACCATAAAGATTCCCTGAAACCAACCTTGCTGCTACTGTGAATAAATTAAAAGCTCTTTCTACATCACACAGCTCATACGATTCTTTCCTAATATGGATTTTGAAAAGTAAATTATTTTTTAATCTTAGATATTGACCCATTGAATAATAAAGTCTTAAGTTACGACCAATTCCATAAAAATCTTTCTAAATTGATAAAATTATCATGGCCATAAATTTATGTCTTGTTCAAAGCTTGCTTAGTAGGTGAAAAACTCAATATGAAAGAATTTTTCAAATTATTAGGCGGCGCAGCATGATAAATCTGATTGTTATTACTTGTTTATCTTTTTTTGTATAAATTCTATTAATTTAAAAATCTATAGTAAAATTACGATAAACAGTAAATTTATATGTACTGAAATCGATATCCATCTTTTAAAAAAAATCTTATCGTTTAAGAGAAATAAATCAAATCTCAATTGATCGATCATTGATCCCAGTAAACTCTGTGAGTCATGATATTGTAAAAATCGTCAGCAGTAACGAATCCATCATCGTCAAGATCTGCCTTAATAAACATTTTTTCAATTTCTTCTTCAGTTAAATCTTATCCAAGATCTTGAGCGACTTTTTTCAATTCCAAAGGAGTGATTTTTCCCTTAATAACTCAAATATTTACTGCTCTGTTAACGTCGAATGAAGTGAAAACTTTCTCAATTTCAGCGCGACTGTCCTTATCAGACATTTTGGCAGTAGCCAATCTCAAAAACTCAGCAAAGTCAATACCACCTGATTGATCATCATCAAGTTAAGCGAGAATTTGATAAACAAATTTGTTTTGTCCACCGAATCCCAAATTAACAAAAGCTTGTTTAAGTTCTTGTGGGTCGACGACACCTGATCCATCACCATCGAAGATATCGAAAGCCATTTTAATGTCTTTAACTTCTTCAACTGGTACAGTAAGCGAGGCATAATCTTCAGCTCTGAATGCTTTTTTTTATGCAGCCTTGGGTTGTTGTTTAGCTGGCACTTGTTGAGTTGGTTTTTTGCTCATTTTGAAATTAAGATATTAATAAAAAGATGATAAGTTTAGATAAATAACTTGTCGAATAAAAAAAATAAAAAATTCTTTTAATAAGTTAATGAAAAAATGTTTATTTGATAAATAAAAATAATTACTTTTATTTTTCATAATGCAGAATCTTTAAATGAATGTATTAGATTTTATATTAGTTTTACTTCAGAATAATAAAGATGATGGAAATTAAATAATTGACATTTTTCCTTCTTTTTGTCATTTTCTTATTTTCTATTGATTTGACATTCATGTGTTTTTTCACCAGAAAAAATTAAAATGAATTAATTTAGAATTTTCGT
>Ga0102832_1002211_pt1 | contig 12420 bp, 11 predicted proteins | sample EBPBio282013_DNA_FD_88942 | JGI IMG/M metagenome (GOLD analysis project Ga0102832, IMG submission 88942) | Wastewater treatment Type I Accumulibacter community from EBPR Bioreactor in Madison, WI, USA - Reactor 2_5/28/2013_ DNA (Illumina Assembly) | ecosystem: Engineered > Bioreactor > EBPR >...
GCTCTTGTTCGCGCTGATGCTGATCTCAAGCGAGGGCCAGAAGACCTTTTCCGTCGGCCTGCTCACCTTCATCGGCAAGTTCGCCGTCGACTGGGGGCAGATGATGGCCGCCTCGATCCTGGCGCTCATCCCGGTCTGCATCTTCTTCGCATTCCTGCAACGCTATCTCGTGACCGGCCTGACCGCCGGCGCCGTCAAAGGGTAAGCCGATGGCCTCCGTTTCACTTGACAAGGTTCAGAAGAACTACGGCGCGCTCAATGTGCTGGAAGCTGTCGACCTGGAGATTTCGGACGGCGAGTTCGTGGTGCTGGTCGGTCCGTCAGGCTGCGGCAAGTCCACGCTGCTGCGCATGATAGCCGGCCTTGAGGAAGTCTCGGCCGGCGAGATCCGCATCGGCGAGCGCGTCGTCAACGATGTCGCGCCCAAGGACCGCGACATCGCCATGGTGTTCCAGTCCTACGCGCTCTATCCGCACATGGACGTGTCGGCCAATATGGGCTTCAGCCTGGCGCTGAGGAAGACCGACAAGGGCGCCATAGACAATCGCGTTGCAGGCGCTGCCGACCGGCTCGGCCTCAACAAGCTGCTGCAGCGACTGCCCCGCCAGCTGTCGGGCGGCCAGCGCCAGCGTGTGGCTATGGGCCGCGCCATCGTGCGCGACCCCAAGGTGTTCCTGTTCGACGAGCCGCTGTCGAATCTCGACGCCAAGCTGCGCGTGCAGATGCGCACCGAGATCAAGAAGGTCCACCAGAAGGTCCGCACCACCACGGTCTACGTCACCCACGACCAGGTCGAGGCGATGACGCTGGCCGACCGCGTGGTGGTGATGAACGCCGGCCTGATCGAGCAGGTCGGCTCGCCCAACGAGCTCTACCACTCGCCGGCCACCAAGTTCGTCGCGGGTTTCATCGGCTCGCCGGCCATGAACTTCATTCCCTGCCACCTCGAGCAGGCGGCGGGCGCGCTGCGGGTGCGGCTCGACGACCGGCTGAGCTTCCCGGTGCCGGCCGAGCGCACGGCGCGCTACACGCCCTTCGTCGGCAAGACCGACCTGATGCTGGGCCTGCGGCCCGAGCACATCATCGAGACCCGGCCGCACATCGAGCCAAACCAGCACGACTTCGACATGGCGATCGACGTCGACGAGCCGATGGGCATGGAGACGCTGGTCTACTTCACGATCAACGGCCGCGAGGTCTGCGGCCGCGTCAATCCCAACGCCGGCGCCATCGCCGGCAAGGCGATGAAGCTGCGGGCCGACCTCTCGAACATGCACCTGATCGACGACAGCACGGGCAAGGTGCTGTGACGCCGTAAAGGTCCCTCGCTGCGCTCGGGATGACAATCCATTCTTCCTGTCATCCCGAGCGCAGCGAGGGACCTTTCAGCCCCCGCGGCCTTGCACTACTCTCCCCGGGCAAATCCGAAGGGGAGACGTTCGATGGGTGCGTTGACGGGCAAGGTGGCGTGGGTGACCGGCGCCGGGACCGGGATCGGCCAGGCCGCGGCGATCGCGCTGGCCAGGGAAGGCGCGGCGGTCGTCCTGACCGGGCGCCGCAAGGGCCCGCTGGCCGCCACCGCGGCCACCATCAAGAAGGCGGGCGGCAAGGCCACCGTGGCGCCGGCCGACCTCATGAAGGCCGCCTCGGTCACCAAGGTCGCAAAGCAGATCGAGCGCTCGTTCGGCCGCTGCGACATCCTCGTCAACAACGCCGGCCTCAACATCCTCGACCGCACCTGGGCCAAGCTGACGCCGGCGCTGGCCGAGCAGGTGATCGACGGCAACCTGTCGAGCGCCTTCTACTGCGTCAGCGCCGTGCTGCCGATGATGCGCAAGCGCAAGGATGGCGTGCTGATCCACACCGCCTCGATGGCCGGCCGCACGCCCAGCCCGCTGTCCGGCGCGGCCTACTCGGCGGCCAAGCACGGCGTGGTGGCAATGAGCCACGTCATCAACATGGAAGAATGCGTCAACGGCATCCGCTCCTGCGCCGTCTGCCCGGGCGAGGTGGCGACGCCGATCCTCGACAAGCGGCCGATCCCGATCACGCCGCAGGAGCGCGCCCGCATGGCGCAGTCGGAGGATGTCGGCGACCTGATCCGCTACATCGCCTGCCTGCCGCCGCACGTCGTGATCAACGAGGTCATGATCAACCCGACCTGGAACCGCGGCTACGTCAGCGCGCTGGCGCGCGCCGCCGACGAGAAGAAGGCCAAGGGCGGCGCCCGCGCGAAGTCGAAGCGCCGGCGCTAGGGAGAGTTCGATGACGGTCACCATCAAGGCGAAGGCGCTGGAAGCCTTCGTCGCGGACATCTTCGCCTCGGCGGGCTGCTCGGCGGAGGAGGGTGGCCGGATCGGCCGCTACCTCGTCAGCGCCAACCTTTCGGGCCACGACAGCCACGGCGTGGTGCGCGTGCCGCGCTACGCCTCGCAGAAGAAGGGCGGCACCGTGCTGCCCGACGTCACCGTGGACATCGTGGTCGACACGCCGGTGATCGCCGTGGTCGACGGCAAGTACGGCTTCGGCCAGACGGTGACGCCGCAGGCGGTCCGCATCGGCATCGAGAAGTGCCGCAAGAACGGCCTGTCGGCGGTGACCCTGCGCAACTCGGGCCACCTCGGCCGGGTCGGCGACTGGGCCGAGATGGCGGCCGAGGCCGGGCTGGTCTCGGTCCATTTCGTCAACGCCTCGGGCAGCGTGCTGGTGGCGCCCTACGGCGGCACCGACCGCCGCTTCTCGACCGCGCCCTACTGCGTGGGCGTGCCGCGGCCGGGCCAGGACCCGCTGATCCTCGACTTCGCGACCTCGATCGTCGCCGAGGGCAAGGTGCTGGTGGCCAGCCAGGGCGGCAAGAAGATCCCGGTCGACGCGCTGATCGGGCCGGACGGCAAGCCGGGCGGCGACCCGCACCTGCTGTACGGCGACTACACGCCGACCGGGCCGCGCGACCATTCCAAGGGCACCGGCGCGATCCGCGCCTTCGGTGACCACAAGGGCTCGGGCCTCGCCTTCATGTGCGAGCTGCTGGGCGGCTCGCTGTCGGGCAACGGCGCGACCGATCCCAACCGCGGCAAGTTCGCCAACGGCATGCTGTCGTTCTACGTCGATCCCAAGGTGCTCGATCCCGCGGGCTTCTTCCCGCGCGACGTCGCCAAGTACGTGTCGTTCGTGAAGGGCTCGAAGCCGACGGCGGCGGGGGCCGAGGTGCTGGTGCCCGGCGAGGTCGAGTCGCGCACCCGCGCCGAGCGCCTGGCCAACGGCGTGCCGCTGCCCGACGACACCTGGGCCGCCATCGTCGAGACCGCCCGCTCGGTCGGGCTCGACGAGCGCCGCATCCAGCAGGCGACGATGTGAGGAACCGGCCGGGGCGGCCTAGCGCCCCGGCTTCTTGGCCAGCCGGTCGACCGCGCCGGCCACCGGGTCGATGAAAGCCTGGGTGGCGACGTAGTCGTCGTGCAGCAGCCGGCGCAGCGCGTCGAGCCGTTCGCGGCTCGCCACCATGCCGGTCGCGGTCTCGAGCTGGTTCAGCTCCATGTCCCACAGCCGCAGCACCAGCACGGCGTAGCCGAGGTCGAGCGCGCGGTCGATCTGCGCCCGCAGGTCGTCGACCAGCTGCTGGTCGCTCCACTCGGGGTGGCGCAGCACGTTGCCGGTGAAGCCGATCCACTTGAAGCGTGGCGCCGCCTGCGGCGCCGGGCCGAGCGCCGCGGTGCCCGGCTCGCTGAGGCCCCAGTGCAGCGAGCCGTAGACCATCGCCCAGTCGAAGTCGTGCATCAGCCAGACCGTGCGGTCGGGATCGGACTCGCTTTCCATGCGCCGGATCGCGTTCTCCCACGCGCTGTCCAGCCCGCGCAGCGGCGCCAGGCTCCAGACGTTGTAGGCCAGCAGGAGCGCCGACAGCGCGCCCAGCGCGGCGAGGCCACGCCCGCCCCAGCGGCCGCGCGCGGCGACCAGCACCAGCGCCCACGCCACGGTCAGGCCGGCCATGACGTTGACCTGCATCTGCGGGTCCTGCGGCTGGGAGTAGAGGTTGAAGACCTCGCCGGCCACGAAGGTGCCGCCGAACACCGCGGCCAGGGCGCGGGCCTGCGGGTCGTCGCGGTGACGCCACAGCATGCGGCCGGCGATCGCGACCACCGCCAGCATCCAGACCGTCGCGGTCCAGCGCCAGATGTCCCAGCCCGGGATGCCGGGGATCGCCGCGACGCCGGCGCCCAGCAGGTAGGCGACCATGCCATCCCACAGGTAGCCGACCTTGGCCCAGGTGAACCCCGCCCAGACCGAGCGCACCGCCTTGCCGGTCCAGATCAGGTCGAGGGGGCCAACGGCGTTCTCGTGGCCCTGCCAGGCCCAGGCGACGACCGCCGCGGTGGCGACCATGCCGGCGCCGAACAGCAGGCTCCAGCCGAGCTTGCGCGTCCACCGGGGCTCGCACAGCCACAGCGCCAGCACGAGCGCCGGCAGGCTGGGGAACATCAGCCGCCACTCCATCAGCCACGCCAGCGAGAACAGCACCGACACGGCGAGCACGCGCGGCACGGTCGGCCGGGCCAGCCACAGGCTGCCGAGCGCCAGCGCGGCCAGCAGCACGGTGTAGCTCGGCATGATGTCCTCGTTGATGACCGCGAGGAACATCACGAACGAGGAGGCGAGGTGGAACAGCGCCGACAGGAGCGCCACCAGCCGGTCGCCGGTCAGCGTGCGCACCAGCCCGTAGACGACGCCCAGCCCGAGGCTGCACGACAGCGCGTTCAGGATGGTCATCTGCCGCCGCGGATCGCCCGCGAAGACGCCCAGCCCGTCGAGCCCGCGACAGAGCAGCCCGTAGAGCGGGTAGAACAGGTAGTTCGACGGGTAGAGCGGCGCGTTGGCCGGATCGACCACCCACGGCTTCAGTTCGAGGCTCTTGAACACACCGTTGCCGGTCAGCCCGCCCTGGGCATTGTCGAACCACAGCACGATGGCGATCAGCAGCACGGCCCCGCCGCCGATCACGAGGGCGAGATCGAGCAGGGTCGCCAAGGGGCGCGGCCGGGCCGACAGGGGCGGCGAAGCGAAGATCACGGGGTGGTGCTAGCCGAGCGCTGGACGGGTGTCGAGGGCCGCCGGTCCGGTTGTCGAGCGCCGGTCGGCCTCGCCATACTCGCGCCATGGCTCCCCACCTGAGCGGCCTCTCGGCGCAGCTTTACGTCGGCGACATCGATGCCGCGCGTGCCTTCTACGCGAGGCTCGGCTTCGCCACTGTCTTCACCCACGGCGATCCCCCGTTCTATGGGCAGGTTCGGCGTGAGGAAGCGCGGCTCGATCTCCGGTTGGTCTGCGAGCCGGTGTTCGTCGGCGACATCCGCGAGCGCGAGCAGCTGCTCTCCGCGTCGATGACCCTCGACAGCGCGGCCGACCTGCGCCGGCTGTTCGCCGACGCGCGGGACGCGGGTGTTCCCTTCTTCCAGGAAGTTCGGCGGGAACCGTGGGGCGCGCTGACCTTCATCGTGCGCGATCCCGACGGCAACCTGCTGCTGTTCACGGCACCAGCCGACTGAGACACCGGCGCCTACTGCGCCTTGATCCCCGCCTTCTTCACCAGCTCGGCGTTGTCCTTCAGTTCCTGGGCCACGACCTTGTCGAACTCGGCGGGCGTGGTCGGGGCGGCGTCGGCGCCGAGCGCGGCGAGGCGTTCCCTGACCTCCGGGGAGGCCAGCGCCTTGTTGACTTCGGCATTGATCCTGGCGACCAGCGCCGGCGGCGTGCCGGCCGGGGCGAACATGCCGACCCAGAAGTTGTAGCCGCTGCCCTTGAAGCCCTGCTCCTCGGTCGTGGCGAGGTCGGGCAGCACGCCGGCGCGGCGGGTGCCGCCGTTGCCCAGCGCCACGACCCGGCCGTCCTTGATCATCGGCAGGGCGGCGATCACCGGCGCGAAGAACACGTCGGTGCGGCCGTTCATGGTGTCGCTGAGCGCCTCGGGCGTGCCGCGGTAGGGGATGTGCTCGATCTCGATGCCGGCCGCGAACTTGAACTTCTCGGCGTTCATGTGGGTGCCGCTGCCGGTGCCGGCCGAGGCGAAGTTCAGCTTGCCGGGCTGGGCCTTGGCGGCCTTCGCGAAGTCGGTGGCGGTCTTCCAGCCCTTCGACGGGGCGGCGACCATGATGTTGGGCTGCTGCGCCAGCATGCCGACCGCCGGCAGGTCCTTCGCCGTGTCGAACGGCAGGTTGGAATAAATCGACGGGTTGACGGTGTGCGACGACGAGTTGACCAGCAGCGTGTTGCCGTCGGGCGCGGCCTTGGCGACCTGGCCGGCGCCGATCGAGCCGCCGGCGCCCGGCTTGTTGTCGACCACGAAGGGCTGGCCGAGGTTCTTCGACAGCGCCTGCGCCACGGCGCGGGCGACCACGTCGGTGGCGCTGCCCGGCGTGAAGGGCACGACGACGTGGACGGTGGTGTCAGGCCAGTTGGTCTGGGCCGTCGCCGGCAGGGTGGTGGCGAGGATCGCCGCGAGGGCGAGCGCCCCCATCGTCTCCCGTTTCATGGTCGCTTCCTTCCCTCATGGTGCCGCTATCTCGCGGCTTATCGTCTTCAGGTTCAGCTTCGACAGGATGCGTTCGCCCGACGCCGCCAGCCGCGTCCGGAGGGCGGCGAGGTCGACGCCCAGCAGCCGGCCGTCGCGCTTGGCGAAACGGCCGGCGACCAGCACGTCGCGCATGCGGGCGCCCGAGCCCTGCATCACCACGGTGGCCAGCGGATCGTGCACCGGCCACAGCGCCAGCGGCCCGATCGCCATCACCGCGATGTCGGCCGGCTTGCCCGGCGCCAGGCTGCCGATGCGGTCGGCCATCCGCAGCATCGCCGCGCCGCGCGTGGTGATCCACTGGAAGGCCTCGGCGCAGGGCACCGTCGAGGTCGCCGGGATGCCGCCGCCGCGGGCCCGCTCGGCGGCGTTGTCGAGCGCGCGCTGCGAGGCCAGCGCCATGCGCGCCACGGTGAACAGGTCGCCGCTCACCGCCGATTCGAGGTCGACGCCGACCGACGGCCCGCTGCCCAGCGCGCGCAGGCGGCCGGTGATGGGGTGGCCGTGGCCCTGCGCCATCTCGTTCTCGGGCGTCACCGAGAACGACACGCCGAGATCGACGAAGGTGCGGAGCTGCGTGTCGGTGAGGTTGTTGCCGTGCACGATGTTGATGTGCGGGCCGACCAGCCCTTCGCCGACCAGCGTCTCCCAGCCGCCGGGCGTCTTGGCCTCGCCGCCGCCCTGGTGCATCGAGGCGACGAGCCCGAGTTCCTTCGCCAGCGCGAAGTCGTGGCGACTGACCTCCAGCGTCGAGTAGTGCGGGCCCAGCACCGCCATGCCGAGCGTGACCAGCGCGTCGCGGTCGGCCAGCGGTCCGCGCAGTAGCCGCTCGACCTCGGCGCGCGGGTGCGGCACCTCGGAGAAGTGCGGCTCGCCGGGCCTGGGATCGGGCTTGGGCGAGCCGTGGAAGAAGGCGGCGCGGATGCCGCTCTGCTTCAGCGCGTCGACCGCCGCGTCGGTGTGCGCCGGGGTCGGGTTGTTGTGGCACCAGTCGACCAGCGTGGTGACGCCGTGGTCGAGCTGGTTCAGCGCCCCGGCCAGCGTGGCGACATGGATGTCCTCGGGCGTGAACACCGTGGCCAGCCCGGCATGGACGTGGCGGAAGTACTCGAGCAGCGTCCAGTCGGCCGCCACCGAGCGCAGCGCTGTCTGCCAGGTGTGCATGTGGGCGTTGACCAGGCCGGGCAGCACGAAGTGGCCGCTGCAGTCGACGGTCTCGGCGCCGGGTGCCGACAGGGCCGGGGCGATGGCGGCGATGCGGCCGTCCTCCACCAGCACGTCGCCGCGGGGCAGGACGCCCAGCGCGGCGTCCTGGGTGACGACGATGCCGTCCTTGAGCAGCAGCGCCATGGTCAGGCGAGCCCGTCGCTGACCTTCACGTTCTCCGGCTCGAGTTTCATGCCGGCGGCGCGGGCGAGCTCGAGCAGCAGCACCGAGAAGTCGATATCGCCGGGATACTGGTGCGACAGCGACAGGATCGAGTCGCGGGTCGCCGAGGCGGTCGGCATGACGATGCCGAGCTGGCGGCCGGCGCCCATGCCGAGCTCCATGTCCTTGAGCAGCAGCTTCGGGGTGAAGGTCGTGGTGAAGTCGAGGTTCACCAGCGCCGGCGTCTTGTACTTGGTGTACATCGAGCCGAGCACGCTCTGGTTGATCGATTCGAGGAAGACGTGGCGCGGGATGCCGGCCTTCTCGGCCATCAGGGTGATCTCGCACAGGGAATGGATGATCACGCCGAACATCGTATTGTGGGCGATCTTCCAGATACGCGACAGCTCGCCCTCGCCGACATACATCGAGGCGCGGCCGAGCGCGTCGAGCAGCGGCTTGACCGTGTCGTACTCCGCCTTCGGGCCGGAGGCGACGACCAGCAGCTTGCCCGCCTTGGCGACCTTGGCGTTGCCGGACACGGGCGCGCTGAGGTAGGCGATGCCGGCCGCGTCGAGGCTCTTGCGGATCTCGGCCGAGCCGGTGTCGGAGATCGACGACATGTCGACTACGCGCCTGGGCTTTGCCGTGCCGCTCAGCACGCCGCCGGCGCCGAACAGGATGTCCTTCAGGTCGTCGGTGGTCGACACCATGGTGAACACCGTGGCGCAGTGCGCCATCGCCGCCTTGTCGGTCACGACCTCGGCGCCGATCTTGGCCAGCGGGTCGGCCTTGGACGCGGTGCGGTTCCACACCGACAGCCCGTGCCCGGCCTTGACCAGCCGCGCGGCCATCGCCTCGCCCATGCGTCCGAGCCCGATCCAGCCGATGTCGTGCGATGCCTTGCTGCTCATTTCCTCGCCGTCCTTGCTCTTCGTTTGACGGCGCAGTGTGGGAGGGGGCCGGGACGGTGTCCATGCCTCCTCAACCGGGAACTGGCGGCCGGGAGGGAGTGTGTCAGTGGGGCGAGCCAGCCACTGATGATCGCGCGCCGCCGCTCGAGTTCACGCCTCTGCATTTCGGCTTCTTCGACTTCGAGATTCGCCTTGAGCCTTGCGACGCGAGGGGCAAAGCCGTCTTCGAATTCCCGTCCGGTGATTGACCTCCCGGGCGGCGCTCCGGTAGGATGGCACCAGCATCAAGAGAAGGGCTTCTGCTCTCGCCAACCTGCCTTCCCGGGCAAGGTGGTTCCCTCAGGGGATGCGGCCACTGGGCAACCAAGCGGGCTGTAGCGCGGAACACCCTCCCCGGATGCGGCGGAGGGTTTCTTTTTGCCGGTTGGCGAAGGCGCTTCTCCCAGGACCAAGGCTTGGCTCGGCCTCGACGAGCTGGGGGGATTTGATCCGGCTTGCCGCCCCCGGCGTTTTGCCAAAGCGGCTAAAAGGAGCAGGGCCATGAGCCGCTTTTGTCGTTCGCTTGCGAATGCCGTCGAGTCATTGCGTGATCCACTCGGGACGGTGGCCGGTCATGGCTGATCTCCGTATCGACCGCCGCAGCTTCCTCGCCGGCCTCCTGTCGTTCGGAGCAACCCTCCGGCTGCCGCAACCCGTCGCTGCAGCGACTTCGGGAGAGATCGACGATGCCTGGGAGGACCTCCTCAAGGATCCGTGGATCTTCAAGGTATCGGACGACACCATCGTCGATCCGTCGGTTCCCGAGCCGGAGACCTGGGGGGATGTGTTCGACCACCTCGATGGTCACGATCCGGTGTGGGAGATCGACAGTTGCCCACCACTGTTGAGGCACGTTCAGGCCTGCATCGAGGAAGCGATTCCGCCCATCGCCAGGTCGATCCGCCGGCAGGCCAACAAGGTCGGCAGCGCCACCCGCAAGAGGCTCCTGCGATTGGCCAAGGACCTCGAAAACGAAGACGAGGGATGGAAGGCATGGATCAAGGCGGGAGACTCGGGGCCAAGGGAACAGGCCCGCGAGATCGTCCAGGCGTGGCTCGCGAGTCCTGTCGACTGGAGCCAGGCGGACTGGTTTCCCGTCGACACCGGCGCGCAGGGACAAGCCTACCGGTACTTCTCCATGATGCCCTTGGACATCTGCGAGGAACTGGGCGTTGTGGTCGTGGAGGGCGACCACCCGGGAAGCACCTACTTCGCGGCGGAACTCAGGAAGTCCCTGGCCGATGCCAACCGGTCGGCGGCCCGCCTGGGATTGCCATTTCGCTTCAAGTGACCACCTGGGCGCCAAGCTCTCGCCGCCCGCTGCCCAAGGGTTTCCCGGTGGCGGGTGGCAGACGGCTTGCGCCTTTGGATTTTGAAGAAGTTGGCGCTCCCTACGGGATTCGAACCCGTGTTTCAGCCTTGAGAGGGCCGCGTCCTAGGCCTCTAGACGAAGGGAGCGAGGCCGGAAGGACGCCTCAATAGTCGAACCGCCCGCCCGGCGCAACCCCGGCCCGTGAGGCCGGGGACGCGCTGCCCTTTCCTCCCCCTGCTGCCGCAGGGGGAGGAAAAAGAGCTATGATCGCCCGAAATCACCGAGGAACGCGCCATGGACATGCCCATCGCCCCCGACGCCGCCGACTTGCCGATCACCGGGATCGACGTCTACGCGCTGCCGCCCGCGCAGGGCGAGGGGGTGCTGCGGCGGCAGCTGGCGGCGGCCTACCGGCTGGTCGACCACTTCGGCTGGACCGAGCTGATCTACGGCCACCTGACGGCGCGCGTGCCAGGGCCGGAGCCGCACTTCCTGATCAACCCCTACGGGCTCAACTACGACGAGGTGACGGCCTCGAACCTCGTGAAGATCGACCTCGACGGCAACAAGGTCGAGCCGTCGCCGCACCCGGTGAACTACGCCGGCTTCGTCATCCATTCGGCCGTCCACATGGCCCACGAGGCGCGCCACAAGGTGGTGATGCACACCCACACCCGCGCCGGCATGGCGGTGGCGGCGATCAAGGAGGGCCTGCAGCCGGTGTCGATGGGCTCGACCGCCTTCACCAAGCGGCTCAGCTACCACGACTACGAAGGGCCCAGCCTCGACCTCGACGAGCGCAGCCGGCTGCTCGCCAACCTCGGCGACAACCAGGCGATGATGCTGCGCAACCACGGCCTGCTGGTCACCGGCCGCACCGTGCCCGAGGCCTTCCTGCGCCTCTACCGGCTGGAGCGCGCCTGCCAGGTCCAGCTCGACGCCGCCGCGGCGGGCACGCTGAACGTCATGGGCGACAACCTCGCGGCCAAGTCGGGCGCCGACATCGACCGCTTCTCCGAGATGGAATCGGCGGTCGGCGTCGGCGACCTCGAGTTCGCCGCGCTGGTGCGCAAGATCGACAAGGTCGACCGCGGCTGGCGCGACTGACGCGGGGTCAGAAGGCCCAGCAGAACAGCGCGATCATCAGCCCGTAGAGCGCGCCCAGCAGCGCCGCGCCGGCGAGCGTTGCGCCGCGCGTCGCCGCCCTGGGCGCCAGCCACCAGCCCAGCCGCGCCGCGATCGACGGCACCAGCGCGCCGGTCAGCCCGACGCTCACCACGTTGCCGAGGAACAGCGCCAGCGGGAAGGGCAGGTGCAAGCGGTCGAGCAGCAGCGGCGTCGTCACGAGCGCGCCGAACAGGAACACGATCGGGTACAGCACCAGCAGCACGATCATGTTCATCTTCCACGCCGGCGGGCGGGCTCCCGCGCCGTTGCCGTCCCCGGGGCCGTCGCGGAACCACTGCTCGAAGCCGGTGTGGGCGACGCGCGCGTGCAGGTCGTCGACCAGCGGCGCCGCCTCGTCGAGCAGCCGTCGGCGCTCGGGCGAATCGAGCCACGCCTGGAGGTTGGCGGCGCTGTCGAAGCGCAGGATGGCGACGAAGTCGTCCTGGACGCCGGGAACCGGCGATTCGAAGCGGTAGCCCTGCAGTCCCGGCGCGCGCGCCTGCGCCGCCGCGATGCGGCGCTCCCACGCGCGGTACTCGGCTTCGCGCCCCGGCTTCACGCGGGTGGCGATGATCGCCGACACTGGCGCCGGTTGGATGCCGCGGCCGCCATCGTCGACGATGTGCACGTCGTCGCGGCCGATCAGCATCGACGCCGCTTCCTCCAGCCGCGCCAGCCGCTCCGGCGAGGTCAGCCAGCGCCGCGCGTCGTCGGCGCTGGCGAAGCGCTGCTGGATCACCCAGTCGGCCTGCAGCGGCGGGTTGGGCGGCATCAGCTGCTGCTCGACGAAGCCGGGGAAGCGCGACACCACCGCGCTGGTCTCGCCCTGCCACCGCGCGAACGCGGCCTCGCTGCCCGGCCGCACGGTGGTCTGGACGATCAGGGTGACGGTCATCGCTCCGCGAAGGCGGGCACGCGGTGCGCCGTCACCGCCGGGGCGGGGCCGTCGAAGCGCTCGATCTCGACCAGGCAGGTCTGGGCGATGCAGCCCTGGCTGAGCTTCGAAGCGCCGATGTCGAGGGTCAGCGCGTTCGGGTTGCCGTGCTTCTCCAGCG
>Ga0102832_1002212_pt1 | contig 12419 bp, 9 predicted proteins | sample EBPBio282013_DNA_FD_88942 | JGI IMG/M metagenome (GOLD analysis project Ga0102832, IMG submission 88942) | Wastewater treatment Type I Accumulibacter community from EBPR Bioreactor in Madison, WI, USA - Reactor 2_5/28/2013_ DNA (Illumina Assembly) | ecosystem: Engineered > Bioreactor > EBPR >...
CCGGTATATGAGGGGCAAACGGCATCCTTCACCATCGCGGATACCGAGTTTGATGGCATGGTGCTGGTCAGCCAGCTTGACACGGATAAGTTTGCCTTTACCCTGCTGATTGGCGATACCGGCACACAGGCTGCGGTCAACAGTGTCGCGCAAGCCATACACAGCACCATTCAATAATCACCCGATATGAGACGTTTCACCCGATGGCTGTATATTATCCTGATTGCAGCCCCCATCACCTTGCTGTTGGGCGTGGTTAACGTCCGCCTGTACTACACGGCCTACACGCCCGACCACAGTGACGTTGTACCACAGCTCGCCTTCATCAAGGAACAACTGCTCACCGGCACCGGCGAGGAAATGCAGGGGTTCTTCCCAGAAGGCTATTTTTTCTCCTATACGCTCTATGGGTTAGCGTGGGTCGATGTGGGGCTGCAAGATACGGCTCAACAGGCTAAAGCCCTCGACGAAGCACGTTGGGCGCTGCAAGCTCTAGAGTCCGATAAGGGTACGGGCGTATTCTCCGCCAGTTTAACCCCGCCCTACGGCGTATTTTACGCGGGTTGGAGTAACTGGCTGCGCGGCGGCATCCTCAAACTGCAAACGCCGGAAGAACGCGATCCGGCGGAGGTTGAGCGCTTCCAAAACGAGTTAACCGCCCTCGCCGCAGCCTTTGATGCCAACGACAGCCCTTTCCTGCAAGCCTACCCCGGTCAAGCGTGGCCTGTAGATAGCACCGTCGCGGTGGCCGCGCTGCACCTGCACGACACCCTATTTGAGCCGCAGTTCGAGGCGATCATCAGCCGGTGGGTGGCGCTGGCGAAAACCAAGCTCGACCCCACAACCGGCTTACTGCCGCACCGCGTCTCTGCCTCCACAGGCGATTTACTCGACGGCACACGCGGTTCATCGCAAAGTGTCATCCAGCGCTTCTTACCGGAAATCGATCCCACTTGGGCAGCAGCGCAGTATCCCTTATTCCGCCAGCAGTTCGCGTCCACCATCCTCGGCATACCCGGCATACGTGAATACCCGATTGGCACGGACGGCATCGGCGATGTGGATTCCGGCCCACTGATCGGCGGTATGAGTCTGTCAGCTTCGGTCGTCACAGTGGCCGCCGCGCGGGTCGAGGGTGACAACGAACTGGCGGATGCCCTGCTCAACGTGGGCGAAGCGCTGGGAATGCCGGTCAGCTTGGGTAACAGCAAGCGATACGCGCTCGGTGTACTGCCGATTGGCGATGCGTTCCTCGCGTGGGCGAAAAGCGCCTCGCCGTGGACGTTTATTCCACAGCCGCCAACATTACCCGAATTAATCGCCAGTTGGTGGCGACTGCCCATTCATATCCTGTCATTGGTCATCATCACAGGGCTGTGGTGGAAAACGCGGCGAAGTCGGCAGGCTCGGCATGTTGGAATTTGAAGACTATCAGGCATTTGAGGGCTAAACACAACATGGCACAGCGGCTCATCATTGGCATCTCCGGCGCATCTGGTGTCATTTACGGCATTCGGATGTTAGAAGCGCTGGCACAGGATAAGACCATTGAAACGCATCTGATCATGAGTCCGGCGGCGAAGGCTACGATCTCGCAGGAAACCGATTGGAAAGTGACCGATGTCGAAAAGCTGGCGAGTGTCATCCATAAGCCGGGGGATGTCGGTGCGAGTATCGCCAGCGGGTCATTCGAGACAATGGGTATGATCGTCGCGCCGTGCAGCATCAAGTCGCTTTCAGCCATCGCCAACAGCTTTGATGCGGATTTGCTCACCCGCGCGGCTGATGTGCAGTTGAAGGAAGGCCGTCCTGTGCTGCTGCTGGTGCGCGAAACACCGCTGCACAAAGGTCACCTGCGGCTGATGTTGCAAGCAGCGGAAAATGGCGCGGTTATTATGCCCCCTGCGCCCGCCTTTTATGGTAAGCCGCAAACCGTCGATGATATTGTCAACAGTACCGTCGGGCGGGCGCTGGCTCGAATTGGCATCCAAAACACGTTATACTTCGAGTGGCTTGGGATGAGTAAGGAGAGGCCACCAACCGATGAGTGAACCCGACATTCGCCCCATCATCCATGAATTCCTTGAAACGCAGTCCACCTTAGCCTTATCCACGGTGAACGCGGCGGGCAAGCCTGAAACCGCGCCTGTTTTTTATGTCTCGGATGATCGCTTTAACCTGTACTGGTTATCCGCTACGCACGTCCACCACAGCGTCAATCTCGCGGCGCATCCGCAGGTTTCCGGCTGCATCTACCCGACGATCTGGGAATGGCAAGAAATCGTGGGCTTGCAAATACGGGGTACAGCCTCCGTCATCAACGACGAACGGCTGCGCGAACAAATCCTGCTGCTTTACCTGCGAAAGTTCAAACTCCCACCAGCCTTTGACGCGGCCATCGCTGCCAGCACCTTGTACATGCTCCAGCCGACGTGGATACGCTGGGTCAATAACAGTGTGACGTTCGGCTACAAAGCGGAGATTGATCTCACCCAGCCGTAAGTATTACGGTTGAAGGAGCGCCCGCAGCGGTTCCAGCACCGGCTTCGGCGTGTAGTCCGTATTCCATAGGCCAAAATGATGTTCGGCGTTATCCACACTCGGACAAGCCGGTTCGACGCAGGTCGCATCCAGCGGGAAGTCGAAGGCCGTCCACACTAACCAACCGAGCAGATTTTTAGACTCCGCAGCGAGTGCCACATCGTTAATCAGACGGCTCTGGTCTTCCGGCGTAACCCGAAATGTGCTAAACCCGAATTCTTCGAGCAGTATGGGTTTATCGGTTTTCGCGCGGATTTCATCGACCCGTTTCACCATCGACTCGGCATCCGTCCAGTGGTGAAAGCTGATGAAGTCAACTGCGTTTGCCGTCGCTTCACTATCGTGCAGCCAACCCGCCGTAATCAAATGGTGGCTGTCCAGCGACCGGACGAGTGCCGACGTTTCACTCAGCCACTGTAGGACATCGTCGCGCGGGAATGCTGCCCGACCCAGCGCATCATTTGAGCCGTAATCAATATCGCCTTCGTTCCGCAAATCCCACGCCAGAATCGCCGGTTCATCCTTATATCGCTCAATAATCAAACGAGTCTGCGCCGGAACGACATCCATGTTGGTGTACAAGGGTACCGCGCCAAAGTCCGGCATATCGTTGAGCGTCACAATCAAGCGGAAATCTTGATCTGCCGCCGCGTGAATCACCGCGTCCAGCCGCCCGAACGCAGCCGTATTCGGCACATCGTTGAGCGTCGGGCAGGCGAACAGCGCCGTGTTCCACAGGAAAATACGCAGCGTATTGAACCCGTACGAGCGCATCAGGGCGAGTTCTTCGGTCACGGTTTGAAGATCAACCCGCGTGAGGAAGCGCCGCCACGGGTAGCGCGAGGGGTAGTAATTAACACCCTTCGCCGCGTAGACTGCATCCCCTACCCTAAATCGCCCCCCGCCCAGTGTAACGAACGGTGTATCTTCATCGGTTGGCTCGTAAGCGGTTAACGTGTCCGCAGCCGTGCAATCCGCAGCCGCACTGGCGCTCTCTGGATTCTGTAGCAGCCACAGTACCACTGAAGCGGTTTCGTCCGTCTCGCCCGGTCGGGGGTAAGCGGCGACTCGTGTGGCGGTGACGGGCAGCGTCGTCACGTCGATGCCAATCAGGGGTGCGGTATCCGCTAACACATACACCGCGCCGTAGTCGCTGAGTGCCGCGTTAATATCCGCTGCCCCCGGCGCACCCACGCAGCGCAGCGTCAGTCCGTCGACCGCATAAAAGTTGGCGCGTTTGCAGCTGTCGGCGAACATGCTGCCGATAATCGGCAGGTCGCGGCGGGTAATCATTTGTGGGAAAGCCTGTAAAGCCTCCCGCAGCCCGTAACCGGAACTGTGCGAGGTCAGATGCTCATAGCGGGCATCCGGCGGCAGCGGCAGCGCGGATGGCTGGCTGTAGGCGGTCAGGAAGTACGGCACCATTCCGAACAGCAGCGCGATAACGCCCAACCCGGTCACCATTTGCCGTGTGGTCAGGTCACGGATGCGCTGCAAGCCCAACCCTAATCCAACCCCACCGACCGTCATCAACAGTGGCAGCGTTACGACAAAGTGGCGGGACAGCACCTCGCGCCCCAACACGAGAATAATAAACAGCGGCAGCAAAGCGGATACCGCCAATAAGCCGCCAACGAGTCTCTGTCGGCTTGAAGCGCGAAGGATACCAGCGATGCTCAACACGAGCAGCAGGATACCCGCCGCCAGCAGCACGACCCACGTAAACGAGCCGAAACCAGACAACTGCGCCCACAACCGTTCGAGGTTTGCAACCAGCGACGGCTGACCACCAGATGACGAACCGCCGATCCAACCCAGCGCGATACCGAAAAAGTCCTCACCGCGCAGAACTAAATAGACCAACGGCACAGCAAAACAGGCCGCAACCGTCACCCCGATAATGAACAAACCGCTGATACGCTGCCGCCAGCTTAGACGGTTACCAAACAGCACCGCCAGCGTAACAGCCAGCGCGTAGGGTGCGGCAGTGAACTTGAACAACGCCGCAGCCCCAAAGCAGACACCGACGAGGATAAACGGTCGCGCAAATTGGAATGCCGTTTTGTGGCGTGGTTGATAAACCCTTAGTGCCGCCCACAACGCCAGCACCACCAGCGAACCCGCTTCCGAGTCGCTGAAAGCCAGTCGTTCGTAGAAAAAGAGATACGGGCAAAACAGCCACAGCGCCCCCGCTAAAACAGCCGCGATACCGCCGAAGAAACGGTAAACCACGCCGTAAGCCGCCGCGAGGCCGATCATACTCACGAAAAGGGTGGCAATACGCCCTGCGAAAACCGGATCATTTTGAGGGTAAAACGCCGCGATCAACCAGTGATTGATGATTTTACCGTCACTAATCGCCCAGAATGGATGGAGATTCCAGACCTCGACGGCGCGGGTGAGGTGCAGCCCTTCATCGTTATGAATGGGCAAGAGGTCAAGCGCCAGCAGCCGCGTTCCCCATAGCGCTAACAAGATGACGATGCCAATCCACCAAGCTCGATTTTTCACGTTGTCTCCATAAACAAAAAAGCCCGCAGAAGCGCGAGCTTTCTTAAAACTGATACCAGAGGTGATTACATCTCTTGTTCTTCTTCTGGATCACCCCGTACACTGTCTTTGTGGCGGTAGGTAATACGCCCACGTTTTGGGTCATAAACGCTCATCTCTACTTTCACCCGGTCACCCAGCAAGATACGGATGTAATATTTCCGCATTTTACCGGAGAGGTAGGCTAAAATACGATGCCCGTTGTCAAGTTCCACAAGGAACTGTGTATTCGGCAGGGCTTCAACAACCTTGCCTTCTACTTCTAGTTTATCATCTTGTTTCGCCATAGCCCTCCAAACTGGCTAAGACAGCACGCGGTTACCGCCTACTGTAAGCGGCAGGATACCCTGATCGGGCATCACGAGATGCTCAACGCACCCCAGTCTTACGTTGACGGCGACGTGCGCGGCGGATAGCCTTTTTCTTTTCGATGCGGCGGAGTTCGCTCTTCGAAATATGCCAACGCTTGCGGCGGACTGTGCTTAGTACGCCACTGTTGGTCACCTTCTTACGAAAACGACGGAGTAAGGATTCTTGCGACTCGTTCGGCTTTAACGTTACATTTGCCATAGTTTCCCGGCTGCTCCTTTCTACGAACTCAGTTGGTAGTGATGTTTTGAATGGTGGTACAAGTTTTGTTGTACCACCACTTAATTTGAGATTTACGATTGTACTGGATCAGCGGTCTCAATGCTACCCTGATCTTCGGCGACTGCCTCAGCGGCGGCGGCACCTTCACGTTCCTGCCAGCGTTCCTTCTCTTCTTGGGTGACTTCCTTCAAGCTCAAGCCCAAGCGCTGACGATCCGGCTCGATGCTAATCACGCGGAGCAGCAACCGTTGGCCTTCATGCACCACGAGCGTCGGGTCAACCGGCGCGGGATCAGCCAACTGGCTGCCGTGCAGCAGCGCTTCGATACCCGGTTCGAGGCTGACAAACGCGCCGAACTGCGCCACGCGCGAGACGACACCTTCGACCAACTGGCCGACGTGGTACATCTCTTCAGCACGCGCCCACGGGTTCTTCTGCAAGCGCTTGAGGCTCAGGCCGATACGCTTGCCTTCGCTGTCGAGACGCAGAATATATACTTCCACCTCGTCGCCAACGTTCAACACTTCCTTCGGATGCTTGACACGGTGCCAAGCGAGTTCCGAAATGTGGATCAGGCCGTCAGCACCGCCGAGGTCAACGAACGCACCGAAATCGCGCAGGCCGCTGACGATGCCCTTACGCACTTCGCCTTCCTTCAGTTCGTCCAGCAGCAGTTCCTTACGGGCTTCACGACGACCCCGTTGGGCATCACGCTGGCTGAACACCAAGCGGCGGCGCTTGCGGTTGACTTCGATCACCTTCACGGCGATCTTCTTGCCCAGCAGCGTCGACATATAACCCTTGCGATCATCTTCCGCGATGTTACGCGGCAGGTCGATCACATGGCTGGCCGGCACGAAACCACGCAGGTTGCCGAACGGTACGATCAAGCCACCTTTGTTCGCATCAGTGACGACACCTTCCCAGACTTCTTCATCCGTCATCAGCTTCTCGGCGACCTTCCAGTCCTCGCTCTGCTGCGCCTGCGAAACCGAAAGCACAAGGTTATCGTCTTGATCTTCAATACGGACGACGATCACATCGACTTCCGCACCGACCTCGTACGACGAGGGGTCAATCCCCACGCGGTCAAGGTCGCGGCGCGGCACGATGCCATCCCGCTTTAGCCCAACATCGACAATCAGACCATGATAATCCACCGCAAGGATGGTGCCGGTAACAATGTCACCGCGTTCCGGTTCCTTGGCGAAGGACGCTTCGAGCATCGCTGCGAAGTCCATCTCGTCTGCCGTCATCGTACCCAACAAAGGTTCTGCCTGCATAAATGAAGTACCCCCGGTAAAAAATTGGTTTTTTCTTTCAGGAAACAGACGCAAAAAACTCAGTCAACCTGTTCTCACGGGCTGCTGAGTTTATTTCATCCTAGTTTGGTTGATCTGAACCAACACGAATAGCTGTGGGCACAGTCCATCGACGTGGCTGTGCTTCCCTTTCCTTAAAGATGGATGAGATTATAGGGCTTGTAATATTATTTGTCAACGCAGAGGAAATAAGTTGAAATAAAAAGGGCGACCTGTTGCAGATCGCCCCGTTGCAAACTTAGCTTTCCGACTGTTCCCCCGAACTCGCTTCAGGAGCAGTTTCCTCGGCAGGTGCGGCTTCTTCCGCTTCCGCTGTGCCGTTGACTGCGGCCTCACCCTCACCGCCTTCAGTCGCCGCGTCCGTACCCCATCGCTGGGTAAAGCCCACACGGCGCTTTTCCGGCTCAAGGTGGCTGATACGCAAGTTCAGGCGGTCGCCCTTCTTCACGTATGAGTACGGTTCCTTCAACGAACCATCGCCCATTTCGCTCAAGTGCAGCAAGCCTTCGAGGCCGTTGTCCAGCGCGATGAACGCACCGAAGTCAACCACGTTGGTAACGGTACCGTCAACCAACTGACCTTCGTGGTAGCGCTTGTCCGCATCTTCCCACGGGTCGCTCAAGAGGCGCTTGCGGCTGAGTGCGATACGGTTCGAACCGCGATCCAACGTCAGCACGTACACGTCGATTTCATCCCCGACCTTCAACACGTCACGCGGGTGATCGACACGATGCCACGCCAATTCGCTGACGTGGATGAGGCCATCCGCGCCGCCGAGGTTGACGAACGCACCGAAATCGCGCAAGCCGGTGACCGTACCCTTGACCACATCGCCTTCCTTGAGTTCGGAAAGCAAGCGTGCCTTCTGCTGTGCGCGCCATTCCTTCTGCGCTTCACGCTCGCTGAAGATCAACCGGCGGCGGTCTTGGTCAACTTCAATCACCTTCACGCCCAGCGGGTTGGCTGCAAATTCGTTCCATGCGCTGCTGCGTTCGTTCGCAAGGTTCACCGAAACCAAGTGCGAGCTGGGGATAAACCCTTCCAGCCGGTTCCAACGCACGAGGATACCACCACGGTTGTGTCCGGTGACGTTCACCTGTACCACATCTTCCGAGGTCAGCAGTTGACGAGCCTTTTCCCAGTCGTATTGCTGCAAACCCATGTTGATGGACACAATGAGGTTGTCGTCTTGGTCACGCGGGTTCAGCACATAAACAGGTACTTCACCGCCCACTGCCAAGCCATTCCGCACATCCGAGTCGAGGCGTTCAATGTCCTGTGCTGGAACGATACCGTCTTGCTTCGCGCCCATATCCACGATAATTTCGCGGGTTTCAATCTGCAAAATGATCGCGTTGCGTATTTCACCACGACGAGGCGGTGTATAGGCAAACGACGATTCCAGAAGCTGCTCAAACTCGCTCTGACCGTCTGATTCTTTATTCTTACTAAACTTTCCCGATTTCATCCATTTCTCCTGTTGTGTATCGGATGTTTTATGTCGGAACATCCAAACCCAGAATGCCGCGCCACACGTTCGACAGGTTATTCAGTATGAGTATATGCCAATAAAGTTGGAATATTATTTGAAACGAAATGCTGGATAACAATTCCGCACTGAGGTAAGGTGGCCTTCAAACCGTAAGTAAATAAGTATCGGGCCGCATCTCTACAGACGAGTGCAGGACACCATTTATTACACATTTTAACTGTGAATAAAATGAGTGTTAGAGCCAAAACACCCATCCTACAAGTATTATAACAGAAAGTGTTGTTAAAACGAAGATGTTCTTCTGTTTAATTAATGTCCGGCACACCCATCTCTAATCCCTTGAGGCCGCGATCCAATTCCCACGGGTAAATAATGTAGGCATCGGTAATCGCGCCATAGAAGTCAGGCTCGGCGCGGTTAAACATGGAACGGTAAGGGTTATAGTGCATCACGCAGGTGTAGGGAATACCGCCGGATGACTGCACACGCCCCTTCACAGCCGTGCTGGTGCGCCCACTGCCCCACACATCGTCCACAATCAACGTCCGGCGGTCACGCAGGAGGGTTGTGTCGGGGAACTGCATGAAGGTCGGCCACGCCATCAAACCGGCTGACTCGGTCGCGGGGAAATCGACCGCCGCCGTCAGGATATGGCGAATACCGATGGCCTCGGCGAGCAAACCACCGGGGATGATCCCGCCGCGCGTAATCAGAACCATTGCGTCAAAAGTACCGACAATCTTCAGTGGTGGCAGCAGGACATCAATAAGCCGGTCAACATCTGCCCACGAAAGCACTTCTTGCTTCATCGGACTTTTCATCAGCAACCCCTAAGTGGTAGGTATACATCGAATAAAGAGGTTGTATTCTAACGCAGCCTAGCGCAGACGCAAATTATTTCATGAAAAATGTATAATTTTGCTGATGGCAGAATGCCCAATCGAATATGAGGATCCATTGACTTGTTCGAAGATTGGGTGAGGGTTTTATTGTAGGGGGGAGGCGTGCCTCATTCACTGTTCAATTACCGCTGATAATGGGGGTGAGGTATGGTACACCCCCATTTATTTCTGTCGCCTACAACCGTTCCGCGACGCTCTTACCCTGCGTAAACTGAAGCAGGTAATCCGCGCCGCCGCCCTTGCTATCCGTACCACTCATATTGAAGCCGCCGAACGGGTGAATACCCACCAGCGCGCCTGAACATTTGCGGTTGAGGTACAGGTTGCCCACGTGGAATTCACGCCGCGCCTGTTCCAAACGTTCGCGGTCGTTGCTAAACAACGCGCCCGTTAAACCATACTCGGTGCTGTTGACGATTCGCAGCCCTTCCGAGAAGTCGCTGGCCTTGACCATCGCCAGCACCGGCCCAAAAATTTCTTCTTGGGCGATACGGGCATCCCACGCCACATCACCGAAAATGGTCGGCGGCAGGAAGTAACCATTAGTGGGCGACTCAATCGGTTGCCCGCCGAGCAGGAGTTTGCCCTCCTGTGTGCCGATCTCGATATAGTCCTTAATCTTGTTGAATGCTTCTTGGTCAACCACCGGCCCCATGTTGATGTGGTTGCCCTCGTCCGGCGAACCGACCGTCAGCTTCGAGGCGATCTCAACCACGCGGTTGGCAACTTGGTCGTAAACCGCGTCCACGATGATCGCCCGCGACCCCGCCGAACACTTCTGCCCTTGGAAGCCGAACGCGCCTTGTACGATGCCCTGCGCCGCGTCTTCGAGGTTCGCGGTTTCATCCACCAGCACTGCGTCCTTTCCGCCCATTTCAAGGATCGAACGTTTCAACCACTTTTGCCCCGGCTGAATTTTCGCGGCGTTCTCGTAAATCCACAGGCCAACCTGCTTCGAACCGGTAAAGCCGATGAAGCGCGTTAGCGGGCTGGTCACCATCCGTGCGCCCACCACCTCACCGGGGCCGGTCAAGAAGTTCAGCACACCCTTCGGCAAGCCCACGCTCCACAGCAGTTCCGCCACCTTATAGCCAATTAACGGCGTTTGCTCGGCTGGCTTGAACACCACCGTGTTACCGGTAACGATAGCCGCCGCGAGCAAACCCATCGGGATAGCCGTCGGGAAGTTCCACGGGGGGATGATCGCGCCCACACCCAGCGGGATGTTGTAGTAACCCACCTGTTCCGGCGGGTACGGCGCGAGGGTGTGGCTTTCATCGGCGATGCGAACCGCTTGGCGGGCATAAAACTCCAAGAAGTCGACCGCTTCTGCCGTATCAATATCCGCTTCGTACCAGCTTTTACCGGCTTCCAGAATCATGTAAGCGTTAAACTCGGCCTTGCGGCGGCGCAGTGCGGCAGCCGCCCGCAGCAGGTAACGGGCGCGTTCTTCGACCGAGACATACTGCCATGTCTTGAAGGCTTCGCTCGCCACTTGGATGGCATGGTCGGCATCTTCAGCCGTACCGTTGGCAAAGTTGCCGATCACTTGGGACGGGTTGGAAGGATTGATCGAGGTAAAGGTATCGCTGCGTTGAATCACTTCGCCGCCGATAACCAGCGGGTATGTGCGCCCAAGTTCGGACTTTGCTTTAGCAAGCGCGGCACGCATCGCTGCGTCGGTTTCCGGCTTGTTAAAATCTGAAAATGACTCAATGTTATATGCGGGTAGCATAGAGTTCCTCCCATAAATTGTCACGCTGGAGATAGTCCGCCTATTCTACCATGCGAGCGACCAAATCAAGGAGTCATCAATAGACCATTCTTAAACGCACCTATCCTCACGATCAGCCTACCTTCTCAGGGCAATAAGTATGTTCTCCCACAGCAGCAGTTAACCGCTTCGCTTATCAACCACAATGGAATTTGTAGGGGCGCACGGCTGTGCGCCACCCAACTACACTCATCATCACACGTGTAGGAACAACATACTCGTTGTCCGCCTTATTCACTCCCCACTAAAGTTTGGAAACTCTAACCATCAAATAAGAATTTTTGTGCTACAATATTCTTGTGTTTATCTCTGCATGAACTTGGTGTTCTTGGCGGTTTAAATGAATTTCTCTGTTTTCTCTCTGTGCCTCTGTGGTTAATCTGTATTTGCATTTCTCTGTATTTTCTCTGCGTCGCTGCGGTTAAAAAGTATTGCAACGACAGCGGCGGCACAGGCAATTGCACGGCGGTGGCAGCACGGGAGCAATCCGCCGAAAGTGTGCCAATTCAGCGCCACGCTCCCGTATTCCCGCCGCCACAAAATGACAATTCGGCGGATACACGCGAGACTCCCGCCCGCCATTTCGGCGGATCAATTGCAGAATTTGCGATTTTTGAGACGAATTTGCACTGTGAAGATGAGGAATGTCAAGAATCAGGAGGAAATAGAAACAGCCTTAGCCAACATAATCCGCGCAAATCATCACGATCTGTTGGCCTTTACAGCGGGTCAGTATCAGCACCCGCGAGTCACGGCCTTTCAGCTTCAATTGAGGGATAAGTGTTTCCGGTGTAACCGCCGTACCACGCTTCTTCACCGTCACCTGCCCAACGTTGCGCTCGCGCAGATAGCCTCGTAGCTGTTTCAGGTTAAACGGCATCCAATCGAGGATTTGCCACGACCGTAACCACGGCGACTCCGGCTTAAGGTCGGTCGTCAAATAGGCAATCGTTTCGTCCAACAGCCCCCCGTCGAACTGTGCCGCCACCGCTTCCACCAGCCCTGCCCGCAGCAGCGCCGGATCAGGCTCAACCAACCACCCGCGCGGTTCGGAAAGGGGTTGTTTATCAGGCAACTCGCCCGCCGCCCAATGATAGGTCTCATATCCCGTGAGCAAGGTCGCCGTCAGTCCCTGTTCACCTGCGCCTAGCCACAAAACCGCTTCTTTGAGGTCGCCGTCCACCGATATGAACTCAACCCGCCCGCCATAACGTTCGAGTTGAGCCAGATCGACACCCGGCGAAAGT
>Ga0102832_1002213_pt1 | contig 12409 bp, 11 predicted proteins | sample EBPBio282013_DNA_FD_88942 | JGI IMG/M metagenome (GOLD analysis project Ga0102832, IMG submission 88942) | Wastewater treatment Type I Accumulibacter community from EBPR Bioreactor in Madison, WI, USA - Reactor 2_5/28/2013_ DNA (Illumina Assembly) | ecosystem: Engineered > Bioreactor > EBPR >...
CACGGGCCGGCCGGTGCTGGAGGAAGCGCGCTCCCATTCGCCGTTGGGCCCGTGATGACCCGGCGCCCAGGCGGCCGAAGAGAGATGCAGGTCGAGGCCAAGTGCTGCGGTCTCGTCAACCAGGCGCTGAGAATACATGTCGGCGCAGACGAAGAAGCCGACGCGGCCGATACCGTTTATGGCGATCACGGTCGGCCGATCACCCGGTGTCGACCAGGATTCCGAGCCGACACGCAGCGCATTGATCTTCCGATGCCGGCCGGTCACCGCACCATCGGGCGCGAAGACCACCATGCTGTTGAACAGCGCCTTGGGCGTGGCTTCCGGCGTGCCCAGCACCAGCGTCGCGCCGGTCTCGCGCGCGAGGGCGGCGGCCCAGGCGAACAACTCGTCCTGGCCCTCGGCGATCCAGCCGGTACCGATGAGGTCGCGGAAGCCGTAGCCGCTCACCGCCAGTTCCGGCGTCACGATGAGGCGCGCGCCGTTGGCGGCGGCTTGGCGCACAGCCTGTTCGATGGCCAGCCGGTTGGCCGCGATTTCGCCGGGACTCGGCGCGAGGTGGAGGAGCGCGATGGTGGCGGTCGAGGCGGCGGTGGCGTCGGTCACGGCGGACAAGGCTACGCCACCGGCCAGGACTTGCAGCAAGTTTCGACGGATCGGCGTCAACGACGGATCTCCCACACGGCTCGCACTCGGCGCGTCACCGCTCGGTTGACCGTCCCGCTGGATCGTCCCGTCCATCGGAAGAGCGACGCTATCGCCGGCAGGTCTTCTGGCTCGCGGGTCGCCGCTCCTGCCCGTCTTCCCGGATTTTCATCCAGTGACATGGGGGCAGTCGCTCGCCGCTCACAGCTGCGGGTACAGCTGCCGATTGGCCTCCGGGGAGGCGGCACGGCATTCCCTGTTCGCCTCCGGTTAAGGAGGACCGTCGATCCCAACCCCGTACGGCAAGCGACTTCCAACCGTCAAGACAGGGTGCCGATCGACTCGTGTGCTTTGGAGCCGGCGCCCGCGATAGACTGGCGGCATGACCAGGATACTCCTGACCCGCCACGGGCACGTCGACGGCATCCGGCCCGCGCGCTTTCGCGGTCGCGCGGAGTTGCCGCTGACGGCGCGGGGATTGGCGCAGGCCGAGTCTTTGGCCCGGCGAATTGCCGGACACTGGAAGCCGGTTGCCGTCTATACCAGCGCGATGCAGCGCTGCCTCGTGACGGGCGGTCGGGTTGCAGAGGCGTGCGGAGTTCCCGCGTCGGTTCACGAGGGGTTGGGCGACATCGACTACGGCGCCTGGCAGATGCGCACGCATGAGGAGGTCGAGAAGGAAGCGCCCGATGCCTATCGCTTGTGGCGGAAGGCGCCGCATCTCCTGCGCTTTCCCGGCGGCGAGTCGTTACAGGACGTCGTGGCGCGGACGGCCGATGCGCTGCGCCTGGTGATGGCGCGGCACGGCGCGGAGACGGTCGTGCTGGTCGGTCATGACAGCGTGAACCGCGCGCTGCTGCTTCAACTCCTCGACCAGCCGCTCTCGGCCTACTGGAAGCTGGCGCAGGATCCGTGCGGCTTGAGCGAGATCGAGGTCTCCGCGCGGGGGACGTGCGGGTCGGCTTCCTGAACGACACGAGCCATCTTGAGGGAATCGTCTAGACCGGCCTGAGGATAACTGGACCGTGGCCGACCGGGCGGCGTAAAAGGCCGGCCATGCGGGCCTTTTCATACGACGTGATCGTGGTGGGCGGCGGCCATGCCGGCTGTGAGGCCGCGGCCGCAGCCGCGCGGATGGGCGCGCGCACCCTGCTCCTCACCCACCGGGTCGAGACGATCGGCGAGATGTCGTGCAATCCGGCGATCGGCGGATTGGGCAAAGGCCATCTGGTCCGCGAGATCGATGCGCTGGACGGCATCATGGGTCGCGCCATCGACCGGGGCGGTATCCAGTTCCGCACCCTTAATCTTTCCAAGGGCCCCGCGGTCCGCGGTCCGCGCGCCCAGGCCGATCGCAAGCTTTACCGGCAGGCCGTTCAGGACCTGCTGGCCGAACAGTCAGGCCTCGAAATCCGCGCCGATGCGGTTGCAGACATCATTCTCGATACACGCGGCACGTGTGCAGGCGTGGTGACGGAGTCGGGTGCGGAGATCGGCGCCGTCCGTGTGATCCTGACGACGGGCACCTTCCTGCGCGGCCTGATCCACATGGGCGAAACCAAGATCCCCGCCGGTCGCGTGCGTGGAGACGGTGTCGAGGAACCTTCCACGGCGTTGGCCCGCACGCTGGGTCGGCTGGGCTTCAAGCTGGGGCGGTTGAAGACCGGCACGCCGGCGCGGCTCGACGGTCGCACGATCGACTATGGCGCACTTGAGCGGCAGGACGGCGACGACCCGCCCCGTCCGTTCTCTTATCTGACGGACAGGATCACGACGCCGCAGATCCCCTGCCACATCACGACGACCACCGCGGCGACCCACGAGATCATCCGCGCCAACCTCCATCGGGCGCCGATGTATTCGGGCCAGATCGAGAGCGTAGGCCCGCGCTACTGCCCGTCGATCGAAGACAAGGTCGTGCGGTTCGGCCAGCGCGACCGGCACCAGATCTTCCTGGAGCCGGAAGGTCTGGACGACTTTACCGTCTATCCCAACGGCATCTCGACCTCGCTGCCCAGCGAAGTCCAGCTGGCGATGCTGCAGACCATTCCGGGTCTGGAACGGACCGAGATGATCCGGCCGGGCTACGCCATCGAGTACGACCACATCGATCCACGCGAGCTTCACGCGACGCTCGAAACCCGACGGGTCCCCGGCCTCTATATGGCTGGCCAGATCAACGGCACCACGGGTTATGAGGAAGCGGCTGCTCAAGGACTGATCGCTGGCGTCAACGCGGCCTCGTCGAAGCCGTTCGTCGTCGACCGCGCCGATGGTTACATCGGTGTCCTTGTGGACGACCTGGTTTCACTCGGGGTCACCGAGCCCTACCGCATGTTTACGTCCCGGGCAGAGTATCGCCTGTGGCTTCGAGCCGACAATGCCGACCAGCGCCTCACGCGGCGGGGGCTGGAGGCCGGCTGTGTCGGGTCGGAGCGCGCCGCGATGTTTCACGTGAAACATGAGGCGCTCGAGGCGGCGCGGACTCTGGCGCAAGGCCTGAAGATCACTCCCTCGGCGCTGGCCAAGCGTGGCGTTGCCATCAACCAGGACGGCGTTCCCCGGTCGGCGCTGGATCTCCTCGCCTACGCCGAGATCGACTGGGAGCGTGTCGTTGGCCTCTGGCCGGAACTTGCCGTGATCACGCCGGAGGTGGCGGAGCAGCTGACGATTGATTCCCGGTACGAGGGATACCTCTCCCGTCAGCGGGGCGATATCGCCGCCTATCGCCGCGACGAGGCCTTGGCCCTCCCGTCGGATCTGGACTACGGCGCCATCGGGAGTCTCTCGACCGAAGTGCGCCAGAAGCTGGAGGCCAACCGCCCGGCTACCCTCGGTCAGGCTGCGCGGATTTCCGGAGTCACTCCGGCCGCATTGGTCGCCCTCCTGAAGCATGTCCGCCGGCGTGCCGCATAGTATGGACCCGCTCGCCGATGTTTCACGTGAAACACGGGCCCGCCTAGAGACTCTCGTCGAGACCCTGGAGCGATGGCAAAAGGCCATCAACCTCGTGGGAAGAAACACTCTGGAGGGCGCTTGGAAGCGCCACATCCTGGACTCCGCTCAGGTCGTCCGTCAGATCCCAGCCGAAGCCAGAACCCTCGCCGATCTCGGAAGCGGCGGTGGATTTCCCGGTCTGGTGATCGCCGCGATGCGTCCTGACCTCGAAGTAACCCTCATTGAATCCGATGCAAGGAAATCGGCCTTCCTTGGCGAAGCGAGTCGCAAGATGGGTCTGGAAAAGCCTCCACGGCTCCTGATCAAGCGCATCGAGGTCGCCGAACCCGTGGGGGCGGAAATCGTCACGGCGCGTGCGCTGGCACCGCTGGCACAGTTAATGGCCTGGGCGGACCGCCACAGATTGGATACCGGTATTTGTCTGTTCCATAAGGGAAAAGAGTGGCAGGCAGAGGTGGACGAGGCCAGGAAGAGATGGGATTTTACCTGCGAAGCCATTGCAAGCGTGACCGACCGTGACGCCGTCATCCTCCGAATCGGCCCCTACGGCCCCACAGATCTTCGCGATCGCCAACCAGAAGGGCGGCGTCGGTAAGACCACGACGGCCATCAACCTCGCGACAGCTCTTGCGGCGGTCGGCGAGAAGGTCCTTTTGATAGACCTTGATCCTCAGGGAAACGCCTCGACCGGACTAGGAATATCCCGTAGTGAGCGCTCACCTGGTTCTTACGAATTCTTGTTGGGCCTCAATCCGCTCGATTCCTCCGTCCGCGCGACGCAGATCCCGGGCCTGGACGTCATGCCGGCCGCCGGCCAGCTCGCCGGGGCGGAAATCGAACTTATCGACCTCGAGCGGCGCGAGCATCGCCTGGCCGAATCGCTGGCGGCGCCGGGCAACGACGCCCGCCACCGCTGGACGATCGTCCTGATCGACTGCCCGCCCTCTCTCGGCCTGGTCACGCTCAATGCCCTGGTCGCCGTCGATGCGGTGCTGGTCCCGCTGCAGGCGGAGTTCCTGGCCCTCGAAGGCATTGGCGCGCTCGGCAACACGATCGAGCGGGTCAAGAAGCGGCTCAATCCCAAGTTGCATATTTTCGGCGTCGTCCTGACCATGGTCGACCGCCGCATGACTCTCAGCCAGCAGGTCGTGGCCGACGTGCGCGCTCACTATGGCGAGCTGGTCTTCGGCACGACGATCCCGCGCAATGTCCGCATCGCCGAGGCGCCCTCGCATGGCATGCCGGTGCTGATCTACGACAATGCCTGTGCCGGATCGCAGGCCTACATCCTGCTGGCGAGCGAGTTCATCCGCCGCCGGCGCCTTGCAGCAGAACAGGCGATCGTCCCATGAGCCAGCCCCCGAAACCGCGTGGCCTGGGCCGCGGCCTGTCCGCGCTTCTGGGCGATGACGAAGTCGCCTCCGCCGTCACGCCGGCTCCGCCCGCCCCGTCACCGGCCCCGCCGTCTTCGGCGCCAACGGTCTCGGCGCCCGCCGCATCGACCGATGGCGAGCCGGCCCGGGCCGCCGCCAACCGCACGCCGATCACCCTGCCGATCGGCCAGCTCAAGCCCGGCAAGATGCAGCCGCGCACCAGCTTCGAGGGTATCGAGGCGCTGGTCGAGTCGGTCAAGGAATATGGGCTTCTACAACCCATCCTTGTACGCCCGCTGCGCGATGCGGCCGATTCCTATGAAATCATCGCCGGCGAACGACGCTGGCGGGCGGCGCAGAAGGCCCAGCTTCACGACGTGCCGGTCGTCATCCGCACGATCGACGATCTGGACGCCCTGCAGATCGGCCTGGTCGAAAACCTGCAGCGCTCAGACCTCACCGCAATCGACGAGGCGCAGGGCTACAAGCGCCTGATCGAAGACTACAAGCACACCCAGGAAGACATTGCGCGGATGATGGGCCGCAGCCGCCCGCATGTCGCCAATACGATCCGCCTGCTCGATCTGCCGCCGGCGGTCCAGGAGATGGTGCGCGACGGCCAGCTCACCGCCGGTCTGGGACGTGCCCTGATCGGCGTGCCCGATCCGCTGGCCATGGCCAAACAGGCGGTCGCCGAGAAGCTGACGGTGCGGGATCTCGAACGACTTGCGGGCGAGACAAAGAGAAAAGCCAAGGGCGGCGGCGGTTCCGGCAAGGGCAAGCCGGGAGCCGCGGGCGGGTCACCCAAGACGGCCGACACGCGCGCGCTGGAGAAGCGGTTGGAGGAGGCGCTGGGCCTCAAGGTCGATCTCACGCTGCGCGGCCTCGGCGAGCAGAGCGTGCTGACCCTGGAGATCCGCGACTTCGATCAGCTCGACACGGTGGTCGACAAGCTCACGCGGCGTTGACGGGTCCCGTCAGTTCGACCAGCCCGCGCCCATCGCGCGAGCGCCGGCGGCGACCGCCGCCCGCCCCTGCTCCGCCGCCACCTCGGTCGTGCGGCAGCGCGGGTTTAGCGGAAGGCCGGGCCAGATCACGGCCTCGACGAAGCGTGTCTCTCCCGGCGCGAGATTGACCGTCGCGGCCTGTGCCGGGTCCTGGGTCAGCGGCGCATGGCTCTGGATGGTGCAGGCAATGACATGCGGGCCCGGCGCGACGTCCACGCGGATCCATGTCTTGTCCGCCAGCGCGCCGACCGGCTGCTGGTTGTCGGCGATGTTGAAGATCGACTCCGTTCCCAGCATCGAGCTTCGATAGACATAGAGGGCAGATCGGCCCGGCGGCGGCGGATCGAACCGCTTGCCTTCCGCGTCGGCGCCCGCCCCGGCCATCGGCACCGTGGCGCAGCCCGCGAGGAGCAAAGAGGCCGTCAGCAAGAGTCCCAGCGTGCGCACCCGCGCCTCCCTCGACTGTTCGGCGGATGCAACGCATTCGGCCGTCGGCACGTTGCGCTGCGAGGACGGAAGCACTTCCCCGTGCGGGAACTTTCTCGGCTGGCCGACGTTTGGCTGCACATGGCTAGTGACACGCTGCACGAAGACCCGGACAAGCTCGGTCCGGAGGTAATCGATCGCCATCGCGCGATCGTTTCCATCATGGAAGAACTCGAGGCCGTCGACTGGTACGACCAGCGCGCCAAGGCCACGTCGAACGCGGAACTGCGCTCCATCCTCGAACACAATCGTGACGAGGAAAAAGAGCATGCGGCGATGACGCTCGAATGGTTGCGCCGCAACGATCCCAAGATGGACGAGCATCTCCGCACCTTCCTCTTCAAGGAAGGCCCGGTCACGCAGATCGAGGCCACCATGATGGGCAAGGAAGGTGGTGAGGAGGCCGAAGGCGCCGAAGCGTCGGACGGCAGCCTCGGGATCGGCAGCCTGCGTAAAGTGAGCAAGAAATGAAGAACCATCTTTTCCGCGATCGTGCGCCCATCACCCAGGCGGGCTGGGAAGAAATCGAGACCGAGGCCAAGCGCACGTTGCGTGCCCTCCTGGCGGCGCGGCGCGTCGTCGACTTCAAGGGACCTCTCGGCTGGGGCGCGTCCGACGTCGAGCTCGGTCGTGCCGATCCCATCGCTTCGCCGCCGGGCGGCAAGAATGTTCGCGCCCTGCTGCGGCGCATCCAGCCTCTCGTCGAGCTGCGAATTCCCTTCGAGGTGAGCCGCGCCGAACTCGACGCGATCGATCGCGGCGCGCGCGATCCCGATCTCGATTCGGTGACGGCCGCGGCGCGCGAAATCGCCATCGCCGAGGATCGCGCCATCTTCCACGGCTACAAGGCCGCGCACATCACCGGCATCTGCGAAGCCCAGAAGGGCCAGTCGGTCGCGCTGGGGACCAGTCACGCCGACTATCCCGATGCCGTCGCCGCTGCGCTGAAGAAGATGCGCGACGAGGGTGTCGAAGGGCCCTTTGCCGTGGTGCTGAGCGAGCAGCTCTACAAGGATCTCCAGGCGCGCACCGACGGCGGCTATCCGATCCTGAGCCATGTCCAGCGCCTGATCGACGGTGACGTCTATGCCGCCCCGGGCCTCGATGGCGGTCTGGTGATCTCGCTCCGCGGCGGCGACTTCGAACTGACGGTCGGTCAGGACTTCTCGATCGGCTATCTCGACCACGATGCCGAGCGGGTACGGCTCTACATCGAGGAAAGCTTCACCTTCCTGGTGTTGTCGCCGCAGGCTGCCATTCCCCTCACCGCCGGCAGCGGCAAGCAACCGGGCTAGCGTCGGGCCTTTGCTGAACGCGCCGCCTGGCTGAGGCGCAGGCACAGGCGGCGGGCGATTGCTTCGTCCGGCAGGCCGGTCCGCTTGCACTCGATCTCCGCCTCGAGGATGGCCGTGAGTGCCGAACTCAGGCGCGTGAGCGGCCAGGCGCGCACATGCCGCTCGAACCGCTGTCGCACCGGTCCGCCGCGCGGCAGTCCGCGGGCCTTGAACATGGCGCCTTCGAGGTTGCCGCCCTTGGCCGCGTGTCCCGATACGAGATGCAGCTGATCGGCGTGTCGCTGCAGCGAACGCACCAGCTGGATCGGATTGCCGCCCTCGGCGAAGACCCGGTCGAGCGCCCGGTCCAGTCCGATCAGGTCGCCGTCGAACGTCGCGGCGATCACGTCGTCGATACCGATCGACGCGGTGTCGCCCAGCACAGCCATCGCGTCTTCCAGAGAGATCGTCTTGCCGCTGTCGGTGCCTTTGTAGAGCAGCAGCTTGTCGATCTCGCCGCGCGTCTGGCCACGATCGCCGCCCAGCCGCTCGACGATCCACTCCAGCGCATCGGGCTCGACGGTCATGCCCTGCGCGCGGGCGGCACTTTCGACCAGGCCTTCCAGCGCAGCGTCGTTGTCCATGTAGCAAGGCACGGCCGCCAGCATGGCCTCGGTCTCGGCGAGAGTCCGCAGATTGGAGCGCGGCGTGAGATTGCCGGCCTCGACGATGATGAGCGCGTCGCCGGCGCTGGCCGCCACGAGGTTCTCCAGTGCCGCGACCGATTCCTCGCCGGCCGGCCGCACGCGGATCACGCGGCGACCGCCCATCATGGACATCGCGCCGAATTCGTCCGCAAGCCGCGCTGGATCCTGCTTCAACGCATCGCCGGCAATGTCGACGACGCGGAATGGATCCTTGAGGTCCTCGCAGATCGTTCGGGCCAGCGCCACGGCGCGTTCGGCCACGAGCCCGTCGTCGTTGCCGTAGATCACCACGCCCCGGATCTTCGGATCCGGCTTCTTCAGGAAGGCTTCGGCCTGGCGTGCTTCGATCTTCACCGCGCCTCTATAGCACGGCTGGCGCTCCGGTGAGTTCAGCCCTTGTCGGCTGACGGCTCGCCGCCATTCGACGCCGCGGCGCCGTCTTCCTACTTTGCGCGCTCGCGGGCGGCGCGCTTGGCTTCGGCCTTCTCGGCGACCTTGATGGCCTTGAGACGCTCGCGTTCACGACGCTCGAAGTCGTAGTTCGGTTTGCGTGCCATGTGCTGGCCTCCCTGGCTCTGCGGCCCCTAGACCACGACGTTTACGATGCGATTCGGCACGACGATCACCCGCTTCGGCGTCTTGCCGTCGAGTCCGCGCACCAGTTCGGGCAGCGCCAGCGCGGCGGCTTCCGCCACGTCCTTGGGCGCATCCTTGGCGAGCGCGATGGTGCCGCGCAGCTTGCCGTTCAACTGCACGGCGACCGTGACCGTGTCGTCGACCAGCAGCGCATCCTCGGCCAGCGGCCACGGCGCGTCGGCCAGCAGGCTCTTGTGGCCGAGCGCGTGCCACAGCTCCTCGGCGAGATGCGGCGTCATCGGGCCGATCAGGCGCACGAAGATCTCCAGCGCCTCGCGCAGCGCCCAGCGTGTCGACTCGTCGGTCGCCTTCACCGAGTCGATCGTGTTGGCGAACTCGTAGAGATGGGCGACGGCCTTGTTGAAGTGGAAGGCCTCGATGTCGGCGGAGATCCCGGCAATGGACTTGTGCGCCGCACGACGCAGCGCGGTGGCCGCGTCGGAGAAGGTCGCGGGCCTGGTCGTGCCGATCGCCGGCAGCGATTCGATCGCCTGCGAGGCGATGCGGAACAGGCGCTGCTGGAAGCGCCAGGCGCCGGTCACGCCGGCCTCGGTCCATTCGAGATCGCGCTCGGGCGGGCTGTCGGACAGCATGAACCAGCGCGCGGTGTCGGCGCCGTAGTCGCGGATGATTTCGTCCGGGTCGACGACGTTCTTCTTCGACTTGGACATCTTCTCCGAGCGGCCGACTTCGACCGGGCTCTTGTCGGAGAGGCGCACGACCTTGCCGCCATCGCCGCGCCCGATCTCCTCGGGTGTCAGCCACGTCCCGTCGCTCGCGCGATAGGTTTCGTGGCAGACCATGCCCTGGGTGAACAGGCCGTCGAACGGCTCGTCGCGGCTGGTCATCTGGACCTCGCGCATCGCGCGCGTCCAGAAGCGCGAATAGAGCAGGTGCAGGATCGCGTGCTCGACGCCGCCGATATATTGATCGACCGGCATCCAGTACTGGTTCTCCTCGCGGTCGAACGGCGCGGTCTCGAGACCCGGCGAGGTGAACCGGTCGAAGTACCAGCTCGAATCGATGAACGTGTCGAACGTGTCGGTCTCGCGACGCGCGGGCTTGCCGCAGGTCGGGCACGGCACATGCTTCCACGTCGGATGGCGGTCGAGCGGATTGCCCGGCCGGTCGAAGGTCACGTCGTCGGGCAGCTGGACCGGCAGGTCCTTGTCCGGCGCCGGCACCACGCCACAGCTCTCGCAATGGATCGCCGGGATCGGGCAGCCCCAGTAGCGCTGCCGCGAAACCAGCCAGTCGCGCAGGCGATACTGTGTCGTGCCCTTGCCGACGCCCAGCTCTTCGAGGCGCGCAATGACCTTGGCCTTCGCGTCCTCGACGCCGAGCCCGTCGAGGAACCCGGAGTTCACGATGACGCCGTCCTCGACATAGGGCGCGGCCGCGATGTCGAGCGTCTTGCCGTCGGCCGGCGCCACCACCTGCAGGATCGGCAGGTCGTACTTGGTCGCGAACTCATGGTCGCGCTCGTCGTGGCCGGGGCAGCCGAAGATCGCGCCCGTGCCGTATTCCATCAGCACGAAGTTGGCGGCGAACACCGGCACGGTCTTGCCCGGGACCAGCGGATGCTTCGCGAGCAGCGGCAGCCTGTAGCCCTGTTTCTCGGCGGTCTCGACCTCGGCTGCGGCGGTGCCGGTCTTGCGGCATTCGGCAACGAAATGCTGCAGGCCGGGGTCGGTCGCGGCGAGGCCCTGGACCAGCGGATGCTCGGCCGACAGCGCCATGAAAGAGGCGCCGTACAGCGTGTCGGGCCGCGTCGTGAAGATCTCGAGCTGGCCGTGGTCGGCACCCGAGGCGTCGGTCAGTTCCCAGAACACGCGTGCGCCGCGGCTCTTGCCGATCCAGTTCGCCTGCATCAGGCGCACCTTCTCCGGCCAGCGGTCGAGCGTGTCGAGGCGGCTCAGCAGCTCGTCGGCGAAGTGGGTGATCTTGAGGTTCCACTGGGTGAGCTTGCGACGCTCGACGGGCGCGCCGGTGCGCCAGCCCTTGCCCTCGATCACCTGCTCGTTGGCCAGCACCGTGTTGTCGACGGGATCCCAGTTGACCCAGGCCTCCTTGCGGTAGGCGAGGCCGGCCTTCCAGAAGTCGAGAAACATCTTCTGCTGGTGGCGGTAGTACGTCGGGTCGCAGGTCGCCAGCTCGCGGCTCCAGTCGAGGGACAGGCCCATCGACTTCAGCTGCTTCTTCATCGTGGCGATGTTCTCGTAGGTCCACTTCTTCGGGTGGACCTTCTTCTCCATGGCGGCGTTCTCGGCCGGCAGGCCGAACGCGTCCCAGCCCATCGGATGCAGGACGTTGAAGCCCTTGGCGCGCTTGTAGCGGGCGATCACGTCGCCCTGCGTGTAGTTGCGCACATGGCCCATGTGGATGCGCCCCGACGGATAGGGGAACATTTCGAGCACGTAGTATTTGGGGCGCGCCTTGTCCATCGCGGCCCTGAAGGTCTGGCGCTCTTCCCAGACCTTCTGCCACTTGCTCTCGGTTTCGGTGAAATTGTAGCGCACGGTGGGTGCGGCTTGCGTCGGCGACACGGAGATGTTCCCCAGAAGAGGGTGTCCGAAAAAGACAGAGGCCGCAGCGGATGCCCGCTGCGGCCCCTCACGTCAAGCGTCAGGTAGGAAGGGCGGAGCGTCAGGCCGCCCCGGGCAGGACCCGGATGACCCGCTGCCATTCGGCCTGTACCGCTGCGGCCGCTGCGGCATCGCCGGACTGTTCCAGGGCCGCCGCCAGGTCGCCCAGGCGGACCGCCCCCGCGGCGCGCGCGGCACCCTTGAGCTTGTGCGCGAGATCGACCAGTCGGGAAGCGTCTTCGCCCGCCGCCGCGATCTCGGCGACGAGGCCGGCGCCGGCCTCGCGGAAGCGCAGCAGCACACGGTCGATCATGGCCGGGTTTTCGCCGAACATCTGGGCCACGACACGCCGGTCGATGGGGGCATGGGTCCCGCCGGCCGTCTCGCCAGACGGCTCTTCGGCGGTCGGGCTCATCCAGCGGCCCACCGCCTCGCGCAGCCGGTCGAGCGTCAGGGGCTTGGTGAGGTAGCCATCCATACCGGCGGCAAGGCACTTCTCGGCCTCGCCCTTCAGTGCATTGGCGGTCAGGGCGACGATCGGCGTGTGGCGGCTGCCGAGGTGCGTCGCCTCTTCGGCACGGATCTGGCGCGTCAGTTCGAAGCCGTCCATGTCCGGCATGTGGATGTCGGTCAGGATGAGGGCGTAGGGCCGTTCGCGCCACTTCGTCAGGCCCTCGATGCCATGGGCTGCCGTATCGACCGGTACGCCCAGGATTTCGAGCTGCCCGGTCAGGACTT
>Ga0102832_1002214_pt1 | contig 12394 bp, 10 predicted proteins | sample EBPBio282013_DNA_FD_88942 | JGI IMG/M metagenome (GOLD analysis project Ga0102832, IMG submission 88942) | Wastewater treatment Type I Accumulibacter community from EBPR Bioreactor in Madison, WI, USA - Reactor 2_5/28/2013_ DNA (Illumina Assembly) | ecosystem: Engineered > Bioreactor > EBPR >...
TTTGCGGATTACCTACCACTGCCGCCCCGTAACCTCCATATCGTGTCCGACCGGATCACTGATGACCAAGCCGTATTTGTCGAGCCGCTGGCTGCCGCGCTGCAAGTAACGGAAGGCATCCACATTTCCCCGCGTGACCGTGTGGTTGTGGTGGGTGTGGGCAAGCTGGGGATGCTGGTGGCGCAGGTACTCAAGCTCACTGGCGCGGATGTCGTCGGTGTGGTGCGGCGCGAGAAACAGGCCAAGCTGCTTGCCCGATGGGGTGTGCCTGCCGTCGAACTACGTGACCTGCCGGAGCAGTCGGCTGATGTGGTAGTCGATGTAACAGGCTTGGCGCAGGGGTTTGCAGATGCGCTGTGGCTGGTGAAGTCACGCGGAACAATCGTGCTGAAAAGCACCTATAACGACTTCCCACAGGTTGATATGACGCAGGTCGCCGTCCGCGAAATACGGGTTATCGGCAGCCGCTGCGGCCCCTTTGACGCGGCGCTGCGCCTGCTTGAGCGTGATCTCATCGACGTGAACTCGCTCATTGACGGTCGCTACCCGTTCGATGAGGCGGTCACTGCCATGCACACCGCAGCCCAACCCGGCGCGATGAAATATCTACTCGACTTTTAGCGTACTGCTTGGGGTATGGTAAAGGCAAACGTCGAACCGACCCCTTGTTCGCTCTCCAACGTAATCTGCCCACCATGGCCTTCGACAATGTGGCGTGCAATCGCCAATCCTAAGCCTGTGCCTTGTGTAAATCCCGCCGTATCGGCTACCCGATAGAACTTCTCGAACATATGCTTCTGGTGTTCTTTGGCGATGCCATATCCCGTGTCACGCACGGCGATTTGAATATAGGGCTGTGCTTCGTGGTTGACCACCGGCTGCGCGGTCACGAAAATTTGCCCGCTTTCACGGTTGTACTTGATGGCGTTCGTCAGCAAGTTCAATAACACCTGCTTAATCTTGCCACGGTCAGCATTCGCCGTAATAGAGTCGCAGTGAATATGGATGGCAATACTCTTGTCGTTGGCTTGCTGCACGACCACATCGACACTTTCTTCGAGCAGTTTATTCGTGTCGAAGCGGCTTGTATCCAACCGCGCGCGACCGGACTCCAACCGCGCCAAGTCGAGGAACTCGCTGGTCAAGCGGCTCAGGCGTTCGGTTTCGCTGTGCATCGTCGTGATGATGTCATGACGGCGGTTATCCGGCAGGTCAGGGCGCAGCAGCAGCACCGTACTGGCTTTGAGCGCTGCCAGTGGGGTACGCAGCTCGTGAACCATTTCTGAGATAAAGTCACTCTGTTGGAATAGACGCGCGTTTTCAATCGCGATAGCCGCTTGGCTCGCGAGCGTATTCAGGATGTTGATGTCATTTTCCGTCCAGCCACCCCCGCCGACTTTGTTAATCCCCTCAAGCACGCCGATCACCTTTGTATGGGTACGCAGCGGCACGGCGAGGATGCTGCGGGTGTGGAACTCAATCGTGTCGTCAACGCGGTTGCTCCACGTCGGCTCTTGCGAAACGTCATTGATGACACGCGGTTCGCCGTGTAAGGCCACCCAGCCAGCGATACCACTGCCTTTGGGGATGATGATTTCTTCCATATCCTGAACAGCAATGTTCGAAGCGATCTCGAAGCGTAGGTCACCGGTTGCCGACTCGATTAGCATAATCGAGGCCGCCTCAGCATCCGTCAGTTCGCGTGCTGCCGAGATGATTTTTTTGAGCAAGCTGCCGAGGTCGAGAGTCGAGGCAAGCTGCTGGCTGATTTCGATCAGGCGCTGATAATGGGCGATGACTTGGTCAGCATCGCTACTGTTGACGGTCATGCTCATGAATACTCTCCATTTGCTTTACAATTTGCGGAAGCACTTCGGCTGCGTCCGCATGAATAACAAGTGTTGCGGAAGAATCGAGATGGGTTGGTTCAAGATTGACGATAATTATCTTAGCACCATTTTTGCGTGCCAGCACGGGTAATTCCGAAGCTGGGGCAACTTCTAACGAAGTCCCGATAATCAATATCAAATCGGCTTTGCGGGCTAAATCCTGTGCCGCCATGAACGGCCTGATGGGTAGCTGTTCGCCAAAGAGAATGACATTGGGCTTAATAACCCCGCCGCAAGTTGGGCAGTGAGGCACTTGACGATCCATCAAAAATTGCTTGATGATCGGCTTGGCATCAAAGACTTCAAAACAATGGGTACACGTGGCTTCGCGGAACTGCCCGTGCAGCTCATGCACCACACGGTTTCCGGCGCGTGTATGCAGTGTGTCAATGTTTTGGGTGATTACGCCCGCGATTTTGCCGTGTGCTTCGAGGGCTGCCAATGCATAGTGGGCGGCGTTTGGTTCGGCATGGATGGTGACATCCACCAGCGGGTAAACCCACTCATAAAATGCTGCCGGATTTTGGCGGAAGCCGTACATACTGGCGACAGCAACCGGGTCAACCCCGACCCATAAACCGCACTCAGGACTGCGGAAATCGGGAATACCAGAAGGCGTACTGATACCTGCGCCGGTTAGCACCACACTATGCTGTGCTGCATTTATTAACTCGGCAGCCGATATTACCTGTTCACGTAACATAACGGGAATAGCTTAAAACTATAACTAAGATCAGGCTTCATTCGGTACCATCGCCTTCAAACGGGTATGGAGTTCATCCGTAAGTTTGGCAATTTGGGTTGAAATCGGAATGCCCGGTTGGGATGTGACGAGCGGTGTACCCGCGCGTGCTGCTTGGAATACTTGGTCATGCGCCGCAGGAATAATACTGCGGAGTTCATGTCCCAAAGCCTGCTCGATTTCGTGCCACGGGGTTTGCACACTGGATTGTACGCGGTTGACCACCACAATATGAATGCGGCCTGTTTTGCTTCCCGGCGGTTCAATCTCTTGCAGCATGTCGCGTGCCATCAGCAGCGCAGCCGGATTCGGTTCAACCACGACGATCAACTGATCCATTTCCCGGTGTAGGCGTGTGGTGATGGTATTTAACCCGCTGCCGAGGTCAAAAACGGATGGGTTGCCCAGTGTTCGCAGGGTTTTGACAACAGCCGCTGCCGCATCATGCGAGAAGTTGATGAGCGCTTCTTTGCTGCGGATCGACGACAGCAGCGCACGCATACCCGATTGGTGATTAACCAATTCCGGCTCAATTGCCGAAGCGCGAATATCCGCTGCCGGTTTGCTCAGTACATTCCCCATGCCGTAGGACTGGCTGACACCGAGGAATAAACCTAAGCTGCCCGCACCCAAGCGGAAATCGGCAATAATCGGTTTCTCGGACTTAGACGTGAAAGCCGCCGCGACATTCAGCGCTACGGTGGTGGTTCCCACGCCGCCCTTCGCACCGATGACACCGATGGTACCGCCGCGCTGGGGTTCGGCCTTTTTAGGCGGCGCACCGCTGCGAGCCAAGACACTCTTCACACGGGAGGCGAGTTCTGCCGGGTGGGTGGGCTTGGTTAGGTAATCGTCTGCGCCCGCTTCAAAACCCGCGACTTTATCATCAACCAGTGTCTTCGCGGTGAACATAATAATGGGGATCGGACGGGTATCGTTGTTCGCCCGCAAACGGCGGCAAACTTCATAGCCATCCATATCCGGCATCATGACATCCAGAATAATCAAGTTCGGGTGATCGTTGGATGCTTTAGCGAGTGCTTGAGTCCCTGAATTGGCCGCAACGACCTCGTAACCGTGGCGTTGCAACATCAGCCCGATCAGTTTTAAGCTATCTAAATCATCATCAACGATGAGAATCTTTTCAGCCATGCCAGTTCAATTTCTTTGGGATAAGTAGATTTATAGTATAAAAAGAGTCTAGCATATAAGGATAGGCGGTGCAAGCGAAGCTCTTAATTGTTGAGTCATGACATCGTACCCATTGACGCTGAATTTTTAGCCGTGATATACTCTCGACAAACAAAAAGACAGGGATGGGGAAAAGTAGGTTCATACCCCTGCGCGAGAGAGTGTGGGTCATTGGCTGGAAGCCCACTCGCATGTGTGAATTGAACGTCACCCCGGAGTCGCCTCACCGAACATTACGAGTAAGTGAGGACGGGTAAGCCCGTTATAGCAATCGAGTGCTCTATGCCCGATGGGTGTGGAGAAACAAGGTGGTACCACGGAAGCAAAGCCTTTCGTCCTTGTAGCCTAAGGACGTTGGGCTTTTTTGTTTTCTAACGACACAGGAGGGCTGTGATGGCAAAGTCGATGCCAAAGAATTTTGATTTTAAAGAAGCGGAAGGCCGCATTTATAAATGGTGGGAAGAAAGTGGTTGGTTCAAGCCAGAAGTCGCACCCGCCGACGCGGAAGCCTTTACGGTCAGTATGCCGCCGCCGAACGTAACCGGTGCGCTTCATACTGGTCACGCCTTGTTTACGACTGTTGAAGACCTGATGATCCGCTATGAACGGATGCGCGGCAAGGCGGCGCTCTGGGTTCCCGGCACCGACCATGCGGGTATCGCGACGCAATTGCAGGTCGAGAAGATGCTGCGCGACGAAGGCACGAGCCGCCAAGAAATCGGCTATGAGGAATTTTTGGCGCGGACGTGGGCATGGAAAGAAAAGTACGGTGGGACGATTACCGGACAGCTCCGGCGGATGGGCGCAAGCTGCGATTGGGATCGTGAGCGCTTCACGTTGGATGATGGCCTATCGAGTGCGGTGCAGGATGTGTTCATCAGCCTATATGAGCAGGGGTTGATCTACCGTGGGCCGCGCTTGGTGAACTGGAGTCCCGGTTTGCAGACTGCCGTTTCGGACTTAGAAGTCGAGCGAGAAGAAGAACCCGGCAAGCTGTACTTCTTCAAGTATCCAGTGGAAGGTGGCGAGTTTATTCCGGTGGCAACTACTCGCCCTGAAACCATTCTCGGTGATACTGCCGTCTGCGTGCATCCTGACGACGACCGCTATAAACACCTGATTGGTAAAACGGCTTATGTGCCGGTGCTGAACCGCCCCATTCCGGTGATTGCGGATGAATATGTTGACCGTGAGTTTGGCACGGGTGCGCTGAAGATCACACCCGCGCACGACTTTAATGACTACGAAATCGGCACGCGGCATAAGCTCGAATTCATCAATGTGATGAACCGCGATGCGACCATGAACGAGAAGGCAGGGCCGTACGCTGGTCTCGACCGCTTTGCCTGCCGCGAGAAAATCTGGGCGGATATGACGGCGCTGGGATTAACGGTCAAAGTGGTTGACCACAACCATGTTGTGCCGCGCAGTCAGCGTGGTGGTGAGGTCATCGAACCGCTGATGAGTATCCAGTGGTTCTTGAAGATTAAACCGCTGGCGGACAAGGCGATTGCCGCGGTGCGCGATGGAAACATCAAGATCGTGCCTGAGCGTTTCGAAAAGGTGTACTTCCACTGGCTGGAAAATATCGAAGATTGGTGTGTCAGCCGTCAACTCTGGTGGGGGCATCGTATTCCGGCATGGATACACAAGGATGGCAGCATTCACGTCGGTAAGACCGCGCCCAAAGGTGACGGTTGGACGGCGGAAGAAGATGTGTTGGACACGTGGTTCAGCAGCGGTTTGTGGCCGTTTAGCACCTTAGGCTGGCCTGAAAAGACGGCGGATCTCAAGCGCTACTACCCGACTTCGGTCATGGAAACCGGCTACGACATTCTGTTCTTCTGGGTGGCTCGTATGATTATGCTGGGCTTGTGGTTCACGGACGAAGCGCCGTTCCATACAGTGTACCTGCACGGCCTCATTCGCGATAAGTTCGGTCGCAAGATCAGCAAGTCGCTGGGCAACACCATCGATCCATTGGAACTGATCGACCAATACGGTGCTGACCCGCTGCGCTTTACACTGGCAACCAGCGGTTCACCCGGTAACGACATCAACCTCGACAGCGAGAAGGTGGAGGCGAACTGGCGCTTCGTCAACAAGATTTGGCAGATGACTAATTTCGTCCTCGGCAATATTGAAGGCGATGTCCCCTCTGGCTTGCCGGACGCGAAGGAATTCGACTTGCCTTCGCGCTGGATACTGAGCCGGTTGACTCGTTTAACGAGCAGTGCCCAATACCTGTTTGATACGTTCCAGTACGGTGAAGCAGGTCGGCAGGTGTATGACTTCCTGTGGGGCGAGTTTGCCGATTGGTACATCGAAATCAGCAAGTATCCGCTGTACGAAGGCGATGCGAAGGCGAAAGAAAACACACGCCGAACGCTGCTGCATATCCTGAACACGACGCTGCGGCTGCTGCATCCCTTCATGCCGTTCGTGACCGAGGAATTGTGGAGCTACCTGCCGAATACACAGTCCGCGCTGATCCTCGCCAAGTGGCCGGTGGCAGATAACGCTTATCTTGACGACAAGGCCGAAGCTGAGATGAATGTGCTGATGGACTTGGTGCGCGGCGTGCGTAACGTGCGCGGTGAGTACGCGGTTGACCCCGCCCGCAAAATTACGGCTGTGGTCGCCTCCGGCAGCTACCGTGCCAACCTTGAGCAGTACAGCTATCTATTCGCGCGGCTCTGCAACGTGTCTGAAACCAAACTGTTGGCACAGGGCGCACCTGCGCCGGATGAATCCGCCTCGGTGGTGGCGAGCGATGTGACCTTCTACCTGCCACTGGCTGGCTTGGTCGACATTGCCGCTGAATGCGAACGCCTGACCAAAGAGCAGGGCAAGCTGCAAGAGCAAATCGGGAAATCGAAGAATATGTTGGGAAATGAGCAGTTCGTCAGCCGCGCCCGACCGGATGTGGTTGAACGGGAACGGGCGAAGTTAGTGGAGTTGGAAGCCAGCGCCGCGCAAATCAGCGAACGTTTAGCCGCGCTGTGTAAATAGGCAGCATAGGCAATGAGGGTAGGGCGGACAATTGTGTTCGCCCTATAATTTCGCTTACTAGTGGTTGCTGCCTGCTGTTTGCCGCAGCTTCAGGAATATCGCGCGTCCTGCCTCTTGCGCGGCTTTCTTTACCTCGGTATCCGTGTCTTTTTCCACGAGCGTCCGTAAGGCGTTCAAAGCATCCTCATCCACCATCAACGCCAATTCAGCAATGGATTTCAACCGCACCTCTCTATTTTTGTCTTGTAAACGGGAGATGTGGTACGCAATAATCCGTTTATTTGATGTTGTCATAGCCCACCCCTGCTGGTCACGGTATGTGGCAAGTGCATGTAATTGTCTAATACCATACTATTATAGCGGAGGTTTTGGTTTCGCGACTATCGTTTGCGGCGAATTGGTTCTGTCGTTAAGATTGCATTGAAATTATCTATATGGAGATTTTCTTTTGTCAGCACGTGTCTTAATCCAACCCGTGACCAGTAATCACTTCACCTTGACCGATTCGCCTGATCGTTTAGGTTGGCTTGTCCCGACTGATCCCGCGCAGCCGCGCGAACGGCTGCTGGACCAGTATCAAACGCAGGGTTATTTGTGGCTAAAAGGTATTCTTGACCCTCAGCGAGTGCTAGATTTTCGCCGCCGCTACTTCGAGGCGTTTGCCCATGTCGGGCTACTGGAAGCGGGAACCGATCCGGCGGATGGCATTTACTCAGGCGGTGGGAAGGGCAGCGTCCAAAAGATTCTCGCCGAAATCGTACAGTGGGCATCGTACGAGGCGTTTTGTCTCGCGCCGGAAATTTGGCAGTTTTATGAGAAGTTACTCGGTGGGCCGGTTTACTTGCACAAACGTAAACTGATTCGCGCCACGACCCCCGATGACTCGTGTACCGGCGCACACTACGACCTCACTTACCTGCGTGCCGGAACCGACCGCGTATGTACCAGTTGGATACCCATTGGTGATATTCCGGTTGAAATGGGCGGCTTGGTCTATTTGGAAGGCTCGGATGCGCTGGGTCGCCAGTTAGAAGCCGAGTTCAGCGCCAAAAATAGCCACTTACCGCCCGAAGAACGCATCAGCGCCTACAACAAAAACATGAGTGAAACCGGTTGGTTGACCAAGGATTTACCCGCGCTGGCGAATCGCCTGAACAGCCGCTGGTTATTAGCCGACTATGAAACGGGTGATATGGTTGTTCACAGCCCCTACATGATCCATGCCTCGACGACCAACACGCGAATGCGAATGCGGCTTTCGACGGACATTCGCTATCAACTCGTTCGTGATGCGATTGATCCGCGCTGGACGACCAATTGGTCGCCCGATGATAAGCTCTAAGAATCGGAGGATTTGCGAATGCTGGTTACACTGGTGCATATTCACGTTAAGCCGGAGATGGTTGACGCTTTTATTGAAGCGACCAAAGACAATGCAAAGAACAGCCGCCTCGAACCCGGCATCGCTCGGTTTGACTTCATCCAACAGGCGGACGACCCCACGCGCTTTGTCCTCATTGAAGTTTTCCGTGATGAAGACGCACCGGCAAAGCACCGCGAAACCGAACACTATCTGCGTTGGAAAGACATAGCCACCGATATGATGGCGGAACCGCGTGTCGGTGTTAAGCACGTCAATATTTCACCGGACGACTCCGGTTGGGGATAACTCATCATGCGTTTTGATTTTGCCACCGCAACCAAGATCGTTTTCGGCGCGGGGTCATTGAAAGAACTCGGTGCGCTCGCTGCTCCCCTCGGTAAACATGCTTTCGTCGTGACTGGACGCAGCGCTGACCGTGCCGCACCCGCGATTGATTTGCTCAGGGCGCAGCAAATCGAGGTGACAGCCTTCGCCACTGAAGGCGAACCGACCGTTGAAGTCGCGCGTCAGGGTGTAGAGGCCGCTCAGGCCGCACAAGCCGATATGGTGATTGGTTTTGGCGGTGGCGCGGCTTTAGATGCGGCGAAGGCGATTGCCGTGCTGCTCACCAACGCTGGCGACCCGCTTGATTATTTGGAAGTCATCGGGCGTGGTCAGCCGATCAAGAACGCATCTGCCCCCTTTATTGCCATTCCCACCACGGCGGGAACCGGCTCGGAAGTCACCAGTAACGCCGTTCTGGCCTCTCCCGAACATCAGGTCAAAGTCAGCCTTCGCAATCCGCTCATGCTGGCGCGTGTCGCACTCGTGGACTCGAACCTGACGCATTCCTCGCCGCCGGATGTGACCGCGCAAAGTGGATTAGACGCGCTGACGCAGGTCATTGAACCCTTCACGTCGAATAAGGCTAATCCACTGACGGACGCGATCAGTAAGGAAGCGATGAGTCGCGCCGCCACAGCGCTCCAACGGGCATATGAACACCCCAACGATGCCGCCGCGCGTGAGGATATGGCGCTTGTGAGTTTGTTTGGCGGCCTAGCGTTGGCAAACGCCAAATTGGGGGCGGTGCATGGCTTTGCTGGACCCTTTGGTGGCATGTTTGATGCTCCTCACGGTGGGATTTGTGCGCGTTTGCTGCCCTTTGTGATGGATGCCAACGTCCGCGCTCTACGCCAGCGCCAGCCCGACTCGGACTATTTAGCCCGTTATACCCATGTCGCTCAGTTGCTGACAGGGGACAGCCGCGCCACAGCCGAAGATGGCGTTAAATGGGTGCTGAAGTTGACCCAAGCGCTGCATATCCCCGGCCTAGCGAGCTACGGCATGACGGATGCTCACCTGCCATCGCTGATCGAGAAATCGGCGGTTGCCAGTTCGATGCAAGGTAACCCCATAAAACTCACGCCGGAAGAATTGCACGCGATTTTGACCGCTGCCGCTTGAACTTGTTATGAGAGATAGTTGAAGGTGTTGGGAAGCGGGCTTATAATCGACTCTGAATTAAAGATGCTTACTTGGCTGCTTACCATGATTACGGTAAGGAGTTGAAAGGTTCAGTATGGAAATCCTCGGTATTGGCGGGGCGGAACTCGTCGCGATCTTGATTATTATGCTGATCGTCGCTGGCCCCAAGCGCATGATCCAGTGGGCATATGTGCTCGGTCAGTACACCGCCAAAGCGCGTGCGATGTGGGCGGAAACCATGAATTACGTCCAAAAGGAATTGAACGAAGCGGGTATGGATGTCGAACTGCCGAAGGAAATTCCCACTCGTGGCAGCCTCAATAAGGAAATTTCGAAACAGGTGAATAAAGCGGTTGCCCCCATTAGCAAACCGCTGCAAGAAACGATTGACGCGACCAAGAGCGACGTTAAACAGATCAAGAAGGACGCGACTATCACTGATAAGCCTCCCGCAAAAGCGGTTACACCCGCTGTCCCCACACCGACGGCATCAACCGCCACAACCCCGTCCTCGAATGGCAAATCCGACCTCGGCACATGGTCAACCGGCGGCAAGAAAGACTAGCTTAAGCCTTTTCAAGCACCAGTTCACGGATACGGGCGGCGATTTGTCTTGCCCGCTGCGGCGCATCCCCGATGTGCGCGTCCGCTTGCAGCAGTTCCCCCACACGCTCCGGCAGAACCAACCGTGTGATTGCCTCATCTTGGCTCAGGCTTGTCGCTAACGGGTTATCCTGCCCGCTGCGGATCGCTTCCCACGCTTTGAGACTGTGTTCGCGGATAACTTCATGCAGTTCTTGGCGGTCGCCGCCGTTACGTGCCGCTTCCATCAACAGGCGCTCGGTTGCCGCGAACACACCGTAAGTGGCAAGATTGCGTTGGATACCTGCCGCGTCAATCCGCAGCCCTGCCATTAGTTTATTCGCGCGGATGAGCAGTTCCTCTGCCGTCAAAAAGGCTTCAGGCAAGAAGATGCGACGGTTGCCGGAGTCATCTAACGTGCGTTCAAGTAAATTGTGGGCTGCGTTGTCCCAAGCCACGCGGGGCAGGGTCGCCAGATAACGGGCGAGGCTGTCCAAATTTTCTGAATTGATCGGGTTACGCTTGAAGGGCATGGCAGATGAACCGACTTGCGACGCGCCGAACGGTTCTGCCCACTCACCGAACGGCGGCGATTGCAGAATGCGAATATCAAAAGCGAGGCGGTAGATCGTCATGCCTAACCCCGCCAGCGCGTTCACCACGTCCCAATCTTGGCGGCGCGGGTAGGTTTGCGTCGCGATTGTGAACGCCTCTAACCCCAGCTTATCCATAATTTGGGCTTCCATCTGCGCGGGTGTCATCCCTGTGCTGGAAAGCAGTTCGCTGTAGGACGCACTTGTGCCGACCGCGCCTTTGAATCCCTTACCCCGAATAGTCGCCAGTGCGTGTTGTAGGGCTGCATAGTCCGTTAGCAAATCTTGTGCGTACCCCGCCAGCCGATAACCAACAGTCGTGGGTTCGGCGGGCTGCAAATGCGTGAATGCCATACACACATGCTCGGCCTCGCGGTCGATCAGAGTCGCAAACTGCGTCAATAGGCGTTGCGTATAGTCAATAATGAGCGTTATGCTTTCGCGTAGACGCAGCGCTTCGGCGTTGTCCTCGATGTCCATGCTCGTCGCGCCGAGGTGGATGATACCGCCGCCGACCGTTGCTTGTTCGGCGTATGTGCGGATTTCCGCCATCAAGTCGTGGTGGATTTTGGACTCGATTTCATGGGCGCGGTCAAGGTCAATTTCGGTTTGATGAGCCTTCAAGTCATTCACTTGCTCGGTACTGACCAACCCAGCCGATTGTTGGGCTTCTGCCAGCGCCACCCAGATTTGCCGCCACAACCGCCGCTTATGCGATTCTGACCAGATCGAACGCATCGCATCCGAACCATAACGCCATGTAAACGGGCTGAGAAAACTCTCGTGGGTAAAAGCATTCGTCATTGTGGTTGTGTCCTGTTGAGTGGTCTTGGGTATCTTAACATCCGCCGCTGCATCTGAGTAGAGATAAGTCCCTCAAATGGCGTAGGTTCCGATTTGCTGCTTGAAATGAAATTTTCTGTTATGATCTGCCAAATTTTTCGCCCATATTACCAAAATAGGCGGCTCATGAATCCCATCGAGAAGTACAACACGCGCGTTGACCAGTCGAATTCCATGTTGTGTATTGGCTTGGATAGCGACATTAAGTACATCCCGCGTCAATTCCGCGATGACCCGTTCCCACAGTTTGCCTTTAATCGTTGGGTGATCGAAGAAACACATCATTATGTCAGCGCCTATAAACCGAATATTGCCTACTATGAAGCGCGTGGAGATCGCGGTATCGCCGAACTCAAGATGACTCTCGATTATCTTCAAGAACGGCATCCGCAAATCCTCACCATCTGCGATGCGAAACGCGCGGATGTGGGGACGATCAACATGGCCTATATCGAGGCGATATACGAATGGTTTGGCTTTGACGCTGTGACGATTCATCCCTACCTCGGCAAACAAGCCGTGCAGCCGTTTCTTGACCGTGCCGATAAAACACCAATCATTATCTGCCGCACCTCATCCCCCGGCAGCAAAGACTTTCAAGACATGGTGGTCGATGGCCGTCCCTTGTGGCAGCATGTAGCGGAGCAAGTCTGTTCAGATTGGAATGGGAATGCCAACTGCATGATGGTGG
>Ga0102832_1002216_pt1 | contig 12379 bp, 8 predicted proteins | sample EBPBio282013_DNA_FD_88942 | JGI IMG/M metagenome (GOLD analysis project Ga0102832, IMG submission 88942) | Wastewater treatment Type I Accumulibacter community from EBPR Bioreactor in Madison, WI, USA - Reactor 2_5/28/2013_ DNA (Illumina Assembly) | ecosystem: Engineered > Bioreactor > EBPR >...
CTTAAAAATGTTTAAGCGATCGATTTATAAAGTGGTTGAACCATAAACTTCAAAAAACCCATTTAATTCTTTGCTAAAACTAAAGGATTGTCCAAATTCATCATAAATGGTGACAAAGGAATTTCAAGCTTTTATTATTGACGAGATTGATTCTTAAATTCCTCATTAACCATTTGACTCCATGTGTAACATACTGAAAATTCCTTGATTGATCCTGCAAAATCACTTGAATGTATCAGCATACCTGAGATAATCTTTTAATCTTCAAAGTCACCTTTTTTAAACTGATTTTTCTTTTCCTCAAATTTTTTCAAAACGTTAAAGTGTTCTTTCACATCAGTATTTAAAATATTTGAGATTAAAAACTTGCGGAACTGAGTTTTTTGTGAATTATCAATTGATTCGATAAAATTGCATGAGGAATCTTTGAGGATTTTAAATGTTCGATGTATGTGATAATTTTCAAGAGGCTAAAATAAAAAAATATTTTTACTGACACATCGTTATAAGTTTATGCTAAAGATGATTGAGTAGCTATTTCGAAGGCGTTATTAAAACCTGTATGGCCAACATCATGACAAAGAGCACTTAAAACTAAGGCGAATTGAGAAAACTATGAAAGCTTTTGGTTCACTTCTTTCATAGAAATAAATAAGAATGTAGTGTGCATAACTAAAAATAAGAATAAAAAGATACCATTAACACCATGTGTAAAGTTATGAAAGGGATTTTTATGTTATAAATATCCTATTTTGAGATTTGATAAAAAATTCATAAATTTGAACTGGCTTTTCTATAAATTGGCTCTATAGAATTCAACATTTTCCATAATTTTAAGAGCCAAAGAAAGATGAGTTTATTTGGGAATGTTTAATATATTGAGATCTGGATCAAAAATATCGAAGATTGGATCGAAAGATTATTCATTCATAGTGAGGTCAAGGATACTAATATTTTTTGGACTGCCAGGTTTAGATTGTATTTTTATGTTAAATGTTGATGAAAGCTGAGATATATTTTATTTTTCATTTTACGATTAAATACTAAGAAAATGATGAGACTTTTTGCTTGAATCGGAGACATAACGGCGATTGATTACTAATTCATTCTGATTATTGGCCTGTTTAGATAAAGCCTCAAGAGATACAGCGATTCTGATGCTTTATAAAATTTAGTCTCTAAATGAAAATTACAATGAAATTCCATCTTGTTAAAATACACTGTGATTTTTTGTATTTTTCATTGCTTAATGGTAACTATCTTTGTAAAATTATTTGAATGAGTTATGATCTTTAAAAACATCCAGTAAGGTCGGCATCGCTTATTTTTACACAATCTCTCGAATTTGATCAAATAAAAATTGATTTTTTTTAGATTATCCACTCGATACTAAAACTTTCAATTCTGTATTTAAGTCAAACTCAAATTAAAGCATTTCTTCATTAATTGCACGAAAATATCTTTGCAAATAATCGCTAATGTTATTTTTTATTAACAGGAATCTTTTCTAATATTATTAGAAACTTTTGAGTACCTATGTGGCTGTCTCTTTACAGTTATTATTTTTACTAAAAAGTTATTGAACTTTGGATTTAATATTTTTGAAAGAATAATCAGTCGATGTCAAATGGAGTAAATTTTTATATTCTGAAAGTAACTTGTTAACAAAATAAGCGTGTTAAAAGTCAAAGTAGTTTTTATACATTTTAAGGACATTCCAACATATTTCAGCAACATGATTTTTGTTTTCACTAGCATTATTAGATCCAATTTCAGGATGAGTATAAAATTCAAAGAAATTCACGATTTGATCGAGAAAATCACCGATAGTAGAGGATAGCTTTTACACTTTTGTAAAAATTTAAGAATTTTATTCAGTTATTGAGTTAAGCTCGCCAAAGCTTATCATTAAAAGGATATTTTTTTCTCTTGTGATTATTTCTTCAACAAAAAATTCAGAATTTACGATTTATTAGTCACACAAAAAGAATTTTTACTTTATTAAGTCTTATTTTGAAACCTTCCTAAACCTGTACTTGTGGCTGAGCAGACTTGATAATGATTTACCATTATCTTATTAAATACTAAGAAGATTTTATGTTCTTTTGTAAATAATTTTTAATTATTTTTCGTTGCTTTTTACCCTCATAATCATTTCGCTGATTCCTATTTATGCTAAAGTGCTTTTAATAATTTATTAAAACATTTCCAATCTTTCATAAAGTATGAAGCTGTTGATATCTTGATGACATCTTACCATTTTTTCTTCGATTTTTTAAGTTTCAAAACACAAAGTACCCATTAACTGGTCATAATTGTTCTCATTGTTATTAGCTGATTGATTTGTTTTCGTACGCTTTGTTAAAAGGGTTTAAGTGGCCCTATATTTATGATTGATAAAATATTTCAGAAACAACTTTAGTCGATTATTATCAAAATCTCTGACATCTTTGACTGATTAATCGTTCGTATGATAATCATGAAGAAACTTTTGTGCTTGTGAATGTGAAATATGCTTTTAAGATTACAGATGCGATACGGTTGATTCGATTTCTTTACTGTCATTTTGACCCATTTTTTGTCTACAAAATAAGAAATTGACAATTTATACGATTCATTTTAATCTTCGATTATTCAAGTGTAATTAAAAAGCTATAAATTTAAATTTAATACTTTAAAAATATGGAATGCAAAATATATTAACTATTTCACCATTGAAAAGTTTCTTTCATTTTATTCGCCATAAAATATAAAATTAAGATTAAAAATTATAACTGGTAACGAATATAAAATGATGAGTCTATGAATCAATGATTTTCTTATTCGACAAGTTTTTGGTGTCCTTATTTATTTTACTGTTTATTTTGTGAATTTTTGTTAGTGTAAGCCATTTAAATTTAAATTTAGGGGGCAGATTATTGATCTTGGGATTTCTGTTTGTTTTAATTTTCGATTATATTGGCAGAATCAGGTTTGCTGAAATAAAGTTTTGGCTGGGGTTAGGCGTCACCTTCAAGTGTTTACATGTAACGATAATACTGCTCAAGGGTTGAAGTGACCTCGCCTTTCATTTATCTCTGCATTCTACGGTACATAACGTATTTATAAGCGATCAATATTAGTACAATAATGACCAGAATAATTCCGAGGATTATGAACCACTCGCTTGAATGCAATTTGCCATCTAAGATTTAACTGCATTCATCTGACCGGTCATGTTCCATTTTGCAAATGGTCATTCTAGTTTCTATGGGATCAAACTCAGTAAATTCCTTTTTATTGATAAGCAAAACGGGGTATTGTGTTACTTTTTATCTGATGTAATCTTGGCGTTATTCTTTCAACCAAACATTATCATCAACTTACTTTCTGGGCCCCATAAAAGATTGGTTCATTTACCTTTAAACATAATTGTAATCTATTTCGGCGAGCATCATAGAATTTCTTGTACATACGGAAAGCTGGCGTTGATCCATAAACACATCACCTTCACTGTTACGCAAACACTGAACATAATAATGTTTAATGTATTTCCACCATTTTTAAATTGACATTTCCCTGATAATTATTTGTCTCAATGACTATGAAATGATGTTCTGGCCTTAAATTCTACCATCGAATTATATTTCTCCTGGACAATACATACCATTTGAGTAACAGCCAATGAAAGATTTTCTATCTTTTTGAGAATGCATGGCATATCTTGGATTGAATGTGACTTCATTTTTTTCATTATTTAAAAACTTTTCCATGTTCAATATGAATGAATAAATTTCAGTCTCTGTTGGACTCATCCACAACTAAATTGTGATGTCAGTCATTGGTTATTATTACCCAAACAAAATACTTGAAATTACTGCATTATCTTTATGTTCCTTTATTTAACTTACTAATTTGTCAAAGGCTTAACCTTATAATTCGATAATGGGAATATGTACGATGTTAATTTATCTGTCATGCCATGTTGTGTCTTCATTTTGACGGACAATACCGGCCAAAGCCCCTGATTTTAATACGTTTTTGGCCTTTATACTTTATAGACAGTTTAAATCATTGACTAACACGAATACGTCTTATTATTAGTTCTACACGTTGTTTATTGGGGAACAGCCGTCAAATGGTTCGGCCAAAACTAAACGGCCATCTAATTGACCCGAACGAGGATTAAATCCGATTGGTGAGACTTTCACTTCAACAAATTTTCTATCATTTTGTTGAGGATAAAAAACGAGTTTTTGAGTCATACAAAAACCCAGAAGTAAAAAGATCAACACATATTTTTTCATGTCCATGGCTTATTTTTAATCTATACACAATTTCAATAAATGATAGATTCTGATTATAATTTTCTTAAAATAAAATTAGATTTTCCATCATTTGATTCAGAAACATAATTCAAAAAAAATTAAACCTTAATTGAAGAGCCATCTAAAAAAAGTTTGAAAAATAATTTTTTAATCAAAAAGATCATACTGGTGGTGGATTACTATCCCCTCCTGATGGGGGACTTGTTGGGTTGTTCTTTTGATCTTTTGCCACAGCTCCGCCTTTGAAAAGTACATTTGCTGATTGAAGATTTTTATCAAACATCATGAATTACATACTCATAGATTCAAGTTTTTTCACAAGAAGCATTTGTTGCATGTTTAGATCCTCAATAAAATTCGCTGAATGATGAGACGGATCAGTATAAGATTTCGAATAATTTTTGGTAGACTCAAAATATGACTGAGTACCATCATTCCAATGCAAAATCTTGACATACTCATGCTGGTTTAAAAGATTAATAAAAAATGATAGACCTAAAGTAAAGCCATCATCATATAAAAAGGCTTTTGTAGCAATTTTTTTATTTATTTGTTACTTACCTCTTGCCATGTATTAGACGTAATTGATACTTAAGGCTGGGATTATTAAGTAAAATTGTTTAAGATGCTTATTTTCTTTGGAAGATATTTTTGAACATGCTTTTATCATAAGATTTAAGTAATCGATCTTATCGCCAAACTTTTATTAAAGAGACTTTAAAATGTCATCCAGTTATTTACAACAATTAACTGTAGATTCGCTCATTTATGATTTTTGCGAAAGCTATTCAAAGGTTTCACCAATTTACTGTTTATTTGGAAGATATTCAATGAATTTTGATGAACTGTTCAAACTTGCACTACGTAACAGTCTAATAAAGCCTAAGGCATTTCCAACTGCAGATACTATTTATCTGAACTTATCCAAATAATTAGTCTCATCTTAGAACTTACCAAACTTCTTTACTTCTTTGTAAAATTGCAACGCTCTTTCATAGGGATAGTATCCTGGATAGTCCTTTGTTTATGTGTAATCTTTGAACCATTTTTTTTATTTTGATAACAAATTTTTTATGTTTTCATTGTACAAAAACTTACTGAAGGCCTGTACTTTTCTTAAATAAATTAAAAAATTACCCAACTAAAAATCGATAGAAAATGTTAACAGATGTCGATAAAATACCAAGACCATGAGTCTTTATCGAATCACTAAGTTGTTGAATACCGATTGATGTAATAATCTTATTTTCACCCGTAATCTCCAAGAACTTTTGGGTCAAAAGATTGTATTTATAAGTATTAATGAATTATGGAATATTTTTGATGATTTTAAGAATATCGAACTTGTTTTGTTCGATAGTCTGACTGGGAAGATAAGTATCATGAAGCCTGAGACCAAATATGTGACTGGCTAAAATTTTCATTTGTTCGTAAGTCTCCATATCGTGCATATTGATAATATTGAGATTGTAAAAACTGTTATTGAAAGAATTGCTGATTTCGAATTTCAAATCAACTACAGAGTCAAATATTCTAATTTTTTCGAACTGGACAAGTTTCATGATATCTGTCATTTAGCGCTCAAAAGGCTTGATGCCTTAAATCTTTTCAATCAACATGCAGTGAATAGAAATTCTCAAAAAGTCTTCAACTTTACTTTTCAATGGCGACATGTAATGATCTTAAAACTTATTAATGAGGAATTTTTTAAACTCCAAAAATAATTAGTCTGAATTCGTCAAATGCACGCATTTTTTAATGAGATAGGCAGGGTCTTCAAACGCCTCAAACAAAAACTGAAGTCTTTTGCATGTATTAGGATTTTGAATTTTATGAACGAAAATCATTGGCAAAAGTTACCTGCAATTGTAAAGATAAGAAAAGTTTTAATATTTTTGTATGAGAATTTGATTGTAGAAAATGATTTAGATTTTGTCAAAACTTTTCAATATATAGTTGCGCTCCTCTTCTCTGAAAGCCCAGTTAGCAACGAAACTGTAACTGTATTTAAGAAGAGTTAGTTTAAGTTCACTTATTGGGCCTTTAAGTAAAATCAGAATCATTTTAAGTACTTGCAATTTTTACAAATTTTCTTTATCCTTTCTGTTGGACTATTATCGATAAAGCTTGTTGTATATTGGCTCAACAACATTTACTAAATCCTTCGTCAATATTCGTGTCATAACCATGGTATCAAAAGCTTAGGTCTTCTTACGCAAAATGTAAGAAGCAGCCTTGACTGTTTCCATACCCAGTATCAACTTTCCCAATAATTCATTTTTGATAGGTCGACTTTCCATTGTATGTAGAGTGAGACATAAATAAAGTAACTTGTTAAGCTTCAAGACCAAATTAAACCCTTCTACTAAAAGCACCACTCTATTTGACAACCTTTACTGAACGATCATCATGTCCTTGTCCCTATTTTGTATCCCTCTCAAAGATGAATTTGAAGTTGCCACACTCTACATTCTGCTCAACCATACACAAAACTTTGTGTAATAAGAAACTATTTCCAAGCCCAATGTTTATTCTAATTTCACCATGTAAGATTTCAAAAAGACTGTCTCATTCTAAAATTAAATGTAAAATTTACTGCTGGATCCATAGTTTTTGACTTTTTCTGAAGTGGAGCAACATCTTGCATGAATACACAAATATAAACACATACAAAAGAATGAGCCTCAATAATGGGAATCTTTTTTTGGACGGCCCAAAGTTTCCTCCACATGTCTCTACCTTACTCCTCTGGGAATAATTTTCTATAAAGTGCATAATTACACATCAAATCCAACAATTTTTTCTCTTCATCGATTTAGATTGGAGAACCAAAATTGTCTTCAATAGTTCTGAGCTTTCTTTCAAAATAATCTTCAAAATATTCCCTAAGATCTTTATTGTGTCGGATTCTTCCCAAAGGATTGCTAGTTTTTTCAAATTGTTAATCAAAAGCAATTTAAGTGATTGTTTTCATGCATTATTTTGACAAAACAGTCTTTTCAAGTCTTCCACAATGTTTTTAAATCTTTTTTACTTTTGTTAGAGTCATACCAAATTTATCAGGCTCATTTCTTGCTAGTTTCATCATTTTCATATATTTTTACCAGTGTTAATCGATTAAAGCATTGTTCTGAACAATACAATCAATGACATAAATTGATCTTAAAGCTCTCCCAATCAAATCAAACATTGGATCATAAGAAATTGACTTAAAATGCGTCTTAAAAACAGTTGATTTTCTGTTGATGATTGAATGAAGTTGAAGGATTAAGTTTTCAATGTAAGCCATTAATTTTTTTACCAAATCATAAATTTTACGATAAACAGCAAGCATTTTTGCAGTCATAATCTAAGGCGACTCTCTTTAAAGAGCTGGCTTATCATCCGCTTCTTAGCCATACATTAAGAGAGTATCGTAAAGATTGAGCTGGAAAAGTTCTGTTATTTTTTAGATTTCATTATCAATAAAAGTAAAAATAACAAGAAGCTTTTTATACATGAGTCCATCTTGTTAATCCATGTTCACGATATCAAAAATACCGAGATTTTTTTCATAATTCTGAAGTTAATGAAAAATTACGATTTGACTGATACTAATGAGTGGATGATTGACATACCAAATACCATCTCCAAATGACTTTTCTTCGATATCATCAATTTTTTATGTTAATTATTTCAGCCTGTTAATGTATTTCTGGAAATTTTCTTGATAAAGGTCATCTTAATTATAAAAGAAAAATACTTGGCTGATTCTTTTTATCAATGGCTGTAACTGTGGAGATTTCTTAATCCGAGACTTCAGAGTCAGAGTCGAAAAGTTACTGTTTAATGTTCTTTTTTGACATTTTTTTATTTCCGGTGTTAAATATCTCTCAATTATTATCGCCCCTTATTTCTCAGCAAACGATTGATATTAAAATTAAGATTTAAGAAATTAAAGTATTGATTTAAGATAATATTAATTGAAAAAAATGGCATTAAAAAAAGGAAATTATTCAAAATCATCGTGTTTTTTTATCATTAGTCAACAAATACGTAAAGCTTGTTGAGCTTCTTTATGTCAGCTTCAATTGCAGCCAACTCTTTTTCGTATTTTTCTTTTTTTGTTTTCAAACCGATGGTATCAACAATTCTAACATGAGTCAATTTTTGATACTCAAAGTTTACTTCATTCCATTTGCGCTTCAATCCCTCTCTGATTGCATTAACTTATTCTTCCGAAAGACATTTCCTAATTTTAATTTAAAAAATTACTTTTGTTGATTGTATTGCTCATGAAGGTTTTGAATCATTTTGTACTCATTAGAAATGTTTTCTTTAACTTTTTATAAATACTCTGGGACTTGACCAAAGTCTTTCTTCTTCAAATAATCTACTGGTTCTGGGACTTGTTTAGCTGTAGACAAAATGTTTTCTATGGCATTTGTGACAATAAAGTTTTTAGAACTTTTAAGGCCATGTACTGGTCTTTCGTTGGCAGTTGGAACAGGCTCTTTTTTGTGAGTACAGTCATAAGAGAATTTTTTAGCTGCTTTTAGAAATAAAATTACGTTATGGAAGTGTTTCGTTTCCCATGGTTCCAGTCATTTTCTTAAGGAATTTATCAGGGGAAGGTTTTCTATCACCTTTTACATGTCCGAATGTTTTTGTGTTTCCATATTGAGTATGTGCTTGAAGTCCTACATCGAACTCTCCTCCCAAGTTAGAAACCTAAGATTAATAGAAGTAATACTCCAGGTTTTGATGTGGTGGTATTTCCAAAAGTTGAGCCTGTTGGTGGGATATTTGGTGGATATTTGGATCTGTAAACTTTTTATTTAGCAGGTGGGTTGTACTATTTTGGTATGATGTTGTAGATTGATTCGTCCATTTGTTTTTTTAAGAATTTAATTATTTATATTTGTAAATTTATGTAACTTTTCTATTTTCTTTAATTTTTTTCTATTTTTCATTTAGATTTATTTTTATTTAACTTAAGTAAAAATGATACATTGCTGACAATATTTTTAAAAATAAAAAAAGAACAATATTTTTTTGAATTTTCAATCAACTAATGTTAAGTAATCCTGTATACGGTTAGAATTATTGAGATTCAAATAAGATAAATTGAGATAAGATGAAATTATAGATAAAGGGTTGTGTTTAAAAAATCATTGATCATGATTTGGTTCACGATATCTGACATTATCAGCAGTGTTGATAACAAAGTCACTAGTATCGATGTTGTAACCTTTTAATGCAGCTTCTAACAATTCAGGGTGGTGAACTGTTCCGTGTTCTTTCAAATACAATTGTTGGTTCTATCTTTTAATCAATAATTACGTTGGTATTGACACCGAAATATTTGAATTCTTCAACTTCGACGTTCAAATCATATCTGAGTTGACCTTCTTCAGTCAAAAAGTCAGCATTGTCACGATCATCAAATCTCATCTTGTCTTCAGTTAAAGGTCTGCACAATGAAGTTTCGAACCAGTAAGTGAATCTTTCATTACCTGAAATTATTATCAATTTTACCCAATGATTGAGCCTCAACTTTAAGAACTTTTCCTCCTCTCAACAAGAATACTTTTCTTGGGTGATACTTGAAATCAGCGAAATACCAGATTCTTGGGATGACCAAAGCTGGAGCAGCGTACAAACTGAAACTGCACCAATACCAAGCCAAGTCGAAAGGATTTAAAACATAATTAAGAATGCCGATGGGGATTAAAGATTAGTCTAAGATTATAAGTCAAAAGCATACAGAAAATGTAAGGATATTTGAAATAAATTTAGGCGTTTTTGATTGGGTTGGCTGAATAAAGAAGAACCTCTCCTTCTCTGTTGAATTCGACTGTGTATGTTGGTTTATATACTCTGTCAGTTTGTTCGATCAAAGGAAGATCAGCAGCTCTCTCTGCTTCAACTCTAACATTCTATTCGTGCATGTTTTTTATGTGGTTGATATTGTAGAATTGTTTGAAAGTGTTGGCCTTGAAAGCTCGAGGCAAGAAAGTTTTTGCCAGCATTTTACACAATAAATTAATGTTTATAAAATCCCTATCAATATTTATGATGGCTGTAATTTCATATCTTTAAATCAAAATTATAAAAAAATCAATTATTTATTAAAGCACTAAAATTAAAATTTAAACTAAATATGACTGAGAAAGCGAAATTTACTTTAATTAAGGCGAATAAACTATAATAAAATATGAGTCAAAGAAGTTTCCAGAAAAGGAACTAATCTTCAAAATAGGCAATTCTTGCATCTTTTTTCCTTTCTTCATCGACTTTAATCCACAAACTTTAATCAAGATGTCCAAAAATTGACTTCATTTCATCAGAAAGTAGAGTAATATTAACTCTATTTTAACTCAAAACCTTTTACTTCAAATATTCATAAATCTTTTTGACCTTTTGTTCTCTTCTATGATTGATAAACCACCACGTCAACAATACTGAGCTTAAAGTTAAAACAATTAGGAAGATTTTGAATTATTGTGTGCGGGATAAGAGGTCGATCCAACATGAAAAACTATGGTTTTTGGTCAAAGGAACAATATTTTAATTTATTAAAGAGAACTCATAGATATTTTGGTTAGTCTAATTATTTAAAAATGCTCGAATCTTTTTTTAAACCTCAGTTTTCAGTCCTGAGTTCATAGTCTTTGTAATTGAATCTTCCAAATCCCTTATATTTTTATTAGGCGGTGTGTTTTAGATGGTTTTATTAACCTAACAATCATTATCTCCGTATTCTAACTTCAAGCTTTCAATCTCAAATTTACAAACATTTTCAATTTGCTCAATTATGCTTGCTTTTACATTGCAATGAAGACCATCATTTGACAACTAATATCCTGGATTGCATCGAATAAACACTTTACAAGTTGCATTTTAAGGGCAATGGCCTTAAAAGGGATGAATTTTGCTTACAATTGCAAAAGTTATAGCGAGGAAAAACCATAAAGGTAGGATGATACGCAATCTATGATTGGTACTTTCTAATTGTTTCAAAGAATCTCTATCTTCAAAGAACACATTTGTAGTGTCCAAGAAATACTTTTGGAACTGGTTTTGCAATGTTCTTTTTGATGAATCAGTCTTGTAATTTTACGCAACTGGCTTTTTTTAGACTTTCTTTTTGTACTTGTTCAAAGATTCTTTATTCGTCTGTCCTGATCGTAGACTGTTGAATCTATTGTTATGAGATAAGGTACGTCTGGTCCATTTTCATATTGTGCTTGGGGATAAATTGGATAAAATTTTATAATGCAGTTTGGCTATAAATTGCTCAAAATAAAATTTGATTGATTTGGCTAGTTTTATCGACATAATCAATGCAGAGTAGATTTTATTAAGGATTTGAAAATTAAATTTAGATTTTCATAAAGAATGTTCACAAAAAGCATAAGTTATCAAAAAATTATTGGATTGATTGCAATATTAGTAAGTTTGTCTTGCTCCATGGAAGTGGTTGTCAAAGGAGAATTGACATGCCTCGAATTTTAAGTCGATCAAACTGATTACCCCATGCTGTTCAGTTACCACATGAATCCTCATCTCGATGAGGTTAACATGATTATTTATGATAGAAACACTCATAAGCTTGATGAAACTGGATCTGACATGAACTACAAATCTTTTATTTAAATCAAATTCAATTAAACTGGTCTCTATCCAATTTGCTTTGAAAAAAAATCAGCCAAAGATGCAACTGTTCAATTCGATATTCTTGATTAAGAGGAAAAAATGCTTACAGCAGGAAAGTAAGATATCAACAAACTTTCTAAAAAAATCAGCGAGTTTTTAATCGAAATTAGGAAAACAGGATGGGAATTCAAACAAGTTCTCGATCAACATAATAAAATGAAAGGTCAGCTTGATGAAAATGAAAAGAAAAATTATTGGATATTTGCCACTAAAATGGTCGTCATGTCTGTCATAATCATAATTCAATTCCTTGCTGTCAAGTACATGTTCCAATGATTTTTTATTAATTATAGTTCATCATCATTTTTAGCAATTTTATAAATCTTTAACAGAAAAGAAATCTAAAATACAAAAAATTTTGAAATTAAGCGAAA
>Ga0102832_1002217_pt1 | contig 12379 bp, 7 predicted proteins | sample EBPBio282013_DNA_FD_88942 | JGI IMG/M metagenome (GOLD analysis project Ga0102832, IMG submission 88942) | Wastewater treatment Type I Accumulibacter community from EBPR Bioreactor in Madison, WI, USA - Reactor 2_5/28/2013_ DNA (Illumina Assembly) | ecosystem: Engineered > Bioreactor > EBPR >...
TGTGCTGGATTTTATATGTATTTTCTTAGGATTGATTTTTTTTATGTGAAATTGTTTTGAAGTGTTTTTAAAACTCTTACAAATACTTATAGACGTTAAGTTGGAGTCCTTCTACTTTTTAATAGGTTTCTCTTGAATATGACAAATGATTATCGTTTTTTTATGAAGTTATTTGCATGACTTCCCCTCAAAATTTTAATAAAATGAAAATTAATAAAATGTATGTCGATTCTTGAATTTAATCAAATAGTTTAACAATAAAGATGAGATTAAAGAGATAAAATCAAAATATCAAGCTATTGTCTGATATTTATAAAATTTGATAAAAGTATGGGAAACATTTGTACTAACAATTTTGAAAAATAGTAAACTGCTGAAACCGTCGATTCCAGAAACTCCATTAAGCTCAGTGTTACTCTTGGCACGAATTGTTCCATTGATCTCATTACTGGTAAGTTTTAAAATAAATTAGGAAATTTTAGGCAACATAAGTCAGATAGTCTTCTCGTATTTACTGAAGCCAAAACTATTTAACATTGCTAACCTCTAAGATAGTACGTGAATGAACCTGAAAAGATTATCGAAACAATCGTTTCACAAAGAAGTAATCGCAAAATGATATGTTAGAAATGTTTTATAAGGCACCTGTCAATAAAACTTGCCCTTATAAAAAGTTACTTTTAGCAATAATGCCAAATTACCTGACGGAATAGTCACAGGAATATCAACAGCATTTGAAAAATATTCTTAGATAGGTGCTATCAGCTTCTAAAGACATTACCATTTAATTTACCAATACAATTGAAGGAATCACCCAACTTCCAAATCAAATGATTTTGGCTATTTTATTCAAGTAACTACAGTAATGGAAAAATAATGTTAAAATTAACATGATATCCAATGAGAAGAAAATGATGAATCTTTACAAATTTGAACTTCTCAAAACAGACAATTGTAAACTTAGGTACCATGAAGAAACAGGAAAATAAAATTTATGAGAAATTTTTGTTGTTGCCTTTCCTTCCTATGCAACAAATTTTCAATACCAATTTCTATTTTTTCGTTTCATTTATTTTTCCATTTTCTCATAGAAACTTTCATTTTATGAGTCTAATTTTTCATAAAATCTAATTAAATTACAAAAACTTTGATTTAGAACAGAGTCAAATATTTTTCCATATATAAATTAAAGTTCTATAAAAAGTTAAGTTTTATTTTATTAACAAACAAATTATGAGCAACTAAAACGATAAGTCACCACAAAAATAAGAGAAAAAAGTCTACACTTACCAAGATCTTATTAAGTTCTCCAATACCTAAATTTATTCTGGATTTGGAGAGGTCAAAGATTCTACGAAACCCTCAGCCCCAAAATTTTCATTTGGAACTTCCACTCGAGAAGCAGAACCTAAAAAATTTGTTTCTAAAGAAATGGCCCAAGTGGACTGTTATGGTAAACAAACTCCTAAGGGCCCTAATTATATTCCAACCGATAAATTCAATTATTCAAAAGATCCTGAATGGAAAATAGGAACATAACCTCGAAATACTCTTGATACAAAGGCGAAATACGAACATTATTTCAGAAAAGATATTGATGTACATTTATTGTAATTCAGTTCGATATTAATGAAGCAGATAAGGCTCGCAGATTAAATCTCGGTAATACAAGATTTGGAGGAGACTCAAGAGTAATATTTTTTCTTATTTTTAGTTTCCACCTGCAGAAAAAAAGTATAAAATGACACCCGGTCCTGAGTATAATCCAAACATCAAACCATAGGTTCCAAACGCTCCACAATACAGTCTTTATGCAAGAAGAGCAGTCAAAGGTTTTGATCCCTTAATATTACTCAATTCAACTTCTGAGATTGTTGGCCCAGGCGCATATCATCCCTAAAAAAGTTCCAATACGAGTAAGACTGAAAACAAACCTCAATGGTCAGTTCCAAAGGGGCCTAGAGATCGTGATCCAAAAAATAAATGGCAATTAAATCAAACATATGACACATCTTCATCAATAGGAAGTCAATTTAGATCTTAAAAACCTACCAAACCTCATTTCAGTATTGGTAAAGATAAAAGAGACAATAAAACAGGAATTTTTAAATCGCACATGGAATTTAAACCAATGCAAGTAAGAATTCAACATCCGAATTTCTGAGAGAATAAGAAATTTGTTTATTTAGTTTTTTAGTTTTTTATCTGTAACTTTACCACAATTATAATAAGACTTTAGTCAATTTGATTGCTTCTTTAATCTAAATTTTGATGAAGAGAAGATTTATTTTTTGTAATTTATGATTTCGTTTTGATTCTGAAAAAATGTATAGAGCAAACAAAAAAAATATCACTTTTAATTTCATTTTACAGATTGTCTTCTGCTTGAACTGATAAGACTTTAACTTATACGAGAATCCTCATTGACATTGTCTTCTCTGTCAAGGTTCATTTTTTCATAAATTTCGACATGTTTTATTTTAAGGTGTTGGTTAAGAGAGCCCTATGATCCATACGATCTTTGACAAGTTTAAACTGGGCATCTGTAATGTCTTTAAATTTCATTCGCTGTTCTTCTGAACCTTTTTTTTCTATCTTAATCGTTGGTTTATCCAAACTGAATTTATTAACCTTTCTTTTAGAGTTTGACAAAGCGAGTGGTAAGTTAATTCCTTTCATTAGCGAGTTCTCTCATTTGGCTGAGAAGAACCACATTTGCAAGATACAATCTGCAGTACTCATGATAATATGAGAAATTAGTTTATGAGTCGGTACCGTCCATGATTTAAGTGTCTGTTAAAAAATTCTAACGAGATTTCGATAAATTCTAATTTATTGATTAGATAATTGGTAAAATAGTAATGCCATTAAATCAATCAATCGAGTTAATAATAATAAAATTTGAGTGATAAAAAATGTATTTGCCATCTTTCTACAAAGTCCAATTCGAAAAGTATCTTTTCAACACTAAAAGAGTCGGCATGTTCATGATCCCAGTCGTTTTATGGAGTAAGACTTTTATAATATTTCAGTCGGATGGTCATTCTATCCTCAATTCTACAACACCGTTTACACTGACTTCTTCCCACCAGCCAGAGGAGTCCAAAGAAGAATCGTATAAGAATAATGATACTGATCATACATAGTTAAATATTTCTTTCAATCTAACAATATCAATACTTGTAAAACTCTCTACATTTTTATTTTCATTCATTAAAAAAATTTTAATTTAAGTCAAATCTAAGGCAATGTTAAATTAGATGAGAATTATAGTTTTTTACTTTTGGAAAACTATCTTGAATGATCGAATCTTTTTGGCTTTTGATTGATTCAAAAAAATCTTGATTTTTGATCAAAGATTAGCAAATTGATTGATAAAACTTTTATTTAGAAAAAAATAAATCAAGTCCAGAAAAGTCCACAATTTAAATCATGATCAAGACTTAAGATAAACATCTGAGAATGAGTATTCTCCCAATGTGGCTCTCTTATATGGTCTGTTGTAATGGCACATGTTGATAACGTTGTGGAGAGGACCCCAAGCAACAACTGCAGTTTCCTTGTCCCAGAACCATTTAGTGGCGACTCTTGACAAGTAGGCATCATCCATATGAGAAATTCTGGTGGCAATTTCTGTTCTTGGAATGATTCTATCCAAATATGAAACTTGTTGAGCGTTTCTAGCGGATTGTTCAATTGGATTGTTTCTTTCCAAAAGACTGTTCCAGTAATTGTTTCTGGCTCTGAAGACTTCGACTGGATTGATCTGAAATAAAAAAATAAATTACTTGATGAGCATAACATGAAAGCATGTTTTGGGTCATCAACAACATTTCTCTGTTGAAAATTTCGTTTCCGAAAATGAAGTTACCCATCAAACCGGTGTCTGAGTATGGAATATAGAATGGTTTGTGTAAAATGATGTCAGGATATGAACCCAAAGCGTTGTGGAAAGTATTGTATTGTAAATGAGCAGAGTTCAAATGAGCACCGGTGTATTTATCAACTCTGTATTCACCAATGATTCTTGTGAAATAATGCATAGCGAAGAAATCTGGATCATTCCAGCTTGGAGCTAAGAAAGCGGCACCGACTGAAGTGTTTGGAATTTCATCATCTCTTTGGAACATCAATGATGGTGTCAAGAAAGGTTGTTCTTTGTTTGGAACTTGTCCTTCGACTGAAGATCTGACGCTACCGAAGTGTTGGTTAACAAGTTCGTTGAATTGAGTTGAGTTAATTTCTCCGGCACCTGAGACAACGATGTTCTCTCCGACAAAGAATTGGTTATGGAATTGTTTAACTTGATCAGCAGTAATTGAGTAAGTATTTTCTCTGATACCAGTGCTTGGTTGACCCAAATAATGATCTCTGAAAGCAGTATAGTGAACCATTTGAAGAGTGTTCTTGTATGGATCCATATTTGCAGCATTGTTGTAGACTGTTGATTTCAAAGCTTCAACTTGAACTGATTCAAAAGTTGGTTTTAAAACGACTTCAGACAAGAATGAGACGGCTTCTTGGAGTTGAGTTTTATTAAAGAAAAGAGTGAATTTGGTAATTTATCTGTTGACGCTTACATCCAAAACTCCACCAAACTTGTCAATCCATTCTTCAACTTGTTATTTTGAGTATGATTGAGTTCCTCTGAGGGCTCCGTGAGCAACAAATTGTGAGACTGAACTGTTTTAAAGGGTTTATTGTCTGCTACCAACTTTGACGTTGACGGTGATGGCGGCTTGGTTACCTGGCCAGTACTCAGTTGCAACTCTAACTCCGTTACCGAGTTTGTTTACTGAGGTTGCTCTTGAGGTTTGAAGAGCTTCAGGGATCTCTCCAAATGGTAATTATCCGAAATCTACCAATCTTTTTTTGCTGAATTGGAGGTATTATCTTCGTGAAGGAGCCTGGTTTTGGGTCTTTGTAATTTGAGAAAATGCAGCTCTCAAACTAAGTCCTCTTGATACTGATCTTGAAACTCTATTCATCATCAATATTTTAATATAAAAATAAATGAAAATCCAAGCAACAAAAATATTTTTTCTTCTCAATTTCAATAAAGAAAAATATCATTTTCAATTAATAATGAGTTTATAATTATTTGATTTACTTTTTACATCATGAAGCTTACTTCATTCGTAATAAATCATCAATATCTTTTAGGTTAAATATGGAATTATGAACATCGTTCGCAAAAGAAATCAAAATGTCGGTCAATTCCTTCCATTGTATACTTCCCAAGTCTTCACAAGTAAAAAATTGTTGATTATAAGACTTTGAAAATTTACAAGACAACTTCGCAAACGAAACTGCTTCTCAAAGATTCAAATAATTTTTGCCAACTAACCTTTTGAACGTATAAATTAAATAATTAAGTACACTGGTTTCTACCAACCTAAATTTTTGACTCTTAAATTAGAGTTCAATCCTGAAAATGAGGCATTAAGAATTGTTACATTAAGACCAAGAGGGCTTCTTACACAAGAATTCGACATTAACAACATTTTGCCATGGAGTTATAGAGGTAACAAATTGAAAAATTGTAGATATGATGGCTATGTCAAAATGGCCTTAACCAAGGCTTCCAACTTTCTTAGATGACGAAATGATTTACTTGAACAAAATTTTGAAAGAAGTTTACATTTTTGAAAGTGACGGAGTTTGGAATCAAGAAACCATTAGTCATCCTAAATTGTCCATTGAACAAAGACTTAATGAAGGAGAATGGTTTGACAGATGGACAATGGTATGATAAATGTTTCTGATACAATAATTATCATTCTCTTTTTTTGTTAATGAATAAATTTTCTTAAAAAAAAGACAACCAAACTTTATTTATTTCGTTCTAATGAAAATTAAGTTAAAAAAAGGCTTTTATTTAAATGGAATAATAAAGTCATGGAATACAATATCATAATACATCTTCGATTAATTGATCAATATCGTATTTCATATGTGTGATCCAAAATTTGGGATTAGAATCGTCAACTTATACAGCAATAGCTGCCATTTCATTAAACTTTTATTAATCTCTTTCTTATTATTACAATTGTTTTTAAGATAATGATTATTCTGGTTTAGTTGTAGGTAATGTTTATGATTCAACTACGATTGGTTATGGAGCCTCATCTTAGGAAGATTCTGGTTATTCGGGCTCAAATTGTGGTTTGGGACAATGCTGTAAAAATCCAGCATATACGGTCAAAATATCCTCTTTTTGGAACATGATTTAGTGATTTGGATTCTTTTTCATTTGATATCCTGCCAAACTTTTGTTTGTTTCTATGATATCGAATGCAACTAAAGTGTTGAGAACATCTTGGAATTAAGGAGCTAAAATTATTAAAATTTTTTACTTTTTTTGATTCTTTAATTAAGAATCTAATTGTTGTTGATTTGATCGATTAATTTACATGTATTAATTACATGTCCAATGTAACCTTTTCTCTTGGTAGGCTTTTCTGGCGTCTTTGTAACTTTATCTTTTTCGGACTCAGCGACAATAAATTTAAGCAAAACATTTTCTTCATTCAACAAAAGTTCTTGAAGGGCAGACTTATTTTATTGAGGCTCTTTCAAAAGATAATCAACGATTCTGAATACTTCGTTGTGGAGAATATTGTTATTTTCAAAAGATTGGACTAATTTAAACAAAATGGTGAAGAAGTCAGTTACTTTTGACACCAAGGTATGGACATACAATTCCTCAATGAGTTAAGAAGTCATTTAATTAACTTTTGAGTCTTATTCGAGAGTTTTTCTCTGTTTTCTGATTAAAAATGAGAAAATTTCAACAATTTTGACTCTACCCATTCCGAGAGTTTTTCTGTTAGGAATATCTCTCAATTTAGCGGCAGCTTTAGTAATGAAAGACTCAAGTACTTCTTCAATTTGGAAGCTGTTAACAGTTTCAATTTGAGTGTGATGGAGATAAGCATGGAGAACAAGACAATTGTACCCGCTTCTATTTTCATTTTCATCCATGGCATTGTTAATAACTTTATGAACTTATGGTGTGCGGTAAAATATTGATAAAAATGCTTGAATGATTTCTTGATTGTTTGCGATGTTTGGTTTGGATTTAATATAAGTGGAAGACTTTTCAATAATTTCGCTTAAAGTATAAGCCAAGTTAGAAATTATATGTGATTATTTAACTTGTGACATCAAATCGATAAGATGGTCAAAAAGTCTTTTTCTTTCTTCAACAAAACTTGGACTTTCCCAAATTAATATTTTTGTTATTAAGTCTCCGACTGATTTTGATTCAACTTGACTGCAAACAATTTAAACGTAGTTTTTTTATGAGTTGAAAAAGAAGTTTAGGAACTAAATTAAAAAAAAATTCTTACATTTGTTGGCTTCTTTGTGAATAACATTGAAAGAACTTTACAATTATAACCTGCCAATGTGTAGTTAATTGGGCCTTCATAGTAACTGAGTAATTTGGCAATGAGTGGCTGTCTTTTTTCTTTACGAGTTTTAGTTACGACTTTTTGTTACTTGATGATTTTCTTTTTTTTTTCTTTGATAGGTTCTGTTTGTTCAGCTTAAACTTGTTCTTTTTAGGTTTATTCTTGAGTTTAAGTAACTTATTATTTTTGTTCATCTGTGTTTTCATCTTAATTCTTAGGTTACGATGATTCTTAAGCTTGAGTCTCTTTTTTAATGGGTGTTTATTCAGTCAAATATGGTTCATCTTCATCATCAACTTCGACTTCGATTTCTTCAGTTTATTTATATTCGACTTCAACTTAGATATCGCCATCGGGTAAAATAAAGTCAATAGCGGCGTTATTTTCAGATGAAAGAATATCAGCAGCGACCATTGGGAATCTAAATTGTCAAAAATTATACTTAAAGCCTTTCTTTTCATCTTAAGGAGATCCTTATACAGTCACGTATTGGATAAGCTCTTGATATTTTGAATAGTTCATACTATTGTTAGTGTTAATAAGTACAATTCCATAATTTTGGCATTGCCTGATTTGTATTCATTTGGAAATGTATCAACATCCAAAAGTTGGTCGAGGTTCGTTCCTCGCTTTTACAACAAATCATTTATTGCAGAATTACCTCCTCTGCTGAAACTACCAAACAATGATGCAAAGTTTATCATCCTAACGTCTTCTCTGAGCCTTTATTTTTATATTCAAATTATTTAAATTAAAAATCCTCAAATCAACAACTTTTTCCTTTTTATCCAACTTAATTTTAATAAAGACTTTAAAAATGTAAATTTCAATAAGTTTATGTTAAAGAGTTTTTCTCACTCTTGCAATTACTCTTTCATAAAATTGAAAACAAAAGTTTTAACTAATTTTAGTTACAATTTTATTAAATTTCAGTTTATTTCCTTTTGAAAAATCTATTTATTTAAAATGATTTGAAAGTAAAAAATATTTGTAAACATCATTATAAGAGACTCAGTTTTTTGATGGTCTTGGTAATTTTACTCCTAATACCTTGTCCATTTTTGCAATCAAATTACCAGTAGGTAGTGATTTACCAGCTTCCCAGGCATTTACTTCAGATTTTTGTACACACATTTGATGAGCAAATTGTTATTGGGTCCAGCCTTTTGCGTTTCTTGCTTGAGCGATAGCGATTCTAAGATCTTGAGGCATTGATGGGGCTGATATAAAATAAATTATTACGTTTTCTGTCATCCTCTTAGTTCATGATTCTGGCAACATACTTTGGATCGAGACTGCTCTTATTTGTATGTTCAGCTTTTTTAACAGTGATAACTTCTTGTCCTGATTTTTCTGCTTTTCTGACAGCTTTTTATCCCTTTGGACCGTGTTTGAGTGGACCTGTAAAGACTGTATAACCTTCCTTTTACATCGTTTAATTCTTTTTTAATTATAATTGAAAGATTAGTTTTCAGATCTTTTAATTTTTATATTACATTATATTCTGTTCGCTCTATTTTGCTTTAAATATAAATTGAATTATTTTTTCAAGTCTGGTAGATCGTTATAAAAGTTTTTGAAACGAAAATTTTAAATGAGTTTATTTGATAGACAAAAAGATTTAATATTGAAAAATTATTAATTTTGTGGGACCTTTAGGCCATTTGGAGATATTCATGTCACCTATAAAATTAAGAGTCTGTTTCATTCAAAATAATTAGAGAAACGAATAATTTTCATATTATCCACGCTGAAAATAATTTGAAAGTAAAATTAAAAATAGTATATTATCATAGTTAACTGCCTCATTTGCTACCCAACACCTTTATGGTTGTCTTTTTTGGTGAGCTTTCTTAAAGGGGCTTCTTTAATGACCTTGCACTCCCAAATACTTAAGTATTTGTTAGTGAACTTTTCTTCATTAATCTATTTTGAGTGTTATTTTTTGTTTGAATGCTTTTTTTGACATAGCTCGATATGACTTGAATATCCTTTTTGCTTTACTCAATATTTTATTTGAGATCAGACACTTCCTTTAAAAGTTTGTTATTTAAAGCTTCTTTTTGTTCAATTTGTTTGATGAGACTTTCAATACATTTTTAGAATTTTCTTTCCATTTAGGTTTGAGCTTGTTAAATTTTAAGAATTTGACTGTTCAAGGCAGATGCTTTTGATGAGCTTGATTTTGAGTCAGAGCCTCTGCTTGAACTTTGCCCTCCTTCAGTTGACTTTTCATACTTTGAGTCAGAGTATTGTTGTTTTTTTACTTGATTTAAGTTTGAAGAGTAAGAAATTTTGCTGACTTAGATCATGGAAGGTGATAAGAGATTTTATAATATCAGTTTTTTTAATGATAAAGAATAAAAAATTTTTCATTTATATAATCTCAATGGTAAAAATACACAGATTCAAATTACTACCAGATTTTGGACAGTTTAAATGAAAAAATTTGATAGAAAAACTAGTATTAAAAATGTGTATGTAATTGAATAAAAAACAAACATGAAGAATTCTCTTTCAAATTTTCAACCCTTAACTATCTTTTGAAATTAATCCCATTTTACATAACAACCAAATTTTAACAATAGGTACTAAATTTATCAAATAGATTTGAATTTTTAAGCTTTTTTTTTCATGAGAGTATTAAATAAAATTTTGGCAATAAAAAAGAATATGTCCAAGATTTTTTGTTTTTGTAATTTTCAATTTTTTGAAAATCATTTAACTTTAAATTAATTCCTTTTTTTTCAACTTTTTTCATAAAAAATATTGAAAATTTTAAAACTTTAAATGTAAAAAAAATTAAGAACTGATTCGAGTATCATCGTACATAAAAAAGAAATAAATTGCATCAGCCTTTGTAGTAATCTTTGTTCCATTGTTCAATCATAAACTTTCTTTCCAAAGAAGAGTCTCTTGATTATGATCTTGACTTTGACCTACGATCTCTTCTACGTTAATCTCTTCTGTTTCTATCTTTTGACCTTGATCTACGATCTCTTCTATCTCTTCTATCTCTTTCCCGGTCTCTATCACGATCTCTATCTCTACGATCTCTCTATCCACGATTTTTAGTTTTTCGCTGATATCTTCTAAAGTCATCTTAACTACTTGAATCTCTCTTTTTTTATTTGTATTGAGGATATTCAAGGTACATTTATGCGAAAAGTTATCTTTGGAAAGATTTGGATAATGGCTTTACGTGCATATAGTTGCAATATCCACCTCTTTTACAGCTACCATCGATATGCTGCTTACACTTGGCATTAGTAAAGTCAGTGACCGGAGAGAATACTGCATTTATCTTTTTACCAGCAAAGAATCTGCCATTAATTTTGCTTTGAGCGTTCTATGCATAATCTTCATCAGAATATTTCACGTAAACGTTCCCAACTAAATGATCCCCGAGATTATCAACAACGATCATATCTTATATTTCGCCAAATTGACTCATTTATTTAAAAACATCTTAGTAAAAAGTTTCAAACCTTGGGTTAATAAAAAAATTACTTTTAGAGAGCCTTCTAAGCATCTTATGGTTTAACAGGGTTACCTGAAATAAGCGCGGTTTAAATAGGACTGTTTTAATACATATGTTCGAGCAAAACTGTTTAGCTGATGGGTGGTTTATTATGGATTCGTTCGCAACTATCGCCATATCTACAAGCTCCGATTTTATAAAAGAAAGGACAATTGACTTTGTCCATTTCTGTACCGTAAACCTTTGATAGCCTTTCAGCCATTTTTAAATCTATTTTTTATAATAGAACTAATTAAAAAAATATATTAAACAACTTTATAAATGCAAATTTTCAGATAAGAAATTTGTTTCCAGATAAGTAATTTCTATAAAGACTCATATCTAATGATGACATAAAATAAAGGGATGACATAAGATTTGTATTTTTAATAATTGGTCCAATATTTCAAGAATTATTAAATTATCTCATTAGTTGAAAAAGTATATAAGTATCAGAATTTTAGAAATTTAAACTAAGATTTGATTAATAAAGTAACTTTTAATCTTATAAAAACAAGATAATGTGGTACTTGAAATAGACAGCTAAGTCTTTATGGCAAGTTTCGAAAGGAATGGTAGCTGACAATCGCAGCCCAGTCCAAAGACTTATTGATTAAATTTCTCGTTCAGAATAATAAATCATTTCCACTACCAAATTAAATGAGCTGGCCGCTTCGACTTATTAAATATAAAAATTCGAGTAAACTTTGGAGGCGATAATTAAAATCATTAAAACATTTCAATATGATATTTAGTAAGCCCATAAAACTCTTAACATCCTTATTGCAACAAATTATTTGATTAAGCATGGAGCAACAGCCTTTGTTGATGAATTGCGTAACTATATCCATGTTTTTAAAAAGTACCAAAGTCTTAAAGACATAAAAACATACGAAGATTAAGTTCTTCAAAAGTAGCTTTCCTATGAACTCTAAAAAATAAAAAGTAGAGCACGACATATTGAGCTCTTACTTTTAGATAAACAAAAGCTTCTCAAATAAAAAGAACTTTCAATGCTTATAAAACAAAAAATGAAGCTCTACGAAAAATCCCAAACATCAGATTCCAGGCAAAATTACAATAATGATAACAGAAAAGAAAGACTTTTAAAGGAAAAATAAAGATTTGGAAATAAAAATGATAATGAATCTAATGGTCAAAAAGATAGGAAAATTAGAAAAATCGATGATTATGCAGATAAAATCGATGGATATTTAGAAAAGTATCTTTGGAAATATGTCGACAAGCTGGATGGAAAACTATAAAAAATATCAGAAAAAGTGATGGAAAACTTTGATAAATATGTAATGGGTGAACTTCCATAAAACTTTGAGCCTGATCAGATTGATGATTAATAATAATAACCATAAAATGGCTCAAATAAAAAAATGCAAAGATAACTAAGCCCCTAATAAGAATATCAATCATTAGATGATGATGATTT
>Ga0102832_1002219_pt1 | contig 12373 bp, 7 predicted proteins | sample EBPBio282013_DNA_FD_88942 | JGI IMG/M metagenome (GOLD analysis project Ga0102832, IMG submission 88942) | Wastewater treatment Type I Accumulibacter community from EBPR Bioreactor in Madison, WI, USA - Reactor 2_5/28/2013_ DNA (Illumina Assembly) | ecosystem: Engineered > Bioreactor > EBPR >...
CTAAGATGAAAACTCATCTTATAACGATACTTCGTTGTAATATCTTTAGCGCTATTAATAAGTGGCATGGTCAATGTCAATACCCATTTACAACAACTTTTTTCTTTTCAACTGGATGATTTCCCTTGTAGTTTTCTTCTGTCGACTTTCTAACAATTCTAACCCGTTCATTTTTACCTGAACATTTTTATGATCTTTTTCCAATACTTATTTGTTGAGTTAGAAATATTTTCTGTGTTAAAAGATAGTAATCTTGGATCGCATTTTTGATGGCAATATAGCTTGAAGGCATTCGCTTATTTGTGCCTGTGTGATGAGAGGATTGATTGAGTCTACTTTGAATAAAATCTTTTTAATCTCACTGTCCATATCTTACACAAAATCTCCCAACCTTTTTGTTAAATATTTGTTATCAAACAAATCTTTTATTTCTTCAGTATGCCGATCAATAATTCGTTAATGCTCCTCCAATTGTAAAGTTTTTTCATTATGCATATCTCTTTGTAATTGCAAATTATCCTCAATACTTAAAATATTCTGTTTGACCTTTCTTATCTCCTCTTAATTCATAAAATCCATCTTCTCATTTAGCGAATGGTTCTCATTAATCATACTTCTTGTTTATCTAATATCGGAATTTAAGTCTAAAATCATTTTTTAGATATTTTGTCTTAACGAATTTATATTGTCATTTTGTAACTACATTTATTTTGTTACTCGCTATTTTAACGATGCTATATTTTTTAATACCTAACTGCTTTCTTACATTCGAAGATCTAATATTTTAAACTTGTTCTAAACGTATTTGTTTTCTTATTAAATTTGGCGACTTAATTATTAGATCAGTTTTGCATGTTACATAAATTTCTTATCGACCTGTGCAAAGACTCCTGTCTAAAATACCTTTGGATCATTGGCGATCATTAACGATATTTATTAAATGCGTTGCTCATCTTGCGATTGGCTGCTTTTTAACTTGTTTATTAACGCTGACGACTATAAAATACGTTTCTGTATTGGTCCCAAAACTTATTGGATAATTTGACGTACTTTTGTCTACATCTAGAACCATTCGAATTACTTTATTTTGAATTTAACTGCTTGGCTCATGAGGAATTTTATTATCTTAAGAAAAAAAAGATTACTCTTTTTATTTTTTAAACTGAAATTTATTATACTTATTTTGTTAATATAGAAAATGCAATAAAATTATTAAGAGATCTTAAGAAAGAAATCTTTACTTTTGGCTTAATCAATTAAATTCTTGGAATAAAATTAAACAATCTTTGGTTAACAATATTTTTTTACAATCTTCATTTTTTTAAATATCAAGACATTTGAAGTTTTCTTCAAATATTTTTAAACTAAGACTTGTATTTAATTTATAGGCCTTCTTTGTAAAAATAGAATAAAACAGAATAAAAATTTCCTTCTTTTTTATAAAAAAACAAAATAATCTTTTTCTCTATTTTCTTAATCTTTTTACAGCAATCAATAAGCATAATGCCAAGAATAAACGAAATTCAATTCACATAAACTTCTTCATCAGCATTTTGTTATCGAAGTTCAAAAAGACCCTACACATTAAACAATGAGGATCATTAAATCTCTGAATCTGATATTCTTTAAAAGCTAAAGCTAATATTGATAAGTATGCGTGAGTAATCTTTTAAAGCCAACAAATACTTTGAGCAAGAAATGTAAAAATTACAATCATAAGTAAACTAACAATCGAATATCATAAAGCTTTTATAAGAGTAAAATAAATTATTACGATCACATGTCAACATTTATGAAAGTAAATTTGGTGGGCTATCCAAAATTTATGGAAAAAGTTTAGAAAACTTCTCATCTGATGTCAAAATCATTAGCGAGTCAGGATCAGTTAAAAATAAACAAATTATTGAAGGAAAAAATAATTAAAAAGAATAATTAAAAATTCATGATGACAAAAAAGAAAATGTTTTTAGTAAAATGAGTACAAAATATGAGTCAAACATTGAGGCCTCTTCGTTATAGAAAGAAAAGGATAAAAAATAAGAACATCATTAGGATACAAGCTCAAAATATACGGATTAGTTGTCATAAAATGGTTCCACATGTTCAAACTTTTACAAAAAGAGTCTTCCTTACCATCATAGAAGGCAATCGTCCTTACAATAGCAACAATCAAAGGGTTTATATTAAAATCATGATAATAATATCTTACCATTGGTAACAAGATGCCAAAAAGCTCAAAAAACAGAAGTTTCTCAAATTTCATAACTGTAAAGTAGAAAAAACACAATTATTGATATTTTTAACGAGGAAAGTAGTTAGCAATAATCTTAAGATGCGTATTAAGAAATTAATGAACTTGGCCTTTAATCAAAAGGAAATGGATTTTTTTCTTCTGGATTAAAATGGACCTCCTAAAACAGATAATAAACTTTACTGATATAAAATTACGAGCCTCATTATGAAAATAAAAATTCAATTCAACTTTGTCGGTATGTTGAATCAAGGGAAGATTTTGAAGAATGTCAAGATGAGTAAGAGACATTAAAGGAAAATAACGGCATGAGAAAAATGTCCAGCATAATTTAAAGAAATTTTGATGATAACATTCAATCATATGAAAGAATCGAATAAGTTGCTGATGAAAGTGAAGAAAAAAGTATTGAACATATTTCTTCTTAAAATATTGGACATAAATCATCAATTTGTGGATAAAAAAGATTACGAGCCTTATTTGCACCTTTAAAGCAAAATATCATGTCAAAAAAGATTAACTTGCCTTTTATGAGCAAATAAGAGCATAATAATCAATTACCTCGATAAATTGAAAAGAGCAGCCAAATGTTGGGTGTTTTAGCCGATTTCAATAAGAAAAAGTCTTTTGGTTTTGAAAAATCCAATCCTTTATAACAAGCAATACAAAAATTGAAAAAATCTGAAGAAATGAAGATAAAGTATTGAGTAACCTGTTGATCAGTTAGAATAATATTTACACTTAATAAAATTTATGATATTTATTGTTTCTAGATAAAAATACATATTCATGTAAAAATTATTATCTGCTCTTAGTTAAATAAAAAGTAAAATCTCAAAATTTATAAAGTAATCAATCGTAAATTAATCCATTTTACTAAATAATTTATAGAAAATATATATACTAAAAGTTGATCAATTCCAACAGAACATACAATGATCCCATAACAATAATAACAACGCTCATTCACCCTACCAATCCATAAATACAAACAATAAATTATTTAGACGATAAGAAAAAATCGTGTCACTGTCATCTGTGGTGAGACAGGTAGTGGTAAGACCACGCAAGTACCACAATTTCTTTTCAGTTAATACAATCGGATTCTTATTACGCAACCGAGAAGAATCAGTGCCATTACTCTTGCCGAAAGAGTCTCTTATGAAATGGGGTACTAATTAGGAAAAGAGGTTGGGTATAATGTCAGATTTTAGGAAAAGCGCACGCCTTAAACCAAAGTTACTTTCATGACTGATGGTATGGCAATAAGAGAACTCATGGTGAGAAAACATTTTGATGTCTTTGTTTTGGATGAGGCACATGAAAGAAGCATCAATACTGACGTCCTCATCTCAGTACTCAAAAAGATTTTATTCGAAACAAAACTAAAAATAAAAATCGTTATCATGTCCGCTACTATTGACTCTGCAAAGTTTATGAACTTTTACAATACTGACGCCCTGATTAATATCGAGGGTAGATCATACCCTACATAAATCTATAACCTCTTTGAACCTGTTGATAATTATGTGGACGCTATGTTTAATGCCATTATGCAAGTACATGAAAAGTAAGAAAAGGGAGATATTTTGGCATTTTTGACAGGTTAATAGGAAATTAATTCCTTGTACAAAAAGATAGAAAAGACAAAGTAACAGTTCAACATTACAAATTTAAGACCTTTAATGCTGTATGCTGCCCTCCCCTCTTAGTATCAACACGAAATATTCGTTCCTGAAAAAGGTGACAACCCACCGCGTAGAGTGATCCTTTCGACGAATATTGCCGAAACCAGTGTCACAATTAATGGTGTTCGATATGTTATTGATAGTGGAGTTATGAAAGTAAGAGTCTATGACCCATTAAAAATGATCGACGTTCTTTCTGTCGTACCAGTTTCAAAAGCCAATGCTTTACAGCGATCAGGTAGAGCAGGTAGATAAGCCAAAGGAAAATGCTTTAGACTTTACTTGAAAAATGCCTTTGATGAACTGTAAGACCAAATGACTCCTGAAATTCTCAGGAGCGAGCTCAGCGGGCCCATCCTACAACTGAAAGCTATCGGAATTGAATCCATTACCTCTTTGGACTTCATGGACCGTCCATCAGATACTACATTAACATCATGTCTCAATTTATTAAGAGAAATAAAATGTTTAAAAGAAAATGAATAAAAAATAACAGACTATGGATTCGAGGTCAGTAAGATTCCTATGCCACCAATTCTCAGTCATTTGCTGATTTCATCTCTTGAGTTCAAATGCCCAGGAATTGTCTTGAGTATGTTGAGCATATTGTCAATCGAAAGCTTGTTTTATTCGACTTCACGCTAAGCTCAAAGGGACAAAAAGACTGGTGTGTATGAAATTCTCAAAAAGTACTTACCCATCGTCAACAAGAGCTCACTGAACGTATCTTCATCAAACTCCACTCTTAACAATACCCAAACCCGAGCCCCAGTCATCAACATTAACAATGCTTACTCAAACATGAAAAAAGACAATTCTTCAACAATAATGTCTGATCACTTAGCCAAAGTCAATCTCTTACATGAATATATCAACTGCAAGAACAGGAGTGTATTTTGCAAGCAAAACATGTTGAATAAGAACAACGTCAAAAGAGCAGTTTTGATAAGGGATCAACTTGAGGATTATTTGAAACAAATCGTTTCAGAAAGAAAAAAGAAATCGTTCTTTACCAATGTTAATGAAAAAGCAAAAAGTGAAGAAAAGTTTTCAGTCAATGATACCAAATTAAATCCTGAGTCAATTTCAAATTGGTTAAAATGTATGGAAAAATGCTCCATTTACAACACCGCCAAACTTTCCAAAGATGGATTTTATCTCATCAACAAAACAGGATAAAAAGCATACATTCATCCCGAGTCTTTATGCTTCTACTTGAAGTAAAAACCCTCTGTTATCGTCTTCAACCAAATTGTCAAAACGACAAAAACTTATTTAAGAGATATTACTCCTATTAATTGAGAAATCAAGTCAAATATCAAAATAAAGATATGATTTGAGATGAAGTCAATGAAACTTCCTCAAGGAATGATTTTTTTTAATTGAAAACCATCTTGAAAAAAAGTTGAAATACCAATGTTTGTTTAAATTTTGCTCGGATATTATATTTTTTGAATTAAACGTAAATTTATAAAGGAAAACCTTTATTTTCAAGATAAAAATTATTAGAAAGATAGTTTTAAAGAAAATTTCATGTTTGTATGATTCACTTACTTAAGCTTGACTGATTTCTCAATAAATAGCTTTAATAAAATTATTTTTGAAACTAATTTCAACAATTAACCAGAATTTCAATATTTAAATCAATTAGAACAATTTCGATTTTATATTTTTTATAAATGCATCAGGCCTAAACTCAATAAAAAATGGGAAGCAGTCAAAATCAAAAGACTATGGTCAGTAGAGGTCTTCTACCAATCTATTATAGTACAACTTCAGGAATGTCAAAAAATCTTGCCAATCAATTCCAATCAAGAGCTTAAGATATTGGTTTTGTAGCACCTGTTATGAACATTGGAGATATTGATCATGAGGAGTTTCTTCAGTATTAAGGTCCTATTGTAATGTTCTTGTCAACTTATGGAAATGGTGACTCTCCAGCTGATGGAGGAACTTTCTTAGAATGGGTTTAACAACTAAAATGTTAAAATTCTTTAAAAAAATTAAGTTTCATAATTTTAGCATTGGGAAATTCATCTTTCTAACATTTTTGTGGTCATGGTCGAAGAATGACCTAATCTCTTTTAAGTAATGGAGCACATCAGCTTTTATAATTAAAAAAGTGCGATGCCCATATTTAGAGCTAAAGCGCCCCAGTCATATTCCAATCATGGTGCGAAAAAGTCCTCAACGTATTAACACTTCAATACGAACTTAAAGATTATCCTCTAGATAAGCTAACTAGTGGATTTAGCGTGGAGGTTAAGAAAGGAAAAATAGATTGGGAATAATAAATTAAAAGAACTACTTAACATTTAGGAAAGTAGTTTATGAATTTCATCAAGTCACCAAAAGCATAAGTCATCCACATCAAGTAGCTTAGAAATGATATAGCACATTCTGGTAGGTCAACACTTTGGATTAGAATCAAAAGGCCATAAGTACTTCAGTTATGGCCTGCATGTAATATTCATATCTATCCATAAAATGTCTTTGCTGAACTTAAATAACATGAGGAAAATCAAATTATAGAGTTCGTCCCCAAAAAGGGTAACAAAGTTCCATTCCCCTCAATGAATATTGCTGATCTTAAGAAGTTGGTTAATATGAGACAAAAGCCATCAAATAAACTTATCAAAAATGCCATTCTTTACAGCTAAAAGCCCAACGATATTAAAGAAAAATACAGACAAATTATTAAGGACAATAAAATTGAGGAGTTGATCTGTCAAAATATTCTCGATGATCTTGAACCTAGCTTTTAGTTCTATGCTGATTTAGGTCTCAATTTACCAAGAGCCTACACTTTAGCATCGTGGAAAAACAACAGCTAATATATTGATCTTTGTATTTCTACCTTAGAAAAGGGTCTCACAAGTACATTTTTGAAATCATTCCCAAAAACTTTACGTATCAGCTCGTTTGAGTCTACCTTTGCCATCCCTGAAAAGCCTTTAGTAATGATCGCCAACGGTAGTGGAATCGCTCCTTTCCGTAGCATCATTGAATACATCGCTGATCAACCAGTGTAGAAAAGAATTCCCTTAAGACTGTATTATGGTATTCAAAATGAAGATCACGATTATTATTTCAGATCAGATTTTGAGGAGTATTAAAAACAAGGTCTTGTGTAATTAAAAATTGCCCAAAGTCGTAAAGATCCAAATAAGAAGACTTACATTCAAGAATTGGTTGAAGAAGATAAGTAATTTTTCAGAGAGCATTTGTTCAAAAAAGAGGGACTTGTTTACATTTGTGGTGGTAAATAAATGTCGAAGGCTGTTAATGCAGCTATTTTTAAGGCAATCGTTTTAGAATGTAAAGTACCATACAAAGGATTTACGATTCTTAATAATTTCAAGGCCAAGAAGGCAATTGTTTAGGAAGTTTTTGGCTGATTTTTAATACAAGTATTTTATTTTTTTTAGTTCACTATTTTTTAAGAGAATGGTAAAATATTCAATAACTTGTCAGAACAATGAAACTATTTTATTCTAAAAACTTTCAATCATTTGCTTACTTCATAATATCGGCTAACAAAGAAAAGAAAAACAAAAGAGTACCAATAAAAAATTGTATACAAATATAAATAATTTTATTTATCTTAACCCTTACTTATCATTTATTAAATCACTTCCCATTCTGCTGCTGATACTTACTCATAAGTTTTTTCATATTAAGGGTTTCACAATGTTAACAATTCTCCTCTTCCAATCCAGTCTATGGACAATACTTTCCATTCTTGTTGACAACATTTTCCGTCTCTTAGATCAATTGTACCATATCCTTCTTTTTCCTATTCCACTTAATCTTTTTAACCTCCCATTAGTCAACCTGCGTCCTTAACTCATCAATTTATTTTAAATGTGACTATATCTACTCATCTAATTATTTTTCTTTAAGAGTTTGTTCTTATAATTACTTTACTAAAGAGGAATTGGCTTATTTCAATCTCTTGCCTTACTATAATATCGAGTCAACCCCCTAACCAATATTTTTCATCTGCGACTATAAACTACTCGCTTGTTATTTTTCCTGCATGATATTTGCCAGCTAGGATTGATACTTTATTAGTTCTTAGTTTTGTTTTTGTTTCATTGACTGTATCAAATAAAGCAGGAACTAATTTCTTTATGAAGTATTCTTCTTTTATGTTTATAAAATTGACTCGTAGTTACATATTGTGAATTCTATCTCGTCTTAGATTGATCTTATTTGTTGCTAAATTTATTGTATGTCGCCGCGGAATGATTGTGAGGTTATCATTGGATTTTGGTTGTTATTAGGATTGTTAGTATAGTTTATATTATTATTGGTGTTATTAAAGTTTTGACGCTGATGTTGTTGATTTTGTTGTTGTCGACGCGAATATCGTGAGCTACTTGCCTGGCTGGTGTTCATCATCATTAACTATGGGGAGTTGCTATTATTATTTGTCATGAGAGGATTGCTCATTTGTTATTTTTTTTTTATTAATGTTAAATAAATGATATTTATTTTGATTACTAAAGTAAAATAAGTTTGCTTGTTTTTAATATAAACTTTTTTTCAAAAGTTATAAAACAAAAAAGATAAGATATTATCTTAAAAGCGTATCTTATTTTTTAAAATTTTAAAAAAACCAATACTTTTATTATAGTAGTAGACAAATAAATTAATTATCAGGCCATTTTATAACACATAAATCGAAAAAAGCATTTTTCTTCCAATATATAAACAGAAAACCGAACCCACAAAAAGAAATCATCATCAAAAATCAATAAAAAAACCTTAAAACAAATGCCAAATAACAACATCACATCAAATATACTAACCCCTACTACTTTACTTCACCAATTATACCCCGACATCGAATAATAATTATGTAGTCGACACTCTACTTTGTTTGGGAAATTGAAACAAACCTTCAATAAACTTTATGACAGTATTTTTTATGTTTATTTCAAAAGATATGTAACCCAGTAGTTACGTAGTCGTGAAGGGAAGTTGCTAATTTGTTTAGTAACAATTGACCGAAATAGGGTTGTCAATGGCGTTGGAAAATGGTGCCGTTGGCTTACTTAGTAGGACCTATGGCATGAGTGAGATCTTTGTCAACTGCAATCACTTTAGTGAAGAGGTCATTTTCTCACATATGGGCAATATCGTATAAGGCCTTCACCCATGGGTTTAATAAATGCAACAAATAATGAATCTCGCGACTAAAAACAGACCATAACCTTAACTTTACGGCGGCATACTTTACATCCACATGAACATCCCATAATACGAATTCAACTACAAACAATCTTTTTTAATCGCCTTATACCTGTCAGTTATGACCATAAATGAAAACCTATAAAGTAAGACATTAGATCAGATGGTTGAAGAGATTATCAGTTTAGGATTTGTAGGTAAAAAATGTGAGATAGAAAAAATGTTCAAAGGCTATCAGAATGGAGAGTTTTGTTTGATCGTGCCGGACATGGTTACATTGAGGGAATAGGGTAGTCTATTGGAGGAGGTTGATGTGTTAGAGGAGATGAATGTAATGTAAGGAATGGTTGATTAACAATAGTAATAACGGCTAGAAAAGTAGTTTAAAAAAAGTTGTACCTTAAATAGACATGCTTTGCATCTTGAAAATGACGAAAACAATTATGATCATAAAAGTCAACATAATCACCCAGGCCACCACATATTACATAACCGCCCAACCACCCATCTTTCTATTCCCATTACAAAAAATTACAAACTCCTCTTCTGCAAATTAGACCTCGCCAATGATGATATCCAATACGAACTTCATCGTCGATAATAAATTATGAGCAGAAAGAATCAACTGTTAAAATAACTCAAGGAAAAGTATCAGATTAATGGATTGTTTGAGTTGTTCCACAAAATAGATACGGAGGTTAAGTTGTAAGAGATCATGTTCGAGAGTGTTCATGAAAGAGTGTACCAACCCAAATCTATGGAAGAGCTGTAATATATGGACAAAGGCGATGACTTATTGAACCAACCAAACACGTATGAAATTTATTTACACAATTTTAGACTCATCCAAAAATTATTGCAACAAACAAAATTTGTCAGCGACTTTACAAATGATAAACTCACTCTTTAATAACTTATCAATGAAATTTGGCAAATCAACTCAAGGGACCTAAAACTGCATTCGTAATAAGTTGTCGAATTAGTTGAGGATATGAAAGAGTAACTTGGAATCGGGGTAATTTTATTTTAATATGAATAGGGTTGTATGATTGTCAATAGGAACTTTTTGATGATTGTAGTTAATAAAAATAGGTTTTCTTAATTGTTATGTGAAGTTAAGCATAAAATGAATCGAGGGTAATTGAAATCTAAGTCATTGTTCAGGATTGATGACTAAGACCTTGTGCAACAAAGATGGGCAAGTGATAAAGTTATAGGGGAAAAAATATTCTCTTCTGTTCCTGCTTTAGGAGTGGGCATTTTTGATCCCTCATAAGCGATATGGTTCGATTGATTGGCAATTTTTCTTCGAAGAAATGCACCTAAATAAATTTTAAATTGATTTTTTTTTTACTGTACTGATTTTTAAAATTTATTGTTTCATTTATTTAAGGTATCTTCATTGCTAAAAAAATAGATTTTAACCTTTTTTTGAGATAAAAAGTGAGGAATAAATTTTGTTAAAATCAAGGTTTAAATAAACAGTTTTATTAACCTAAGAATAAAAACTATTTACTTTTATTAATTTGAAATTATAAACATTCATAAACTATAAAAAAAGTAAAATATAAATCTTGTCAGATTTCCCAATTTTGTATCAATTTAAACATTTAACAAATTAAACATTCATTAACACTTAATAATAATTAGCTTCATATTTTTCATAAACAAAAACAAATAAAATGGAAGACTCAAACAACTATTTCTTCGGTTACATCGGTGTCGCATCTGCCCTCATTTTCGCCAACCTTGGTGCCGCTTATGGTAGCGCCAAAGCCGGTGTCGGCATCTGCTCCATGGGTGTCCTCAAACCAGAATTGATCATGAAATCAGTCGTTCCAGTCGTCATGGCCGGTATCTTGGGTATCTATGGTATGATCGTTGCTGTCATCATCGTTCAAAAAAGTACATTCATTTAATAAAATTAGTCCCCGGAACTAATTACAAACCAAGCGCTGCTTATGCCCATCTCGCTTCAGGACTTTGTTGTGGATTCAGCTCATTGGTAATTTTTGTATGATAATTCAGGCTGCTGGACTTGCTATTGGTATTGTCGGTGATGCAGGTGTACGTGCTAATGCTCAACAAGATAAGATTTTTGTCGGAATGATTTTGATATTAATTTTCGGTGAAGCCTTGGCATTGTATGGTCTTATCGTCTCACTTATCTTAACTTCACAAGGTTGATTTGGTCTTCAAATAAACCAATAATGATTTGAAGTAGATTTATACTTTTTATTTCATTTCTTTTTTTTTTATTTTGTCTGTTGTGATATTAAAAGTTCATAAAAAAACTAAAAATCCTTTATGGAGGAAACGCTCACTTAAAAAAATTGATTCTTTAGAAAAACAGTTTGGTAAGCATAAGGATTATACAAATTTGTCATTAGGGCTAAAAATTCCCACATAAACCTAAAAAATCAATCATCTGAAAAAGACATTGATAAATTTATCTCTATAAAGATATCAATAAACTAAATATGAATTCTATCAGAAATTATAATCTACAAAAATAGGGTTGAAAATTTTTTTTCAGTTAATTTCAGAATAAAAAAGTATAGTAAATCTAGAAATGCAAGAGAATTTGAATCATTTGAAATGTTGTATTTCAAGGTAAATTTTCATCATTATCCCCTTGAAATTATCTTCCAGGTTGACCATTTAGTTCAAATTACACAGGGATGAAACTTGTACGACCAAAGTTCATATGATTAAAGTAATTTCCATATTGATTTTTTTTCTCATCAAAGTAATCGACAAATGCGTCATTGACCAACTTCACAGTCTGTGCATTTCCAGACTCAGTTACAAAAAGTTTTGCATACCTTTAAGCAAAAGCTTTAGTGTAAAGGATACTAATATTTTATGCCTTGAAATCCTATGCACTTAAAGGAGTGTATATTTCATCATCTTCATTAAATTATTCTTTTCTGAAAAATTTGACCTTATCCAAGGGATTCTATCCTTTCAAGCCATAACCGGCTTCGGTTACAGCAACATGGAACAAATTACGATTTACACCAGTTTTAGCTCTGATGAATTAAGATATCTCCTCAACATTAAAAATCCTTTTGAAAGTATCCTTATGATTTTAGAAAATTTATAAAGTAATGGAAGTTTGAACTTCTCTTACAAACTTGTAAATTTTTCTGGTCTTGATTCTTTTCAAAATTTCTTTTGCTCTCCTGATTCTTTCAGCAAAGTCTTGGTTTTATTACCTTTCTGGATTCAAAAACTC
>Ga0102832_1002221_pt1 | contig 12368 bp, 7 predicted proteins | sample EBPBio282013_DNA_FD_88942 | JGI IMG/M metagenome (GOLD analysis project Ga0102832, IMG submission 88942) | Wastewater treatment Type I Accumulibacter community from EBPR Bioreactor in Madison, WI, USA - Reactor 2_5/28/2013_ DNA (Illumina Assembly) | ecosystem: Engineered > Bioreactor > EBPR >...
AAGGCGTCGGGCGGCAGGATCACGTCCATAACCAGACCTTTTGCCTGCGCCTGCGGCCGCAGCGACGCGGCGACCTCCTCCAAGACGGCGCGGCAATCCATTTCCGTCAGCATGAGATCGAGTTTACCGGCTTCGATCTTCGCCAGATCGAGCAGGTCATTGATCAGCGCCAACAGATGCCGGGCACTGCCCTGGACGGTACGAAGCTGCTTTTCCTGATCCGCGTTCAGCGGCCCAGGCAGTTTCATGAGCAAGGTGCCGGTAAAGCCCATAATGGAATTGAGCGGCGTGCGCAGCTCGTGGCTCATGGTGGCGAGGAACGTGTCCTTGGCGCGGTTCGCGGCGGCGAGTTCCGCATTTTTTTCCTGAAGAGCGCGCTCCACGCGCTTTCTGTCGGTGATGTCGCGGATGGCGCTGGAAACCAGCGTGCCTTCTTCTGTCTCCAAGGGAGACAAACTGATCTCGACGGGGAACTCCTCCCCGCTTTTGCGCAGGCCATAGAGTTCGAGGCCCGCGCCCATCGGGCGCAAACGCGAATTAGCGAAAAACCCCTGGCGGTGGCCGGGATGCTTATCGCGATAACGCGCCGGCAAAAGCATCTCGATTTTTTGGTTGAGCAGCTCCGAGCGGTCGTATCCGAACAGATTCTCAGTCTGCGTATTGACGAGAACGATACGCCCGTCCCGATTCACGATGACGATCGCGTCCGGCGCGGCCTCGAGCAGGTCCTTGAATTTTTGCTCCGCCCGCGCGTGCGCGTTTCTGTCATGCAGCAATTCGTTCACCACAACAGCACTTCCTCAAAAAACTTCGTCTCAAATCGTCAAACAATCGTCCCCAGCTCCTCATTCTGTTCACCGGCGCGTTCTTCGCCCCGGACGACAGTTCCGCGTTGGCGAAAGCGGCGGGGATCGTGTCGGCGGCGCCCGGCGTCACGGCCATGTTGAGAAGATCGCGGTTCTCCGTCATCCCGCCGCCCGAGTGGGCGGCGAAGGGCGCCGTTTTGTCTTGCGCGCGGACGTTGTGGATCGCCGCGATGGCGTCCCTCTCCGGCATGAGGATATCGATCGGGACGAGACACGGTTCTCGCCGCGAAGTTTCGCAAGGCCGGCCGCGCCGTTCGGGGTGATAATGACCGTGCGGCCGGCCTTGCGGGACACGGTCTCGGTCGCGTCCGCCATCGGTTCCTCGTCCTCAACCAAAAGAATCTTGGCCACTGTGTACTCTCGCTATATCCGGACCTTTTAGTTGCCCGCAGCCTTAAGCTTTTTGATCGACATCAAACGTTATCGATATTAACGCGCGATTCTCAACTATTGGCGGCAACGTCCTTGGGAATTTTATTGCGACTACGAAGCAATTGCCGACTGCGCCGGCCTGCGCGGCACCTCCACAAGAATGCGAAAATTGCATGTAAAATGCGCTGAATTTACAAGTCCGTATGCATAACCCGCACATGCGCCATAAGGCACGTCGGCCGTCCGGTTATGGGTGCGCGGTATGGAAAGTGACCGGCGCATATTCGCGTAAAAATTGAATCTCCCGTCGCCGTCCGCAGCTATGTTGCGCGGTCGCCGTGAAGCCTCCATAAGATTCGCTTGGCCGTACTTCAGCCTGAGGGGGCTCGGCGGAATGAAACTCTCCGCGTGTCACAACATCGAAGACCTGCGGACGCTGGCGCAAAAGAAACTGCCGGCGCCGATGTTTCATTATATCGACGGCGGCGCCGACGATGAAGTCTCGCTGCGCGGCGCGACGCGCGCGTTCGACGACTACGAGCTGATGCCTCGCTATCTGGTGGACGTCGATACGGTCGATATGCGCACCAAGGTGCTCGGCCAGGAGCTTGCATGGCCGGTCTTTTGCTCGCCGACAGGCATGTCGCGCCTGTTCCATCACGACAAGGAGCTTGCGGTCGTGCGCGGGGCTGAAAAGTTTGGCACCATGTATTCGCTATCGACCCTCGGCACGACCAGCATCGAGGATGTCGCCAAGGCGTCCAAGACGCCGAAAATGTTCCAGATCTATGTGCATAAGGACCGGGGGCTGACCGCGGAGTTCGTCCAGCGCTGCAAGGATGCCGGGTTTGCCGCCATCTGTCTGACTGTCGACGCGCCGGTGGCGGGCAATCGTGAGCGGGATTTCCGCACCGGCATGATCATGCCGCCGCGCTTCGGCCTCAAAGGCATCCTCAACTTCCTCTATCACTTCGAGTGGACCTTCAACATCGTACGCAACCCTGATTTCAGGCTCGCGAATGTCGTCCACCGTGTCGACGCGCTCGGGAAAGGCACGATGTCCTTGATCCAATATGTGAACAGCCAGCTCTCCCGCAGCGTCACATGGGACGACGCGGCTTGGCTCATCAAGGAATGGGGCGGGCCGTTCGCGATCAAGGGGCTCCAATCGGCCGACGATGCACGCCGCGCCCGCGACATCGGCGCCAGCGCGGTGATGATCTCAAACCATGGGGGGCGCCAGCTCGATAGCGCGCCGGCGCCGGTCCATTGCATCGCGGCGATGCGCGAAGCGGTCGGCGATGACTTGGAATTGATCCTCGACGGCGGAATTCGCCGCGGGACCCATGTGTTGAAGGCGCTCGCCTTGGGCGCAAACGCCTGCTCTGTCGGGCGCGGTTATCTCTATGGTCTCGCGGCCGGCGGTCAGCCGGGTGTCGAGCGCGCGCTCGCGCTTCTCCACAAAGAGGTCGAGCGCGCCATGCGCCTGACGGGGTGCTCGAAAATCGCGGACATCACGCCGGAACGCCTTTCAAAACTGCCCCTACAGAGGCCGTCGGAACGCGCCGAGGCGGTCTAAGGCTCGGCGCGGCGTATCGCCGGGATAAGACATCCCATGGCGAGCCCGGCGCCAAGCAGACTGATGAAACCGACGCGCGTGTAACTGAACGCGCCGAGCGCCGCACCGCCGACCATCGCCAACCAATGGAAGAGATAAGGCGCCCATTGGACCTCCTTCTCGCCCCTCAACATCGCCGCGATCCGCTGGCCGAGCTTCACGAGCGTTCCTGTCATGTATGTGAGGCCGATACGCACCTCGCCGTCTTTTTCGAAGATGGTGTTTTCCGCGCCCATCGCCAAGGTCATGGCCACGACCGCCGCAATCGGCAGGCCAACCATTCCCAGGACCGCGGCGGCGATCAGCAGGAGGCATGTCAGCGCGACGACAGCGGTGTGCGGCGCCTTACCGGCAAGGGAACGGGCCGTCGATCCTGCGACAACGCCAACGACGAATACACTTACCAGGCCGGCGGCGATCAAAGCACTTTGCGCGCCCTCGGCGATCCCCACACCGGCCCGCGTGGAATTTCCGGTCATGAACGAGACGAAGAACCCGCCCAGATAAAGGAAACCGATGGCATCCACATAGCCGGCGACCGCCGAGAGGCAAGCCGCGATGAGTTGGATTCGCCGGTCGGACCGCAACATGTCAGCGCTCGCGGAAGGCTTCCGATTTCAGCTTAAGGACCGGCTTCACCAGATACGACATCACCGACTTCGTGCCGGTGTGGATGTCCACCGTTGCGCCCATGCCGGGCGTGATGGCCAATCCCTCGCTTTCTTCGCCGAGGTACGGCTTTTCCGTGCGCACGACCACTTTGAAATAAGGCATCGCATTCTCGGGCACCGTCGAGTCCGGCGCCACCGAGATCACTTCACCGTCGATCCCGCCGTAGCGCGCATAATCGAAGGTGTCGATCTTCACCGTCGCCTTCTGGCCGGCGCGCACGAACCCGCGATCCACGGGATTGAGCTTCGCCTCGACGACGAGATCGTCCTCCGACGGCACGATATCCATGATCGCTTCGCCGGGCCGCACCACGCCGCCGATGGTGTGATAACGCGAATTCTTCACGATCCCGGTGATCGGGCTTTTGATGGTCGAGCGGGTCTCCTGGTCGTCCGCCGTCGTCAGCAGTTCCCGCGTCCGGGCGATATTGAGCTCTGTCTCGCCCAGGAATTCCTGGGCTTCGCGGCTGAACTTCAAGGCGAGTTCCTTCACGCGCTCCTGCGCCTCGCCCAGGGCGGCGCGGGCGCGCGGCGCGGCTTCACGCATCGACGCCGCTTCGCCGATCAAGGCTTCCACCTGGCTCTGAATCTGGCTGTGCTCGAGCTTCGATGTCAGTCCGTCCTTCAAAAGATCCTGCGAGATCGCCATGCGTTCGCGCGCGAGGGTCAGGCTGTTCTCCGCCGCCGTGAGGCGCGCATTGGTTTCGCCAACATCGCGTTGGCGCTGCACGACCTGGCCTTCGAGCACGGCCCGGGTCGCCGTGAACTCTTCCTGGCGGGCGCGATAGGTGGCTTCTTCGGCCTGAGCGAGTTTCGGCTGGCGCGCGGCGATCTCGGCCGGCGCCACATAGGGTTTGCCGCCCGCTTCGGCTTCCAGGCGCGCTTTCGCGAGCAGCAGCCCGTCGAGGCGGATCTGGAGTTCGTCGCGGTTATTCGCGAGCTGCCCGAGGTTGATCTGCACCAGAGGCGTGTCGAGGCGCACGATGTCGCCGTCGCGCACGTAGATGTCCTCGATGATTCCGCCTTCGAGATGCTGGATCGTCTTGATGCGTCCTTGCGGCACCACCTCGCCGGTGGCCACGGACACCTCGTCGAAGCGCGCGATCAGCGACCAGATGAGGAACGAGCCGATGAAACCCATCAGCGTCCAGGATACGGGGCGCCATGACGGCACGCCGTGAACCGCGGCGAGATTTTCGAGACGCGTGAAAGGCTTCATGTCGCACCGCCTTCGACAACACGCACGGCCGGGGCGTTTTCGACCGGCCGGGGCCGGGCGGCGCCCAGCGCTTCCAGCGTTTTCTGCGTGGGCCCCGCCGTCTTGATGCGTCCGCGCTCGATGATCACCACATTCTGGCAGGCATGCACCATCGGCGGGCTGTGCGTGACCAGGATGATGGTCTTGTCCTTGGCCATGGCCATCAGGCTCTGGCGCAACTCCTCTTCGCCGGCGCGGTCCAGGCTCGACGTCGGCTCGTCCATCACCAGGATCGGCGGATCGTTCAGAAGCGCGCGGGCGATGGCGATGCGTTGCCGCAGGCCGCCGGGGAGTTGTCCGCCGCCCTCGCCCACCGGCGTGCCGTACCCTTTCGGCATGCTGATGATGAGGGTGTGGGCGCGCGCGGCCGTCGCGGCGCGGATGATCTCCTCATCCGTCGCTTCCGGCTTCGCATAGGCGATATTCTCGCGGATCGTGCCCGCGAAAAGCACGCAGTCCTGCGGCACATAGCCCATCCAGCGCGCCAGGTCTTTCCGCGCGAATTGCGCGAGATCGGCGCCGTCGACGAACACCTTGCCGTCGTCGGGCGCATAAAGACCGAGGATCACCTTCGCGAGCGTGGTCTTGCCACCGCCGTTCGGGCCCATGATCGCGGTCATACCTGTCGCGGGGATATCGAGTTTGATCTGTTCCAGCGCGGGGGCCGCCTCCCGCGCGTAACGGAAGGTGACGTTATCCAACGTGATGCGCCCCTTGGGCCGCTCCATCTGGATCGGACTTTCCTGCAAGTCCTCCGCCTCGCCGAACACATGCACCAGGCGCTGGGCCGACTGCTTGAACGCCGTGTACGTGCGCCATGTGCCCACCAACTGGTTCATCGGGCTCAAAAGGCGGTTCGACAGCATATTGGCCGCGATCAACCCGCCCATGGTGAGGTTCTGGCCGAGGATGGCGATCGCGCCCACCGTGGTCATCGCCACGGTGGCGATCAAGGTCAGACTCTGGCCCGCGTACATATAAAGGTCGTTCTGCGCGCCGCGGTTGATGCCTTCGACAATGGAGTCTTCCTGCCGGCGCTCCCATTCGTCTTTCATGCGCTCGCTCAACGCCAGCGCTTTTACGGTGGTACGCCCGAGGATGATCTCGGAAATGAGCGAATCGCGCGTAAGGACCTTCTGTTTTTCCTTGTCCGCCGCGGATTCCACGAAACGCCCCGCATGCCACGCCAGCGCGACGAACAACGCGAAGACGGTCAGGAGCACCCAGAACACCGGCCACGCGATGATCGCGATCACGATGAGGAAAATGCCGCCGAAGATGAGGTCCGTGGCCAGCACGGCGGTCTGGCCCGAGAATACGTTCCGGATCACGTCCGCGTCGCGGAACAACAGATGCCAGTAGTTGCCGGGCCGGGATTCCAGGGTGCGCAGCGGCAACGCCAGCAGCTTGTTCACCACCCCGCTCGAAATCTCGACGTCGATCTTGAGCGCGACCGCCTGCAGCATGCGCGACCGCGCCTTGCGCAGCACAAAGTCGAACCCGATCGCCACCAGGATCCCGATGACCAGACCCTGCAGCGTGCTGAGACCGGCGTGGAAGATCACGCGGTCATACACCTGCAACACGAACACCGGCACCGCGATGGCGAGCAGGTTGAGGAAAAACGATACCGCCAGCACCTCCTTGAAGAGGGGCTTGAGCGGCTCAAGAAGGCTCTTGAGCCATGCGGGAACAGGGTCCTGCGCGGACGAGTCGGACGTGGTCTGCATGGGCCGGGAATTTACCCTATCCGCCGGCGCTTGTGATCGATTTTTCGCAGAAAAATGAGGGTTTTAGCCCTGGGTTGTTGGACCAGGCGCAACAGGTTGGGGTAAACTTGGCCGGTTCGGGGATCGGGGGATTTCCAGTGCTGGACGACACACATACGACGGACGATACGAAAGCCGGAACCGCCGGCAAGATCGGCGAGAAGATTCGCTCCATTCCATGGCGGAATGGCCTGAGCCTCAAATGGTGGGGCCGCTGGTTCCGCGTCTCGATGATGCAGTCGGGCCGTCTGACGACCATCCTCGTCCTCCTCGGCCTTCTGTTCGTGCGCATCGACGACCCGGTCGCCCTTCAAATCCTGCGCGCCCGGATTTTCGACTTCTATCAGGTGCAAAAGCCCCGTGAGGCGCCGCCCGAAAGCCCCGTCACCGTCATCGACATCGACCAGAAAAGCATCGACGAGCTCGGCCAGTTTCCCTGGCCGCGCACCGCGATCGCCGACATGATCACGAACGCGACCGCCCTTGGCGTAAACGTTATCGGCTTCGACATCGTGTTCTCCGAACCCGATCAGACCTCCGTCGCGAAGATCGCCGAGAAGGTGCCGCAGGACCTCATCGACGCCGACCTCCGCAAGCGCCTGATGGGCGTTCCGACGAACGACGCTATTCTCGCCGACGCCATTAAAAAAAGCGGCAAGGTGGTTCTTGGCCAGACGACGGTGTCCGACCGTCTCGACTATAAGGGGACCCCTCCGCGCACATCCTTCGCGGTGATAGGCGACAGCCCCTTCCCTCATCTCACGCGCGGGCAAAGCGTTCTGCGTCCGCTGCCGGAGCTGGATCAAGCGGCCGCGGGCCGCGGCGTATTCGCGCTCTCCGACAAATCGCTCGACCTTATCGTTCGCCAGGTTCCTATCGTCGTCTCGAACGACGAGACGCTCTACCCGTCCCTCACGTTGGAAATGCTGCGCGTCAGCCTGCGCGGGCGCACCATCGGCATCTCCACGGACGATTCCCTTGGCGGCGTCGAACAGATATTTGTCCGCCCGCCCCGCAGCCGCGAGTCCTACGTCATCAAAACCGACCGCCACGGCGAGCTGCGCCCCTACTTCCGCACCAGCACCTCCTGGCGCGCGCAGTACGTCTCGGCGACCGATATCATCCATAACCGGCTGCCGCCCGACGCCTTGAAGGGCAAGTACGCGCTCGTCGGCATGTCGGCGACGGGGCTCATCGCCGATCTGCGCGCCTCGCCGCTCGATGCGGTCATGCCGGGGGTCGAGGCCCACGCCAACATCCTCGAGAACATCCTGTTCGACAATCAGCTCAAGTATCCGAACTACGCGCTCGCGGCCGAGCTCCTGGCCGCGATGATCATCGGCTTAATCATGATCATCATCACCCCGATGGTGGGCATCGGTCTGGGCTTCGCGGTCTTCGCCGCCGTGTCGGGCGGTTTCGCCTGGTACTCATGGGATGCCTTCGCCACGCGGCTCGAGTTGATCGATCCCACCTTCCCGATTGCATCGGCCTTCCTGTTCTACGCCTTCCTGGCCTTCGCGGGTTACCTGCGCACGGAATCGCAGCGCAAGCAGGTCCGCAGCGCCTTCGGTCAATACCTTTCGCCCGCCCTCGTACAAAAACTCGCCGAAGACCCCTCGAAGCTCGCGCTCGGCGGCGAGAATCGCGAGATGACCTTCATGTTCTCGGACATCCGCGGCTTCACGTCGATCTCCGAGCTTTTCGACGCCCAGGGTCTTACCCGCCTTATCAACCGGCTTTTGACCCCGCTCACCAATGTGATCCTGTCGACCAACGGCACCATCGACAAATACATGGGCGATTGCGTCATGGCCTTCTGGAACGCGCCGCTTGAAGTGAAGGATCATGGCCCCAGCGCGTGCAAGGCCGCGCTCGGCATGGTGCTGGCCGTGAAGGAGGTCAACAAGACGCTCGAGGCCGAGGCGAAAGCGGAAGGGCGCGAACATCGCGCGCTCAATGTCGGCATCGGCATCAATTCCGGCATCGCCTGCGTCGGAAACATGGGCAGCGAACAGCGCTTCGACTATTCGGTGCTTGGCGACAGCGTCAACCTCGCGTCGCGCCTGGAAGGCCAGTCCAAGTCCTATGGCGTGACCATCGTCGTCGGCGAGAACAGCGCAAAGCTCTCCGACATGTACCCCCTGCTCGAACTCGACCTCATCATGGTGAAGGGCAAGAAGCAGGCCGTGCGCATCTTCACCCTCGTCGGCGACCCCGCCCTCAAGACCCTGCCCTGGTTCACCGATCTGAAGCGCGAGCATGACGCTGCGCTCGCGGCATACCGCGCCCAGCAGTGGGATGAAGCCGGCCGGCGTATGGACGCAGCCCGCGCCATCGTTCGCCAGCAAACCGGTCTCGTGACCGAGATGCTTGCGTTCTACGATATCATCGCCGAGCGTATCGCCGAGTTCCGCGTCGAATCCCCGGGCGCCGATTGGGACGGCGTCTACGTGGCCACGAGCAAGTAACCTCATCCGTGAAGTTTCTTTTCTATTCGCCGCACACGCTTTTCGATTCCTCCAGCGGCGCGGCGCTGTGTGTCGCGACGTTGCTGGGCGAACTTGCGAAGCAGGGTCACACCTGCCTCGCCGTCACCGGGTCTGTGGTCGACACGCCCAATCCGCTGCTCGCACGCGCGTTGACCGTTGCTCCCATGAATGCGGTCACGGTCGAAAGCGGGCGATTGACGATCCCGGTGCGCCGGGTGGCGTTCCACGATGTCGCTCATGTGGTCGCCGGCGACGGCTGGGCGCCCGGCGCGCTGCGCGCCGTCGAGGAGACGGCCCTACGGCAAGTGTTCCTCGAGGCCTTCGCGCAACTTGACCCTGACGTCCTCCTCACCTACGGCGGCTACGTCAGCAACTATCACGCCGGCCTACACGCCCTGTCCAAGGGCCGCACGTCGATCCTGTACGCCGCGTCGCCCAGTTATATCTCGGACGCGCCGCATACATTTGAACATGTGAACATGGTGCATACGGTGTCCGGCGCGATGCGCGCGCGGCTCGACACCGTCACCTCCCTGCCCAAGATCGTGACGCAGACATTTGTCCGGCGCGAGGACGCGGTATGCGCCGATCGGCGCCCCACGTATATCACCTTCGTCAATCCGATCCCGGAAAAGGGCCTGAACATCGCGGCCATGCTCGTGCGCGAGTGCCACCGCCTGAAACGCCCATATCGCTTCCTGTTCATCGAAGGGCGCGGCACGCGCGCCAGCGTCCTTGCGGCTTGCCCCGATCTCGCCCGGCTCGATAACTTCTTTACCGCCAACAACACATTCGACGCGCGCCGGATTTATGAACAAACCGCCGCGATCATTTATCCGTCGATTTGGTTCGAACCGGCCGGGCGAATCCCGATCGAAGCGAATATGAACGGCATTCCCGTGCTGGCGTGCCGCACCGGCGGCATCGCGGAAATGCTCGACGGCGCGGGCTTTCTATTCGATGTGCCGGAAAGACTGCGTGCAGATCATCACGCCGGCGCGACGGCCGGCGACGTCGCGCCATGGATCGCCGTACTCGACCGTCTGCACGGCGATCAGGCCTTCATGGACGACGCCGTTACGCGCGCCCGGGCCGCGGACGCGCGTTACGACGCGGCGCGAATGGCGCGCAGCTTCGCGGCGGCACTGCACCGCGCCTAGAGCGTTCACACGCCATATTCGTGGATCGTGACGTTATTGTGGGTGAAAGATGCGCCCGCGCCATCGATCGTGGCCAGCACGGTGTAACCTCCGCTCAAGGAACCGTTGGAATCGAAATACAGCTTCGACGTGGATTCGGAATAGATGAGCGTGGGCAAAAACGCCGTCCACTTCACGTTGGTGCCGGCGTTCGTTCCGTCATAGTCGCCCGCGATACTCGAGAAATTGACGCCATTCGTCACGGACCCGTTGAGCAGGCCGAACTGCAGGGCGCTCGCTTCCTCCAGCAGGATCATATCGTCGCCGACATTGAAATCCGTGATCGTATCGCCGCCGTCGCTCGCGCCGGTCAAAATGAACGTATCCGCCCCCCCGCCGCCGGTCAGCGTGTCCGGACCGCCGCCGCCCCGAATGAGGTTGTCGCCGCTATCGCCGATCAGGGTGTCGGTGAGCGCGCTGCCGATGATATTCTCGATCCCGATGAGCGTGTCGGTGGCGCCGCCGCCGTCGGTCGCCGTGTGTTGGGCGAGGTTCACGGTCACACCGGTTCCTTCCAGCGCATAGGACACGGTGTCGCTGCCAGTGCCGCCGATCAAGCGGTCCGCACCGCCCTTGCCCATCAGCACGTCGTCGCCGTTGCCGCCAATCAGCACATCGCTGCCGGAATGTCCGGTGAGCGTGTCGTTACCGTCATCGCCGTAAAGCGCGGCCCCCGTGCCGACGCCGATCGTCAACGTGTCGTTGCCGGTGGTCGAGGACTGCGCGATAGATTTGGCTTCAAGGTCGATGCCGGTCGCCGAGAAGATCGGGTCCAGCGCCACCGTGCCGGAGGTGGACACCAGCCCCGTGATATCGCTGAACATCCCCGTATAGGAGCCCCATGTGATCGCATCGTCGAAGATATGGCCACTCGTCGCGGTGTGATAGGCGTCGCCGTCGATATTGAGCACGCCGCCCAACATCGCCGCGCCCGTGATCACAAGGCGCGCGTCGTCGCCGCCGCTGACGCTCGCCAGCTCAAGAATGCCCTTCGTATCATTGGCGAACGTGCCCGCGATCATCAGCACCGCATCGGTGGCGTCGTTGGTGACGTCACTGATCCGTAATGTCGCTTCGCTGCTGACGTCATTCGTGCCGTTCACGAAGGCGCCGGAGAAGACCGCTGCCGCATTGTGAACCTCGAACATCCCACCGCTACGGTTGCGGAAGAAGAGCCCGCCGTCCAATTCGATACGCGCTGCGCCGGTGCCCGCGCCCAAAACCACATGACCGTAGTTGTTGAAGTCGGTGGTCAACAGCGCCAACACTGCGTCGCCGGCGGTGGGCGTCAGGTTTATGTCGCCCCGATTCGTATTGGTCAGGGAGTTGTTGGGCGTCTCGTTGACATTGATGGTCAATGTGCTGTTCGACGTCGCCGCCACCACGTTGATTTCACCGCCGCTCTGGGCATCCACGCCGCGGCGCCATGTCACCGAGTCGGGGCTGAAAGCCCCGGTTCCCGTGGCGTCGATGATATTGATTTGGCCGCCGAAACCGGCCGGTTTCATCGTGACGTCCACGACCGCGCTGTACATGTTCACAACGCCGGTGATGTCCGCCGTGTACGTGAATCCGCTGCCGCCGAACCCCGTCCAGCTTGCGGTGTTGCCGCCTTGCGCGCCCATGGTCAGCGTCATGAACCCGCCGCTGCGCCCGATCTCGTAATCGTAGGGATGACCGCCGTCGACGGGGGTCTCCTCGGTGGACAGCGTCGCTCCGCCTTGGATGAGCAGGTTACCGCCCGCCACACCACCCAGCGGGAACGCCGGAGGACCGCCGAAATTCGAGGTATCCACGCGGAACGTACCGTACGCGATGGTCAGCGTCTTTCCGGAATCGATCCTGACTCGACTACCTGAGCTGCCTTCGAACAGAGTCCCCGAGAACGTCGTATCGGTCTGAATATAGATCGCCGCGCCGCTCTGGTTGCCGAACTCCGTATACTCCAGCCGGCGTCCGCCGCCCGTACCGGCCTCGAAATAGATATCGCCGGAGTTCTCGACCCTCTCGACGTCCTGGAAGGTTACGGTCACGTCGTCGTCGGTCCCCGTGCCCGCGGCGGTCAGGCGCATGATTCCGAAGTTTCGCCACTGGCTGTAATTGCTGAAGTTGACGTGAACGTC
>Ga0102832_1002223_pt1 | contig 12364 bp, 8 predicted proteins | sample EBPBio282013_DNA_FD_88942 | JGI IMG/M metagenome (GOLD analysis project Ga0102832, IMG submission 88942) | Wastewater treatment Type I Accumulibacter community from EBPR Bioreactor in Madison, WI, USA - Reactor 2_5/28/2013_ DNA (Illumina Assembly) | ecosystem: Engineered > Bioreactor > EBPR >...
TTTATTAAATTGTCAAAATTTTCATATTCTCAGTAAGTATAAATTCAAAATTAAACAGCTGCTAAATAAATTATCAGGCATTTTTATATTTTTAATTTCTCATTTTAGTTTGATGATTTAAAAATTAATTACCTTTTCAAATATTTAAATAACTTTTTTAATATACTATTTGTATTTATTCTTTCAAAAATGAAATATTCCCCTCAAAGCGATCTAACTAAGTATCTATCTGATGCCAAATAATCATAGCCTTACAAAAAAGATGCCTTGTATACGAAATTTTCAACTATCTAACAGATCTCAAAATCACTTCAAATTTAAAAGGAAAATTTCGACCAATAAATCCATGTAAATCAATGCTGATTGTAGTCATTTAATGAAAGAATTGCATCTTGCAGTAACCAATTAATTAGAACACGAACATCCAACAAAGAACTTCTCTAAAAAATCTCATAATTTAATTTAAGTTTATAAAGAGCATTCCATACAGATACCTCAAATTTCGGATAAGATTATCCAAAAATACCTTTAAATTAAGTTTTTTACGATTTGAAAGAAAAACCTCCTTTTTAGAAAATGAAACAAACTGATGAACTTCGATATTTAGAAAATAAGATTTAAAAAGCTGAGAAATAATGTGCCAAACTTTATTGTCTCTAAAACGATGTACTTTTATCATTTATGAATCAAGAAATTCCAGTCCTTTTCAATAAATTTAAGATAGTAATTTGATAAGTTAGAAAGAAAAACAATTAACATTAAAGAGGATCAATAGGATAAAGAGGTTCAAATAAAGATATTAATGAAATAGTAAGCTTTAAAAAGTAAAATAAAAAGTTGGTAAAAATCATTGAATGAAAAGTTTTCTCATAAAATGTTAAACATCATATAAAAAGTGTAAAATTCAATGTGATACTGATTTTTTTTATTAATTTTTATTTAAGTAATCATCTTTTAGTCATTATTTATAATTGGTTTTTGTCTTGAATTAGTTTGATAGAATGTAAAAATAAGAACGAATTAAAGGAAAAGTCCTTTCAACAATAGAGAATTTAAATGTCGAGATTTTGAAAGACTTTATTGAGTTGAAGCGAACATTCGAGTCTTCACATATCAGTAACAGTTAAATAAGTAACAAATTAAAAGTAAGCAAATTTGATATGAAGGAATGGAAACCAACTTTTTAACTCACGGTCAATCGATGCCTTAAATAACTCTTGTAAGAGTTAGGCTTACAAAACTAGTAAGGAGCTGCTGTGGATTTTGTAAGTCTTGTAAAAGAATTGACTAAAACCTATGGATTAGACCAATAATATATTGTAAATTATAAATTAAGCTGAAGGAGAAAATAAAATGTTTAAATAGTTCAACAGATATGATCAAGGAGTATATCAGAATCAAAGCTATCAAAGATCCAACAACTGCGGTTATTGAGAAATAGCCGATTCAAAACTAAAATAATCTGACCCTTTGATTCACTTTTCTCTTAAATTTTTATTTTAAAATCATGTTGTTAAAGGATTTACTAAGATTAAGTTAAAAAAATAGAAAGGATAAAAGAAAGCCATAAATAAAACATATAAAATAAAACTTTGTGTCAACTTCATTTTTATGACCCGACATACAAGTTCATCAAATCCTGAATTTATATTTATTGTCTCTATGAAACTGAACTTTTTGTCGATATAAGGCTCTTGTTTAAGGAGTCACCATCACTAAAAGAACTGTACTCCATTTGAAGTTTTCTTTTTCTTTCTTTCTTTTCTCTTCTTCTTTTTCCTTCATCCAGCTTCAATTTTTCTTACCGAGGGAATATGAACATTAATAAGGAACATAAGACCCCTACACCTCCAATGATAATGAAGAAAATTTAAGCATCAACATATCCTTAAGCTGATTATGAGCCCTAATCAACTAAAGCTCCAGATATCAAAGGGAAGAAGCATAAAGCTACACTTTACAACATTTGAACAATTCCAAAAGCTGTTCCAAGAATTTTTCTCTTAACAATTAAAGATACACTGGCTAGAACGCAGTTTGCATACAAAGCAAATCCTAAACCCAGGAAAGAAAAGGCTAAAGCTATAAAGAATGTATGAGATTATTAAGTCGAGAAAAAGAGAATTAATTGTACTGCCAGTAGCAAAATAGAAGCAAAAATACAGATGTATCTTCTCATTCCGATTTTATCGACAAGAATTCCAGAGGGGACACTGAGTAAAGCTGCAGAAAAATAAGTAATCATGATAATCAGTCCTGCCTCTTCTTCACTAAATTTGAACCTAATCTGGAGAAGCCCATTTGCTCCATCCAAAAAAGGAATGTACATCCCCAACATAATAGTGCAAATCAAAGTTAAGATCCAAAATGAGTACCTTAATTATTTCAAATCTGCGATTCTGATCGTTTCTTTATGACTTTAACCCTCACTTTATTGAGAATTTTGACTCATTATTTCTGAAACTATAAGAGAATTCTGAAGTTCTTCTCGTTAGTTTTATTATTCTGCTTTGTTTATTATCTTTATGAATTGAATCGCATAAATAGCAAAAAGTGAGCAAACCGTACAAAATACCACTGACATAAAAAATGCTGATCCTAAATGCTTACCAAAATATTCGTAAAATCTCGAAGTAAGTAAACTATTCATCGCGTTACCGATTTATGGGAACGTTATTACGATACCTAAAGCCAAAGCGAGATTTTTTCGTTTAAAAAGACAAGAAACCAAAGCAGCCTGAGCAGTTATAAGACTTTCAGAACTTATGCCGAAAAATAATCTACCAATGAGCATAACTTTGTAATTTTCCATATAAGCCCCGGTGGCAACAACAGCTTGGAAGAAAGCAACCATAAAGACGAGAATGACAAAGCCTTTATAGATTTCAAAGAAGTCAATCAGGTAGCCAATGAAGAGAGCTGAGAGTATATTGGGGAAGGCGAATACGGAATAAAGAAGTTGAAATTAGGATTCGGTGATATGAAGAGTTTACTTGATTGACTCATGAAGTGCCTGTGGGTTGTTGAAAGCGTAGTTATTTCCGAAGCTGGAAAGAGTAATTAAGCAGAGGGCAATCACATATATTTTAGTTTTGGGAAGTGAAATTTTATTCACTGAAGAATTGGTTTTTATATCTGTCATATTTTATGCATCAAAATTATAAGACAAATAGATAAAATACTCATTCGCGATTCTTACATTTATTTCAAATTTACAATTATATTGGTCAATATTCATTTCAATATTAATGCTAAAATTTAATGTATTCATAGAACACTTTCCTTAAGTTTTTTACTTGTTTCCATCGTTTTTTCATTCTGTTTTAGCTATTCATTTCTGTGTTTTTCCATAAGTTATTACGTTAACTTTTTACAATCAATATGACCGTACAAATTTGAAAAATATCAATCAGCATCGCATCTTTAAGGAAAATTAAATTGAAAAGATTTCTTATTAGAATTTACAGCAATTAGTGTAAAAAACTCATTAAAAACTCACATCATTAGCGAAAAATGTTGAAAACCATAAAACCAAAAACAAAAAAGGATTTAAAATTCTTGAAGTTTAATAATATTATCAAAACTAACTTCTCAACAGAATTTAAATAAAACAGGAGCAGAAAAGTATCGATAAAAAATTGAACAATTCCAAGTTTATTTTGTGTTTGAATATTTGATGTCGCAAAGAAAGAATAATTTTTTTACCCTGTCATCTTTTTTAATCGGATGAAACGATTTGAATAATTATGATAGTCCGCTACAATTGATTTAATTCCAATATAAATCAAGTTTTATTCATTAAATTGAATTATTTTTTATTTGATATTTCAATATGAGCACCAAGGATAGCATACTCAATAAAGTTCTCGTCTGTTGTTGCTGTACCAGCACTGCCTGTGGAACAGCCCAATGCTACAATGTCTGGACTGCCACTGAAGCCTGTGGACTTGCCCAACTTAACCAACAAGCATGCTGTTGGACTCTTTGTGCCCCAATTTGCCATCAATGCAAACTTGGTGACACCACTGAAGCCGCTGACAGATGTGGAAAATGCTTCAAATACTGTATTTACGCTTGTGCCCTCAACTGTGTATCTCCATGTGATGCTTGCTACAATTGTATTTATTACAATGTCGACAACTTCACTGTCGGAGTTAGCAGTTTTAAGGACGTCATGAAGCACACTCAATGGCTTGGAAAGAAAGTCGAGACAGCTTTGGGTCTTACCACCAGCAACTAACCAGAAACCACTTATGGTTCATTCAAACCCTGATTATTTACATATGTTTAATTTTCGCAATATCCTATTTCAAATTTTATTGATTTTAACTTGATTAATTATTTTGTATAAGAATTCTTTTAAAAAATACTCATTTTTAACTTATTATTTGTTTTTCTCTAAAAAATCGATAAGATATCCCTTATTTTTTTAGTTCCTCTTATAAAAATCATTAGTAACTTTTCTTTTTTGTTTGTTTGAGGATTAAAGACAAATCAAAGTATTTAATTAGATCATCACATCTGGCGTTAAGGCATTGAGACGAATTAAATTTACAGCATTGAATGAGAATTAATAAAATTAAAAAACCTTTATGTAAAGTATAATGCTCAGTTGTAAGTTTTGTGTATATTTTAAGAGTTTATCTTTTTTCTTAATGATAAATCAAAATATTTTTTTTATTGAGTTTCTGGAAATTAAACCTGCAATTGAAAGTGCTGATTTTAACATTTTTGAAGAAGTTTCAGTTTAGATTTCAAGTATTTAATCTTTCTTAATAGTAAATAATGAGAGATTACACTTTTTTAAATAATTACTTTAGAATTATTTGTTGAAGGACTAAAAGTAAAATTGAAATAAAGAATACGCTATTACTTTGAAAGGAACAATAAAGTTTGCCTAATTTGATAGGAATTGGAATCAAGTTGAACTTGTTTGAAGAACAAAATAAAATAATTCAAGATAAAATATTTAAGTTAATACAAATAAATTTAAGTGAAATAAGTACCTCTTAGAGTTTTAATCATAATTTAAACTGATTTTTAACAATAAATTTTAAATTGATACATCTTGATGAGCACCAAGGATAGTTGCATTAAAAAACTACTTGCAAGCTGCTGCTGTTCATCCACTGCATGTGGAGCCGCTCAAGCTTATGATATATGGAAGGCAACGGAGGCCTGTGGATTGGCTTATCTAAACGAATCAGCTTGTTGGTGGGCTTTGTGTGCGCCTGTAGTTCATGACTATAAACTTGGATAAATTGACTAAGCTGCACACAAATGCAAATTAGCTTTCAAATATTATATTTATGGATGCCTTGTCTGTTGTTGTTCTCCCTGTGATGGCATTTACAACTGTATTTTCTACAACATTGACAATTGCAAAGAAGGAGTCAGTGGTTTTAAGGATATCCTCAAACATTCGCAATGGCTTGAAAAATCAATTCAGAAATCTTTGGGATTGGAATTAAGCGATTAACCATAAAAGACTTTCAGCTCATTTAAACCATGATAATCGTTAACTTCATTAATTTTTAACATTTTCTCTCAATTCATTTTGATTATTAGCAGTTAGATTTTTAATTTCATGAAATTATTAATGACTCTCAAAAGATCAAAATTTGTAGATAGAAATATATATAAATTTTATAAAATGATTTATTTATTTAATTAAAAAATTACATTAATTGTTAAAGATAATTAATTGATAAAAGTTGATTATAGAAATCAAAATGAAACTTAAAAATGGATTTGAAATAAGTTTTTAAAATAAATTGAAGGAAATCGATAAAAATGTCGGTAATCCAAGAATAATCAAGATAACTCCAAATGGACTTTTTTGTAAGAAAAGGACATCTCGATGACATCGAAATACTTAACGAACTGATATCTCCCTCTTATAGAGAATAACTCAACCTTTTGTATAACAATCCCAGTCTACTCAATTTGTTCGAAAGGTAAATCTAATACAATTTAGATCTTATGTATCCTTTACGATTCTCGATATTAATCAAAACATTATCGGAGCTGCCTGCTTTGACGACTTCCCCATCGGATTAACTGGAAAGTATGATGATAAACATTACAATCTTTGGGAAGACTGGCTCTCAAAAGCATTCAACCTCTAAGGCCTTACTCTCGCCAGCACTAACACTCTCTGGCTTAATTTTCTATGTATCTCTGAAACTTACCAATAACAAATACAACAAGTAACCTAAAGACTCCTCCAAAATTTATATACTTTGCTTCCACAACTTGATGGAGTCCTGTTCATGAAAAGAGGAGAGGTTTAAAATTTCTAAGATTTTTAAAGCTCCCATAATATGATCAGAAACCACTTCCTTTAGCTCAAAACCGTAAACCGAGAAATCTTGAAAAATTTGATTGGAGTCAGCTACAAATCCCAACTTTTTTACTCTCCAAAATATCATTCGATCTAAGAAATGTAAGTAAGAATGGCAAAGTAATAAGATCATGATGACCTTGCATAAATTTTCAATAAACAATCTGAAGTACTTACCAGTCAATTCGGTGAGTTTTTTATCGCAGACCTCATTGCCACTCAAAATTTAACTCGTAGAATGACAAAAGACTCCAATCCTTAAGGCAAAGCCATTGTGGGTCAAGTAAATACAAAAGCGATTGGATTGATGAGTGTATCAACATAAATCGACTACAAACTGCTTAATGAATGTTTTTAACTTGGTACTTTTGAGAAACTAATTAAATCTGATCTCCTTGACGCAATAAATCAAAGATATTAACAACTAAAACATGAAGAATCGATGTAAAAATTTTACTAGGAGCAAAGAACCAAGAAAACTATATAACAAGAAAGAATCAAACTTTTAAAATATGGGCAGAGAATTATTCTACAACAATTTTGTATTTAAAAGTAAAGTGAAATTAAACTTTAATTGGAAAATATCAACAACAATTAAGCTCAACTTAAAGCTTTAGATGTTCCTGGTTTTGAAGCTTTGCTTAAAAAATGGATGACTGGCTTCGATATCAATTTACCCTCTTAAATCTTTGAAAGATACCCTCAATATGCAAAAGATTTAGAAAGTATCATCATGACTTCCCCATAATTCCTCATCTAAACATTATAAATATTTGGCCTTCCTCAAAATTATATGAAAAAATAAGGACATTGGAAAGATTGGGCCAAACAAAAACTTTAATAAAACATCGCTGCTCAACTTCGTAGACCAAAGAAAAATACAAAGAAAGCTCCATTGAAAAAGGGTAAGAATGATAAAAAAGAGGAATAAAGTTTAAGGCCTCCAGATTATTTCGATATATCTCCATTCAGTCAAGCTTTTACTAAGTTCGTTTCCGTTTCTGCTTAAATGAGAGCTTCGTTCAGATAAGAGCTTAACTTAAAGCAAAAGATTGTGAAGATGTTATTTTGCGACGAAAAAGGTCAAATGGTAAAGGAAAAAAATATTGATTTGAATACATTGGGAAAAATAATGTCATAACATGGTCTAAATATCACATCTCAAATAAATGAAAATATGTCAAGTGTATTATAGGCTTTTGGAGGCATAAATTACTATTAAAGAACAACTCAAGTTCAATAAAAATTGGATGAGAAGAAAAATTTGGCTAAAAAAGATCAAGAACCAAAGATGATTGAGATTACTGAAAGACTTGTATCTTTTGATGATTTCTCAAACTCAATTAATAACATTTCCAAATTTGATATTGAGTTGGGAAGGATGGGATACATTAAAAGTCAGAAATTAGATTTTGAAATAAAATAAATCGAGGAAAAAGAATAAAAATAAAATGCTAAAATTACAAGTGCTATGGCAAAAGATTTTGATTTTGGTAAATATGAAAATCTAGTGGCTAACTTAAAGCTAAATGAACTTCCTGAAATACCCTATTAATGCTTTAATGCTATTGTCATAAACTTATTTTGCATTGATTAACTTTATGAAGCACGAAGCCTTGACTTTGTAGAGTATGCTTTCGGATTGTTCCCAGACAAGGATTACATCATTATAACTCAGCCATTTACAGTACCTTAAAGTTCATTGGTGAAAAATTTCATTCAAGTGTAAAGAAAGAAAAATTCTACTTTTGAGCATTGTCTTTATATTTATCATAAAGATGCACTGTACCAGAAATAATTGAGAGTCCGTAAGACTGTATCAAGTGATTTGTAAAAAGCAGAATACCTTTTAGAAGAGATATTGAACAGAGAAGAGATTGAGAAAAATATTGTAAATTCAATTACAAAGTCATCCTCTCAATTGGAAACTTTTTCTGTATATTGTTTGGGAGAGTTAGTTGGTTTGTATACAGTTTCAAAAAATGTGAATCTCGATTATTACGTTTCACACTTTTTTGTACAAGACCAAATCATTCTTTAAGAGCATCCAAGAGACAAACATGGCAAAGTCATTTATTCTTTCATCAACCCACTTTTTATCAAATCCGTAAGGTTCATTCTCAAAGAAATCATGAGACTGACCAATAAGACCTGTCTCTACTTTGAAGTACATAACAGGACTCTTCTCCCTGATATTTTCAATGAGTTCACTCCTCTCAGGACAAGAGTCTTCCCACATTTCCTTAAAAGAAAGTGGAACTTTAATTACCAAACTTAAGATTTGTAAAGAATTACTCATAATAAAAACGGTACAGACAGCTAAAGAGATCCTTTTGACCAATAAGGTCCTCCTTTTTCACTTTCCATGATTACAAAAAAAGATCTTAATACTCTAAAGATTAATAACAATACAAGAATTGTGATAGTTGGAGCTTCTGATACAGGGATATCTTTCATTGAGAGTCTGCTTATGCTAAAGGAAATTACTTTCCAAAATATCACCATTCTAAGTCCTGGAGGAATTTTAACTATGCACGTCAAATCTCAAGCAGATTTACTTAAAGCTGCAAGCACCAGTTACACTCTTTAAGAATTAAAAAATTTAATGATTGATGCAAGAACAACAGTATTGGATGCAAAAATGGTGAAATTGGACAAAAAATAAAAGAAAATTTTAATCGATAAAAGTGCCTACATTTCTTACGATATTCTTGTCTTATCAGTAGGACTTATCGATACTTTGCTCCAAAATCAAGGACTTGTTTCCTGCGGTTTAAATAATTCTCCATATTACAAAGATAAAAATTTTATTTAAGGAGTTTATTCAATCGACGATCCTTATCTTTACAAGAGTTTTGCTAAAGATTCGAAAAATGTTGGACTTCTCAAAAGAAAAAAGAAGCCTCAAAACATTACAATTTATGGAAGAACCCCTCATACAATTGCATTCATAAATGGCCTTATCACTCGTGGTGTTGCGCCTGAAAGAATTTACTATGTTTCTCCAGGAAGCAACAGAAGAAGAACTCAGAAATTTTAATCGAATCAAGACAGAATAAATTATGAATCACAGCTTATAAACGATCCTGACACCTTTGAAGATCTCAACGTATAAAAAATAGTTATCGACCATTTGAGACATATCGGAGTTAACGTACAACTTGGATTCTAATTTTTTGAATTTGATGGTAATCCTTTGGTTGGAGTCAAGTTTAGAAAAAAAGCCGATAATTACGAGTAAATTTAAGATATGATCAAAAGAAAAAGATAATAAATTGAGCTCAAATTACAGGAGATGGGTAATAAAATGGGAGAAGACTTTTACTAAGAAGATTCATAAAATATGGACTAAAAAATATCACCTTAAAAAGAAATCTAAATGCTTCAATAACAGCAATGGCTTCAACTTTATACTCCTTCGTCTTTCTTAATAACTTCTGATCTTATCGACATTGATAAAGAAATTTTTAACATTATTCATGAAAATGGCCTTGTATACAACGGAAGATTAATCACGAAGTCCAATTTCCAAACAACTGAAAAATAAGTTTTTGCATGCGGAAAGATTTGTGAGTTCAGTCAAAGGTACAAGAATTTCAGTATAGGAAAAAGTTTAAGACTTGATCGTTACAATGGTCGAGAACTTGGTTCTACTTTGGCTAAGCATATCCTTGAGTTAATGAATCTGGCTCACTTGACAACTGCTACCTATACATAAGATGAGCTTCCTAAATTTTACATGCCAGTGGGAATCGGTAGTGCTTTACCAGGCGGAATGGTTTACTATTACATTAAGAGAACTGATAATTCTCAGCCTAAAATCGTTTATGAAAAAGGATTAACAGGTAGTGAGCTTATTTCTAAAAACATCAATGATTTTAAAGGACATTATATCAAATTCTGCATTGATCCTAACGGTATCATCGAAGCAGTTTCTTATTTAGGGAGTTAATAAGTTGTCGTACCATCTTTAAATTCCTTCATTGGATTGAGTGTTGAGTATTTGAATAAAATAACCAAGAGAAACGATGCAGGATTAATTCCTGATATTGCTGAATTCTTGAGCTAAAACTGGGCAATAGGACTTTATCACTAACTTTTCAGTTAATTCCGTCATTATCTTAAGAAATCTATTTCTTCAAAGCCAATTGCTGAGAGACTCAACAATAGAGCCTCTTAAAGAGCATCAGAAGGTAACTTTGCAAGTTCATCTTTCATGGAGGAAATAAAGAGTTTAGTTCCTCAATAAATTCGCGATGAAATCAAAGAGGGAACAATAAACTTTTTACAACAAAATTACAATCATCTCCCGATGTTTTACAATCCGCTTAAAAAGAGATGATCTTATAACTTTTTAATCCATCTTAAACCTTTATATTTTATTAAAAAAAATTTTATTTTTTAATTTTATAGCTTAGGAAAATAAAAGATAAAAGAATCTATCATCATAACTACAAGGATTAATCACTCGTACTTTTTAAAAAGATATTTATTGGGTTATCAACCTCTGACAAAGAAGTAGACAAAAATGTTTCTAATGCATCTTTTGAAACCTCCAAAAAATCCTCTTTAGAAAATCTTTTTTTCTTTGTTCATGAAATTATCCTACACTTTTATCACTTGATACAAATGAATGAATCTTTCACTCTGAATAATTTGTTGGTATGTTCTTCTCATTGCCATCATTCCAACCAATGCCAAACAGTAAAATACTTGGTATAAAAACAAAAATGACAAGAATACCAACCATGCTGTAGCAACAAAGTTTTTTTCCTCAATAAGATTTTCAATCAAATTTAAAAGTCTTACGAAAGTAAATGAAGAGATGCTTCCAACTTCAATCGATTTCCAATGCAAAAATTCCACAAATTCATGTAAAATTGACCAGGTTAAATAAAGCCATATGAATTAATTAGTAATCCAAAAAACTTAATTGGATTTATTGACACAGGTAAAAGAATGGAAGTGATATTTTTCCACACAACAGCCACAGTTATAGCAATGGTCGTACATATATTCAGTAAAATGAGTGCATATTGGACAGATGTCTTCCAATGTTTTGTAATTAGGTTCCATAAGAATTTAAGAGAGTTTATTTTTTTATTTGTATTGAACTTTATTTTTACTAAAAGTTCCAAAAATGTATGTTAAGCCATAGAGTCCTAAAATCAAACAGATAAGGATTAGATAAAATGGCCTTGACCTTTCATAAAGCTCATCTTTTTCAAATCCGAGGAAGCTGGAATTCAAACCAAAATATAGAATGGTGATTATAAGTAAGGGTCGAATTATATCTTTAAGTTTTTATCCTGTTTGCATACTTTTCTGAATTTTCTTTAATCTCCTCATTAACCCTTTACTTTAAGATAAGTTTCGATAGTTTTAGAGTTTCAACTGAGGTTTAACTTTTATCATGAATTCTGCACAATCGAAGCTACAGTATTACAAAGATCTTTAAAATGCTGATTTGTTTTATTCATCACGATAGGAAAAAATATCAATTTTAAGTCCGTACATTACTCTAAGCTCCCAATGTTTGTTGTACATTGCTGCGTAGATTGGGGCTCTTTCATCATAAAGTTTATTTTGAAGACAAAGGAGGAAGCATCTTCTTCGACCAAGTCTGATTGCATCAAGAATGGGTGTGTTTCCGAAATTATCCTGTTGATTTGGATGATTTCTGGAGATGAGCCAGGCAGCAGCCTTGACATCATCGGCTTCAATTGCATAGTGAAGTGGAGATCTTCTATCATCATCCAATGTAAAACTGACTTATTTATCTGCAAATATAATGTCAAGTGGAACGAATTTTGTCGAAAGGAGTGATATTAATGGCTTGTCTTAAATTTTTCTATTCAAATCTATCTTGTCGATAACTGCTAGCAAGGGCATTATATTATTTTTTTTTAGGACTTACTCTATTGGGTCGATGATTTCATCCTCTTATTTTTACATTGTCACATTCGTCTATTATTGTTTAGCATCTTGCTGCTAATCTTTTTTTGTTTATACTTCAAGCAA
>Ga0102832_1002224_pt1 | contig 12363 bp, 10 predicted proteins | sample EBPBio282013_DNA_FD_88942 | JGI IMG/M metagenome (GOLD analysis project Ga0102832, IMG submission 88942) | Wastewater treatment Type I Accumulibacter community from EBPR Bioreactor in Madison, WI, USA - Reactor 2_5/28/2013_ DNA (Illumina Assembly) | ecosystem: Engineered > Bioreactor > EBPR >...
ATAAATTTAAATTTTTACATTCTATTTTTGTAAGTAAAATCTAAAAAATCTCTTTCCATTTATGGTATTTAACACAAAGTTAAATAGATTTTGAGATCTTAATAAATTCGGGATTCATTTTTTTAACTGTTGTGACCATTCAACAAACGAGTATATATTTGTGAAAAAACATATTTGAAAAAAATACCAGTAATGTATGTAAATTATTTATTTTATCAGTTTAAAACTCTTAAGAGTCAAAAATCAGTTCTTTCTTCTCTCTTTTTCTGATCGATAGATTTATACTTTTCAACAGTTACGATGATAAAAAGACTTGGATTGTTCACCAATACTGCATAAAATTAATTGGCAGCTTCCTTTATTGATAAGACTCATTAAAAAATCAAATTTAGTGGCCTCCGTAAAATTTCTCGCAATGTCAACAATTAAAAGTACATGACTCAGTTGCTTTCAGCCCTTAAAAAGAATTTCCGATCTTCCAGTTACTGCTTAAGAATAAAATCACTAATCGTCTTACATTACTTTTTAAGGAAGACTCAATTTCAGAACTAACGAATCATCGTATTTGCCTAAACTTAGCTGAATGAAATAAAAGATAAGAAAGGTGATGCATTAGTGATATTAAAATCACCGGTAGGAAAGAAAAAAATAGAGCTTGAAAATCAACAGAAATAATATGTTCAAAAAAACATCATTTAATTTTATATAGTTTACTTACTCAAGTATATCGCACATCAATCTGCTTTTATTAGAGCCAAATAAACTGTTGACAATCCCAATGATACTTTTGGAATTTTGTCACAAAAACCTTCCATTTGTCTCTAGAAAACATCAGAGACTCAATTGTCGAATTCGACCAAATTTTAAGTAGAAGATAAAACCTTAATACTACACATCAACAATGGTTTTGAGATTCTGAATCTGATTAATTTCGTTATTCAATCTCAAGAAAGTTTTAATAAAATGGGCAGATATTACATTTAACATTAGGAAATTCTCAATCTTTTCATCATGTATCTTGATGATTTGACCATTTATAACGATTACACTAAAAAACTGGCAAAAACCTTAACAAAATCGATCAAAAGCATCAAATAAGAACAAATTAAACACTGTTTTCTTTATCTTACTGAATCCCAAAAAACTTCAGATCGACTTTATGAGTTTTATTACAATCGATATTATTACTCAAAAGTAAAAAAACTAATCTCAATGCCAACCTTTCTGACCATTGATAACGATGATTTTGAAAGGGATGTTAAAGAAATAAAGAAAGTTGATAAGAGTATTACTGAACCTGACATTAGTTATCGTTCTAAAATAACGTCAAAAATGAACAGAACGACAATTACTTAATCAGGTGAAAAGAAACTGAACACGATCAACATGACTTTAGACAACCTGCTTTCTAATTCCCGCTCAAAGAAGTAAGTGGAATAAAATATCACTCGTTATATTGAAACATTTGATGATATTTCTGAGGAGTAATAAAATCAAGTAAAACTTTAAACAGACTTTATCTGAATCAGTTGAAACAAATGGTTTTTAACCTAAAAAATCAGAGTTTAATTTATGATAAATTCATCTATCTCATTTATTTTCTCTTTTTTATTTAAAAAGAGCAGAAACTCAAGGAATAAAACAAAACTTTACATTAAATTAAGTTAAAACTTTTACAGTTTTTATTTTTATTATACCGACGCAATCTATGATAAAAGTATTTCTGTCGGAATTTAAATAGTAACATTCTAATTTTATCAAAAATTATAGTTTTGTTCCCTTATGTAATGTCCGGTTTGTTTCTTGCGCTACAGTGTAACCCAAAGAAGGCCTAATATTGTACAGTGTGGCCATACAATATGTTCCAGTTGTTTAAGGGATTCATCTAAGTGCAAGATATGTAATCAAGACATCGACCCAAACAAGAACGAATGTCTAAATTACTCATTAATGGAAATAATTCAAAAAGATGTAAAGGAAATCGATAAGTATTTGAAAGTATGCTTTGTGGGGTCAAGTATGACAGGAAAAACCTCTTTGATAAAGCGAATTATGGGTAATACGTTTTTCTAGGAAACTGTGACGACTATAGGGTACGATTTTAGTTTCCATGATCGGGTCATCGATAATTTATCTGTTAGATTTCAACTTTGGGACAGTGCAGGACAATAAAAATATAGAGCTATCTCGCCTATTCACTACAAAAGTAACCATTTTTCAAAAATTAGATGCTGACATTGTCGTTATAGTATACGACGTATCTCAAGGTGAAACATAAAATAGACTTATGTATTGGATTTAGTAAAGCCTTATCAACTCACCTTAAGATGCCAAAATCATAATTGCTGGTAATAAGTGCGACCTCCTTTCGTAAGATAAAAAAGTCAAATCTTTTGATGACAGGACTCTCAAATAAATATAAACATCAGATTTTGCCCATCTTAAAATTTCTTGTAAAACTGGATTGGGAGTTGACTAATTTTGGTAGGCACTTGACGACCAATTGAGAACCAAACTAAGAGAAAAGAAAAAAAATTCTCTCAATTTCCAGAAAGAACTTGAAGAGATTTAAAAAAGAAAATAAAAAATGACAAAAATAAAAAAAGCTAATAATAACGGAATTGCATTAAAATCAAAATCTAACAATACATGCTGTTGATATTTTTTATAAAATCTTTAAATCAAACTTTTTAAAGTAGCATAATGGTAAAATTTCAAATAGAAAAATATTCTTTGATAAAAATTAAACACTTAATAGTAAGTTTAAAGTTTAACACAAAAATTTTTAGAGCCTTTTTTTGGTTTATTTTTCAATTTTTACTGAAAATAATACATTTTTTGAAATAATTGATATCGAATTAAAAATGTATGTTAATTTTAAGATCAATGAAACAAAATTATAAAGTGAAAAATCTAAAAATTCGAATCACTATAAATAAAAGCTTTATAATAAAAAATTGATGACCTTTAAACAAAAGTATATCCATGAGAAGGGACCATTTCCCTTCAATTTCGAGTAGGAAAGGAAAGCCAATTTCTAAAAAATCATCAGTCTCCTTCATTAAATGGACAGAAACATGTGGACTGTTTCAGGCTTCAACTTTGGTTCTATGATTGAAGCCTTTAAGACTGTGTATGGCATGACAAGTCAATAACTTTAATTATTGATTTCTCTCTTGGCCAACATCTTTTTTGAAGAAGCTGAGAGCAGTGTTGAGCCCCGTTTGATTATTTTAAAACTTTTGAACAGACTCTTGGATTAACAGATTGAAATCTCTGATAATTTCAAAGTTTCAAATGAAAAATTAATGTCCAAAATTGTCGATAGAATAAAAAACGGCACCAAAGATCCTTTGAAACATCAAGATGGTTATATGGAAGAACTTTCCAAATTTATTTTAACCATCAGTAAGTTTGGTGAAGATTACACAAAAGAGGCCACCCTAAAAGCAATTGAACAAAAAGACACCAAAATACTTGTGATTTTTATTGGATCTTTGAAAACTCAATAAAGAGCCCAATAAATCGTCTGTGAATTGCTTAAGGACAGTAGTATTTGGGAGAGAGATATCAGTTGGTTCTTTATTATTAGTGAAATCGCCAAAAAATACCCAAAACTTGATTTCAGCAGTCATTATGTTACTCTTTTCCAAGAAGTGATAAAGATCTTTACTAATATGCTTGATCCTGTCTCAAATGAAGAGCTTAAAAAATTGACTGATAGTTAGCCATGTCTTGGAATCAGATCAATTTTGAAATCAATCGCTTGTTTACTTGTAAATCTTTTACTTCCGAATTCATATCCTCAATCAAACTATGTCTGGAATTCAGTTGAAAGAATTTTCAACATTATTATTACAACTTTAGACCATATCAGTGAACCTCCATTTATCATGGAATAGCTTCAATTTATGAGGGCTTTCGTCAAATACTTTTTGTTAAGATATAGAAAGGAAAGAAAAATCTTCCTTGAAAAAAATTAAGATTTTGTTGAAGATTTCCATGGATAACCAGAAAAAGAGCTTTTCGTTGATTAATGGCTTCATAAAAGCTTCAATTAACTTTGGCCTGAAATAATCCCAAAAATTTTGTTTTACGAATAAACAGAATCAATGTCTGCCAAGATTATTGTCGACTTAGCAATGTTTGATCATGAGTTCTTCATGCCTTTAATTTTGCAATCATTCAAAAACGTTCTTTTGAGGGATGATTTGAACATGATATCACTTTACAGTACTAAGATGAGTTTATTGTTCTTATACGATTTTATCTTCAAGGATCACAAATAATACATTTCAGATTTCCTTCAAATCTTTAAAATTTTACTGGAAATAATTGAAAGGTTAGGCATTTCAGAAAACTTGGATATTCTCGAGTTGATATTAAGAAGCTTCATTTACATGGATCAATAAGCTCTTGATAATTCACAAACATAAACCATCATTGAGGATGTAATTGAAATCATTTTGAAAAATTTAGACACGATGTCAATTTCTCTTGAATAAAATCAAAATTAACAATCTGAACTTTATATTGACTTGGCTAATATTTATTTCCCATTCTTCGTAAGATTGGACAAGAATGTTCTTAAAAAATTCATGGATAAGCTTTCTTTTAAAATTATCAATTAATTGCCAGAACATACAGAGGCTTATGAACTTCTTTCAATCGTCTGTGGTTACATTGATCCTAAATTTTCAGAAAGAGTAATGAAAGAAATTTACAACAGAATGATCGGTGAAGAAGAAATCAACGATAACAACAAAAAGCATAAGCCAGCAAAAGAATCGAGACTTCATCATCATGATAAAGATCGTGCCCCAACAAGAAAGAAAAGCATTGACAAGACTTCATACTTTTTCTTTGATAATATCAAGGAATCACTCTTGACAAAAAATGAAAGCAATATTAAATGGTACACTGAAATAATTCAATGTCTTTATCAATATCATCCTTAAACAGTTGTGAGAGATTTCGATCAAATTGAAAAAATTATAATTTGCTTGTTGAAAGAATGGGACAATACAACTTTCACAGAGATCGCTTTGGACATGATTTTTAACCTTATTCTCTGTCTCAGTCATGTTCATTATGATTGGACCTAATTCAACAAATCATAAAACAACGATTACAAAACAATGAATATAAAATGGAACACCGGATCAAAATAATCGTTAGATTTACTTCTTTACATTTACGATAAATATTTCATTAAATTGATGAGTTTCATGAAAAGCAGATATGGAGACAGAGTTGCACAAATGTAAGACAGTACTTAAATTTCTTATGTCATCAAGGGAGTAACTTATCATGTTAAATCAAGTGAATTGAAAATGATAGATGCTGTTTTGTTACCTTAACCTAATGAAGATATCGAAATTTCAGAAGAGAAAAAACTTATCTACAAAGTTTTCTCTTTACAATATACTGTATTGAGCGCTATGATGACTCGATGCGATTTTTTCCCAGGGGTTGATCAAATGAATAACGCCTTTTTACCAAATTAAACTTTGAAAAACGTTAGAAAAGTTGCTAACTAATATAGTGACTGGATCAGAAAACTTATGCAAAGCTATCAAATGTTATGGGAACCTGTCAACCTTAAACTTTACAATTATTTCTGGAGAGAGTCTCTCGATGAAGTTTTCTTCTCTGTTCCTTTAGCATCTACAGTTGAAAAGCTTTCACCTTATTACTATTCTCAAATTTATCGTAAAAAATAACTTCTAAGATCATCGTTCTTGATCTTGAATGAAAGCTATGTTCTTTTCAAGTCCAGATTGCAGTTCCTGTTAGAAACTAACCCTGTTGCATATCTTAACAAATCTGATTTCTTTAAAACATCAATTATCCTCGGACTTCACCCAGAATTTTAACCTACACTTCATTCTTACCTTCCTGAAGAAGCTAATGTCCACCAAGCTCATCGTAATTTAATGTTGCTTTGCAGGTATCTTTTGGATCCTTACAATAAAGAATCTTACAGCTACAAATACATGAACGCAACTTAAAAAAGAGAAAAATAAAAGTATCTGATGGCTCTCAAAATGATACTTGCCAACATTAAGAAATCTCAAAATCCAATCAATTACGAATGCTGTATTAAAGATGAGTTTATTCTAGACTCTTTATTGAGTTGCATTCAATTGTTCAAAGTGTTTGAAAATAAAATTGACAAGACCTTAGTTATTGATCTCTTTTATCTCATGATGATCTTTGGATATGATTGCAATCTTGTTGGATAAAACAAGAAGACTGATCTCAGAAAAATGGTCGAAGTTTTCAAAGGACTTGAAGTAAGAAGCTACAAAGATCTTAACAATGCCAATGATCAACCCTACCTTTGTATGATGGGTAAAGTCGTCGATTTCGAAGTAAAGTAATTGGTCCCACTTGAATAAAAGATGATTGAAGAATTAAATCTCAAACTAAAAAGAACCTCATCTTTCAGAAGCCCAGGAACTATTTCTGTCCAAATCACTAAAAAAATATAACAATTCATTAATTAAATCTTAGAAAAATTGGACGTTGATAAATCCCAATTGGATAAAGACTCGATTTTGTACTGTTTGTTGATGATAATGTTCTCTAAATTTTTGTTACTTAGTAATCCAATTTTCGGAAGAATAACAAAAGTGTTGATCGAATTGACTAAATCAGGCATTACTTAATTGTTTGATGTTAGTAAAGTAGGGTTGTTCCATATTATCAACAGATTCAACTCGCTCAAAAAAATATCAACAATCGTTCCTAACGAAATTGTCAAACGTTCATTCAACGATTTCCTTATTTACAGATATTTGGGTGGAAAACCACAAAATCCAAAAGACATCGAATATTATAAAAAAGTTTTCATTGACAAATCAAGCAATTACTTCTATCCTGTCAAAGAGTTGGAATTTTTCGAGTATGAATCTTTGGGAGATGACTAGACAAGCGATGCCAAGGAAAATTAAAAGGTTATGCTTGATTTTCTGACCAATCATGAACAACTTACAACTTTCATATTGTCCTGCTCTCATGACAAAGACCTTAAAGAACAATAAAATTAAATTGATGCCTCAATTTTCACTGATTAAAGTAATCTTGGAATCGCTGCTAATGGTCATAAAATTCTAAACTTTGTCTTGGATAGTAATCCTAAGAAGAATAACATTTTCTCACCATTCTTAGAAAATTTCACAATCTACCCAATCAGTTTCTATCCCAGAATGCTGAGAAAGGTTATCAGAATGGGCAATCACTCAACTATTGATAATTTAATCAAAATTGCCTAAGAATTAAGACAAAGCAAATAAATTGAGTAGAAAAAGATGTCACTTTACATTTCATGTGAAATAATCTTTGTCTTACCGATTGAAAATCCTTTCACCCAAAAATTCATCGATTATTTGGCTTCCTGTTCAAATGATGTTTTTGACTTCAGTACTCAATGTATTTTCCTCATGTTCACTAAAAATTTCGTCACCAGCAGAAAGATTTACGAAGCTTTCATCAAAAGATTTAGAGAGGAAAAAGGAAGCTCAAGACTCAGACATCTTATGATCATGAATCTTTTCATTATGGCTCAAGGAAGGTTTGCAAGGGAAGTCGCCATCGAAGGTATTACTCATCTTCTCAAGGGTGTTTAAGAAGGATCTAATGAAGTTTCTGATGTTATTATTACCATGATTGTGAGCTGTTTTGTTATCGCAATCAATATGAAAGAAATCGGACCATGGATCAATGAAAGCACTGAATCTTTGATTGAAGCTAAGAAGATTTACAAACTCAATGATTGGGTTGGATATGAAATCGACGATTCTTTGAGAAATATTTTGGCAGAAATAGTTGCCAAAAGTAAAGTTGAAAAAAATATGGAAGCTAAGAATTTAAAGATTTACAGTAAAATTGCCAATAAAATATTGGCAAGTATTTCAGTCTACAGATACAACGATTCTTTTTATGAAGTTCTTCGAGATTTAATCTTTTATGTTATTGAAAAGACCCCAGAATAAGGATAAACTGATGAAGAAATTATCCTTCAATTGAGAGACAGCGAGTATCCCGAAAATATTTACTACGATTTAATTAATAACTTGAAGAACATGACTGAAAATTCTCCTTCAGTTATCAAGAAAAAACTTACTTTGATTGAAAGTTTAGTTATCAACTATTGTTACAGCATGAACAAAATGGAAATTCCTGATGATATCCTCAAAATCAATGAAAAAGTAATCACAATGGACTTTATTATTTGCGTTTCAAATATGTACAGACTCTTGACAAGAAATGAAACAATTAAAAAGGTTGAAACATAAATGGCAAAGGGTAAAAATAAAAACATTCATCAATTAATGGCTTTACTTTTAAGTGCTGGAGTCAGAGAATATGAATGGAAAGAAGAAGTCCTTAAAGAAATTTTGAAATCCAAGAAAATGAAAATTGTCAAGGAGTTCATTTCATATTGGTGGAAAGGCAAGAATCCCGAGAGCGAAAGTGAGAAAAGACTTCAGAATCTTGTGCAAGGTGTCGAGAACCCTTACAGTTATTTTGCATGAAAAATAAAAATGAAATTTTATTTAAACTTGAAAATATAAACTTTTTATTTATAAAAATCAAAATTAATAATAAACTTTGATAAAAAATATTAATATGAAAAGTAAAAAAAGAAATAAAGTTAATAATTAAAGTTAACAAACAAATTTATAAACTTCAAAAGAATATGTTTTTTGAATTATCAGAGGTGTAGAAAATTGAGTCAGGAATTAGCAGTTTGACATAAGTAAAAGAAAACTTAGACAGAAAATGTATTGAGTCGTTTTCATCTTATCCACAAAGGATAGATTCCAGTCTTAAGAACACTTTACAGAATGTACTTTCAGATAGCGAGCGATGCTTGTCGATAATGAAAGAGATTTAAGATGAAGTTTAAATGAGTTTCTTTGTACCATCGACATTAAACCTCGATTAATTAGTATACGACTCCTCTCGACTACCAGAATGGTTTGAGTTTGTTTTTAATAAAGAGTTTTAAAAACAGAAAAAGAATCTCGATGCCCTTTGTAAAAAAACTTATAAAATGCAATCTCTTCCTGAAGTAATTTTTGCCTTATTAAGATCAAATTCACATTAGAAAAATAAATACAATCTTTTCGACTTCTTGTGTAAAGATATTAAATCCTTACTCATAAAGAAAAAACTTCACTCAATATTATGGGAGAGGCTGAAATATTGTCTGCCAAATGTAAATGTACCAAAGAAAAGTATAATAACTTTTGTAAAACCATTGCAAATAAAATCGTTACCTTTTTATAAGAAAGTGTTGCAAAGTCAATGAATTTTTCAAATTCTATGAACTCGATCGGTCAAACAGTCACAAATTCATTCAACGTGAAACTTCAACCTGATCAATTTGAAAGAACTCAAATGACGAATAAATTCAGATAAACTTCCAATTCGTATGACAATTAAGGTTTCAATAGACAAAGAATGATGAGATCTGTTTAATTTAATGGTAAAAACACGTATGGCAGATTAACGAATGATTTTCAGAGAACATCCAATTAATGGGGCAGATATGTCCCGAAATATGCCAATCAAACCACGTATGACTTTTACCATCGATGATACTTTTTATTTTCCTGTGTTATTTATTAAATTTTTATATCAGTAAATTAAAATATCACACAAATTAATACAATCCAAATTAAAATTAATAAAATACAATAAAACAATATCAACAATAAAATAACACATATATTAAAGTCATTTTCCTTATCAAATGAAAAGGAAAAGGAACCATTTCGTTTCTATATCCAAAACCTGTGCTATAATAATTAAGCTGTTATTCTTATAAGGTCACTTTATTTTTTTATCATGAACCCTACCTACAACTCAATAACAAAATCATCTCGGCTGCTTCCCCGTCGTCCCTCTACCCTTTTTCCTCACATCATCATAATCCTTAAACAAATTCTGAATCTATTGCGTTCTCAATAACATAACCGTCTCCTCATCCAATTCAGTAACTTACGAGTTCTACATCTATCGTTGATATTGAATGCTCTCACTTACTATCTAAATTAGTCTAAATAAATATGTTACTCCTGGTGAAAATGGTGGGTGCAATTATTTTGTTGATAACTTCTTCCAGTTTATATTCTTCATCCATGCGTGGTGCTTTATTTCCTCTATTCCATTAAATCCCAATCTGCTCTATTTGTTTCTTTTTAGTAGCTTGTTTACAAAGTCCACACATTATGGGCTCCAGTCTGAGGGTAAATCGTCAAATGTTATCTTTGCCTGTTGTGCAAGTATCTTGTCACGAATTTACTTTCTTGAGTCGCCCATGTATGGCCTTCGTCCTAAAATCATTTCATACACGATAACACCCAAGGCAAAATAATCCGACTCATAGGAATGGTTCATTCTGCAAATAACTTCTGGCGACATGTACCCAGGCGTGCCACTAGTCTCTTCTGAGTTATTTGCCTTTTTCTTTCTAGCAACACCAAAATCAGTCAATCTCAAATACCCGTTTTATTCAAACACTAGATTTTATGGTTTAAGATCTCTATGAATAACACCCATAGAATGTACATATCCCAAACTCTCTACTATACAAGCAACAATAAACTCTAAAAATAAAATAAAAATTTTACTTGCTTGCTTTTCTGTCCAATGTTAATTATAGCACATATGATAACGTAAATCGCCACCACGCAAATATTACATTACTAAGTATAAATGTTATCTGTCTTGGAATGATTCTAATGCGTTGATAATGAATGGGTTTGATAACTCGTTCAATAAAAGTTTCTCATTTATTACTGAAGTGACGCTCTTTTTCATTATTACTCTGTCGAAATTATAATATATTTTTACTTTGCTTTCGAAATTTATTTCATTGCGTAAATTTCGTGTGATTGCTTATCTTTTACTTTCCATACGCTGCCAAAACCTCCAGATCCGATTTGGTACTGAAAAGTATAATTGCTGCGAGTGGGTTTTTTTGTTTGTGGTTATATGGGTGTAGAGACGGGTGAGGGTTTTTGTGTGTTGAACACTGTGGTATAGAAATTTTATTTGGTTAATTTTTTTGGTGATTTTAATTTAGTCATAGACATAGTACTGGACATTGTAGCATTTTTGGGTGTCATTATTGCAGATTTGATCTTCCTTCCTATATCTAGTGGTTTTTTTTGTGTGGTAGAAAAAAAGTTTTTAGTTTAGGTATAAATATTAGGGTTTAACTTGACAATATTTCTATCAATGATTTATTTGAATTTTGTTGATGAATTAGTTGTAGATATTTTCTCAATACTTTTTCTTTATCGTGAAGATTTCTTAGATGTTTTGTTCATTTCTATTTTTTTTTATTTTTTATATAAAATTACAGCTTTGATTTTAGTAATGTTTCTAAGCACTCCGTTAAATAAAAATCAGTTTAATGGACCCAAAGTTAAAATCAGGCATGGAAGTGAAATCTAAAAAGGTAACAATCAGAAAAACACATAATTTTAAAAATAAACTTTAAGTGGTAAGCAAAAAGATTAAGAAATATTAAAAAGCCAATTAAGTCCTCGATAAATTAAATAAATTCCCAAGAAAGTCTAAAAATCCTCTTAGTCAATATCTTTGCAAAATTTAAAATTAAAGTTGAATCAAGTAATTTACGAATAATTGGATCGTTAATATGAAGGTTCCTTTTCATTAAAATCATAATATTCTTATTTAGTCGATAAATTGAAAGATCTTCATACTTTTTAAGAACTGATTTCATGTTACACTTAAACGTTAATATCGATCGTAAAAGTAATGGAGTAAGATCGCTTTCGATTGCAGCCTAAATTTCGCACTGTAGTTTTAAATGGGTAATAACGAAAAAAGCTGAAACTTATTTTATCGGATTCATAAGAAAAATAACTCAACCAGTTTAAAAGCAAAGGAATTGAGTCTTATGTTAAAAAAATTGAGGATAAATGTTAAAAGCATAAAAAAGAGTACATGAAAGTAAAATAACGAAACAGAATCATTTAAAATTAAATGCTGAAAATTTCTCTTGAATTTAAAAACAAAAGACAACTTTATATCACAGAAATTTCCAGATTAACTGAGATTCTCCACTCTTCGTTTTTGGAAATTGGAAAAATGTTTGTTAATACACCGATTTCAAATAATTAGCATCAAAATTCTAAGCATTTATAGCATCAATATTCAAATAACAATTTATATGATCGAAATTATTAAAGGAACGATGTGACTATTCAATAAAATCAGACTAATTTGAACAGAAAAAATGTGAAATCATTAAGTCCCAAAAGACAAGTTGAAAATTATTACTCAAAAAAAGATACGAAACTCTTCGATTTCATTCCAGAG
>Ga0102832_1002225_pt1 | contig 12359 bp, 12 predicted proteins | sample EBPBio282013_DNA_FD_88942 | JGI IMG/M metagenome (GOLD analysis project Ga0102832, IMG submission 88942) | Wastewater treatment Type I Accumulibacter community from EBPR Bioreactor in Madison, WI, USA - Reactor 2_5/28/2013_ DNA (Illumina Assembly) | ecosystem: Engineered > Bioreactor > EBPR >...
CGAGCGAGGTCAGTCGCTTGGTCGTGGTGCCGACCGCCTTGTCGAGGACCTTGTCGCGCGTGCCGGGCAGCGCCGTCTGCACCAGGCCGGCGCGCATGGCGCGGAACGGCGCGACGGCGACCATCGGCCGGTTGGCCGACTGCGCCAGTTCGACCGCGCCCGCCACCGCGGCGCGCGGCGCGGCGTAGGGAATGATCTTCACCGTCGCCACCATCTGGCGCGGCTCGACCCGCGCGAACGGCGGCAGGGTCGCGACCGTCACCGACTCGTGCAGGTCGTTCAGCGCATCGACGCGCTCCTGGTCGATCATCGCCAGGCCGGCTTCGCGGGCGTAGTGGTTGCAGCGGCCGGTGAAGGGCGCGGTGATCTCGATCCCCTCGCCCGCCAGCGCCCGGGCCACCGTGGCCGAGGCCACGTCCTCGTGCACGTCGTCGGCGTCCAGCCGCGCGGCCACAACGCTTTCAACGCCGGCCGCCTTCAGTTTCGCGACGTCATCGGCCGACAGCACGCGGCCCTTGGCGAAGTTGACGCCATTCGCCCGCCAGCTGTGCGCCAGGATGGCGCCGGCGGCCTCGTCGATCGGCGTCGTGCCGAACCTCACGCCGCTGCAGCCTTGGGCGCGGCCAGCGCCTCGCGGCGGCGCGCCCGCACCTCGATCACCTGGCCCAGGATCGACACCGCGATCTCGGCCGGCGACTTGGCGCCGATGTTCAGGCCGACCGGGCCATGGATGCGCGCGAACTGTTCCTCGGTGATGCCGGCCTCGGCCAGCCGCTCCTGGCGCTTGGCGTGGGTGCGCTTGCTGCCCAGCGCGCCGACGTAGAACACGTCCGAGCGCAGCGCCGATTCCAGCGCCGGGTCGTCGAGCTTGGGATCGTGGGTGAGCGTCACGACCGCGGTCGAGGCGTCGAGGCCCATCTTCTCGAACGCCTCGTCGGCCCACTCCTGCACCACCTTGACGCCGGGGAAGCGCTGGCCGGTCGCCCAGGCGCCGCGCGGATCGACCACGGTCACGTCGAAGTCGAGCATGGTCGCCATCGGCGCCAGCGCCTGAGCGATGTGCACCGCGCCGACGATGATCAGCCGCGCCGGCGGCACGTAGACGTTCAGGAAGATCTTGTGGCCGCCCAGTTCCACGGTCTCGCTGCGGCCGAGCACCATCGCCTGGCGCGCCGCGGCGACGATCGCGGCGTCCGACGCCAGCTCGCCCTCGGCACGGTCGGGATAGACCAGCGCCTCGGCGGCGTCGCCCAGCCGGGTCGCCAGGGTCACGGCCTGGCGGGTCTCGCGCGCCTGGCGCAGCGCGGCGATGGTGGTGGCCTTCATGTCAGTTCACCTTCTCGACGAAGACCTGGACCTTGCCGCCGCAGGCGAGGCCGACGTCCCATGCCTGCTCGTCGGTGACGCCGAAGTCGAGCAGCCGCGGCTTGCCGTCGGCGATCGAGGCCAGCGCTTCCTTGACCACGGCGCCCTCGATGCAGCCGCCCGACACCGAGCCGACCATGGCGCCCGAGTCGTCGACGCCCAGCTGGCTGCCGACCGGCCGGGGCGACGAGCCCCAGGTCACGATGACCGTGGCGATCGCCACGCCCTTGCCCGCCGACTTCCACTTGTCGACCTGCTCGAGGACATCCAGCGCGTCGTTCATGGCCTACTCCTTGCGCAGTTCGGTTTGCCAGCCGGCCAGTTTCCGGTCGGTACCCGGGCCGGCGGGGCCGCCGAGGGCGGCGATCAGGCCGGCCAAGCTCTCCAGATTATGCACCGGCCGGAACTCGTCGACATGGGGCAACATCGCCTTGTTGCCCTGGGATTTGGGTTCGTAGCCGCCGTACCGCAAGAGCGGGTTCAGCCAGACCAGCCGGGCGCAGGACTTGTGCAGCCGCTCCATTTCCTCGGTCAGGCCGGCGGCGCCCTCGCGGTCCAGCCCGTCGGTGATCAGAAGGACGACCGCGCCCTGCCCCAGCACCCGCCGCGACCACTTGTTGTTGAACTCGTGCAGGGTCTGGCCGATCCGGGTGCCGCCCGACCAGTCCTCGACCTGGGCCGAGGCCTTCTGCAGGGCGACGTCGACGTCCTTGTTGCGCAGCGCCCGGCTGATGTTGTTCAGCCGCGTCCCGAAGGTGAAGCAGTAGACGCGGTCACGGTCGTTGGTGATCGCGTGCATGAAATGCAGGAACATCCGCGAGTAGCGCGACATCGAGCCGGAGATGTCGCACAGGATCACCAGCGGCGGCGGCCGCAGGCGCGGCTGCTTGCGCCGCAGCTCGATCATGCCCTCGGCGCGCAGCGCGCGGCGCAGCGAGGCGCGCAGGTCGATGCGTGCGCCGCGCCGCGACACGCGGTGCCGCCGCGTGCGCCGCATCGGCACCGGCAGGCGCAGGCGGGCGATGGCGCGCAGCGCCTCGTCGATCTCGGCCTGCGACATCTGCTCGAAGTCGCGGGTCTGCAGGACCTCGCGGTCCGACACGGTGAAGGTCGCCTCGACCTCGACCTCGGGCGGCTCGTCGTTCTCCGGCTCCGGGGTCTCGCCCTTGCCGGGCTGCAGGGCGTCCTGCAGGCGGCGGCTCAACTGCTTCTGGTCGTCGGCGGAGGCCGGCACGCCGATCGACGGCAGCAGCATCTCCATCATCTTTTCCAGCAGGCGCGGGTTGCGCCAGTAGACGTGGAACGCCTGGTCGAAGATCTCGCGCTGGTCGCGGCGGTTCACGAACACCGAGTGCAGCGTCCAGTAGAAGTCGTCGCGCTTGCGCAGGCCCGCCGCCTCGACCGCCTCGATCGCCCGCAGCACCTGCCCCGGCCCGACCCGCAACCCGGCCGTCCGCAGCGTCCGCGCGAAGTGCACGATGTTGCTGGCGAGCCGGCCGTCGGGGCGCGCCCGCGTCGAAGCGGCGTCGGAGGTGGCCATTCCCGCCACGTCGTCAGCCCAGCGGCGACGCGGCGATGTCGGCCTTCACCTTGTGCAGGATCTCGGCCGCCTCGGTGCCCTGCAGGCGCTGGATGTCGTCCTGGTACTTGAGCAGCACGCCCAGCGTGTCGTTGACGCTGCGCGGGTCGAGGTCGAGCGTGTCGAGCTCGGACAGCGCGGTCGCCCAGTCGATCGACTCGGCGACGCCCGGCGCCTTGAACAGGTCGAGCTTGCGCAGTTCCTGGACGAAGCCCACGACCTGGCGCGACAGCCGGTCGCCGGCGCCCGGCGCCTTGACCTTCAGGATCTCGATCTCGCGCTTGAGGTCGGGGTAGTCGACCCAGTGGTAGAAGCAGCGCCGCTTCAGCGCGTCGTGGATCTCGCGGGTGCGGTTCGAGGTCACGATCACGATCGGCTTCTGCGCCGCCTTGATGGTTCCGAGCTCGGGGATCGTCACCTGGAAGTCCGACAGCACCTCGAGCAGGTAGGCCTCGAACGGCTCGTCGGTCCGGTCGAGCTCGTCGATCAGCAGGATCGGCGCCCCCTCGGTGTGCGGCTGCAGGGCCTCGAGCAACGGGCGGCGGATCAGGAAACGCTCGTTGAAGATGTCCGATTCCAGTTCGCGGCGGTCCTGCACGCCCTGCGCCTCGGCGAGACGGATCTCGATCATCTGGCGGGCGTAGTTCCACTCGTACACCGCCGACGAGGCGTCGAGGCCCTCGTAGCACTGCAGGCGGATCAGCGGCCGGCCCAGGGTCTGCGACAGGACCTTGGCGATCTCGGTCTTGCCGACGCCCGCCTCCCCTTCGCAGAACAGCGGTCGGCCCAGCTTGAGGGCGAGGAAGAGCACCGTGGCGAGGCTGCGGTCGGCGATGTAGTCGCCGCCCTTGAGCAGCTCGACGGTGGCGTCGATGGAAGTCGGTACAGCGTTGGGCATGGGTCAGTGTAGCGGATGGAGGACCGCGCCGGTATGGTGGGATTCGCTCGATAAGACAAGGAGTTGGGAGGCGCCATGCAGACGCAGTCTTTCACCGGGAAAATCGCCGTGGTCACCGGCGGCGCGCGCGGCATCGGCCTCGCCTGCGCTGCGAAAATCGTCGCCGGCGGCGGCAGGGTCGCCCTGTGGGACCGCGACGTGGAACGGGCGACCCAGTCCGCCAAGGCGCTGGGCGCCGCCGTCGCCGTCGAGGTCGACGTCACCAGCGAGGCCTCGGTCGCCCAAGCGGTGGCCGCGACCGAGAAGCAACTCGGCCCGATCGATATCCTGGTCGCCAGCGCCGGTATCACCGGCCCCAATACCACTGTGATCCAGTACCCGGTCGATGCCTGGAAGCAGGTCATCGACATCAACCTGACCGGCGTCTTCCTGTGCAACCGTGCCGTCGCGGCGGGCATGGCGGCGCGCAAGCGCGGCCGGATCGTCAACATCGCCTCGGTCGCCGGCAAGGAAGGCAATCCCAACGCCTCGGCCTATTCCGCCTCGAAGGCCGGCGTGATCGGCCTCACCAAGTCGCTCGGCAAGGAACTTGCAACGAGCGGCGTGCTGGTGAACTGCGTGGCGCCGGCGGTGGTCCGGACCGAGCTGTTCAGCCAGATGACCGAGCAGCACATCCAGTACATGCTCTCGAAGATCCCGATGAACCGCTTCGGCGAGGTCGAGGAAGTCGCCGAGATGGTGGCATGGCTGGCGTCCGACCTCTGCACCTTCGCCACCGGTGCCACCTTCGACCTGTCCGGCGGAAGGGCCACCTACTGACATGACCCAGTTGCACGACCTCACCCTCACCGATCTCGCCGCGGGACTCGCGGCGAAGCGCTTTTCCTCGCGCGAGATCGTCGACGCCCTGCTCGCCCGCATCGAGAAGGCGGACGGCAAGCTGCACGCCTTCACCGAGGTCTACGCCAGGGAAGCGCGCGCGCTGGCCGACGCCGCCGACATCGCGCGGGGCTCGGGCTTCCCGCTCGGCCCCCTGCACGGCCTGCCGATCGCCTACAAGGACCTGTGCGACATCGCCGGCCGGGTCGGCACCGGCGGCTCGAAGATGTTCGCCAAGCGGGTCGCGACCGAGACCTCGAACACGGTCGAGCGGCTGACCGCGGCCGGCATGGTGCCGCTCGGCAAGCTGCACATGGTCGAGTTCGCGTTCGGCGGCTGGGGCACCAACCCGCTGATGGGCGCGCCGTGGAACCCGTGGGACCTCGCGACCCAGCGCGTGCCCGGCGGCTCGTCGAGCGGCACCGGCGTCGCGGTCGCCGCTCGCCTCGCCCCGGCCGGCATCGGCAGCGACACCGGCGGCTCGGTGCGAATCCCGTCGGCGTTCAACGGCCTGGTCGGCCTCAAGGTCACGTTCGGCCGGATCGGGCTGAGCGGCACCATCCTGCTCAGCTGGTCGCTCGATTCGATCGGCCCGATGGCGCGGTCGGTCGAGGACTGCGCCCTCCTCCTCGACGCCCTGGCCGCGCCCGACCCGCGCGATCCGACGACGCTTGGCCAGCCGCTCGAGTCGTTCGCCACGGCGGCGAAGCCCGGTTCGATCGAGGGCATGCGCATCGCCGTTCCCGACACCGCGCAGATGCCGGAGTTCCTGCATCCCGACGTCGCCAAGGCCTGGCAGGCCGCGGCCCGCACGTTCGAGGGCCTGGGCGCCAGCGTCGAGGCAGTGCGCCTGCCGGAGTGGTACTTCGACCTGTCGCGGCCGGCCGGCACGATCATCTCGTCCGAGGCCTACGCGCTGCACCGCGCCTACATCGAGGACATGGCGCAGCCAATCGGTCCGGCGGTCCGCATGCGCGCCCAGGCCGCCAAGGGCCTCGCGCCCGGCGCCTATCCCGAGGAGATGCGCCTGCTGCAACAGCGCCGCCGGGACTTCGCGGCGTGGTTCCACGCCTACGACGCGATCCTGATGCCGACCGTCGCGGTGCCGGCCATCCCGCTCGGCGAGGTCGACGAGGCGTCGCCGATCCCGGGCTACCTGACGCGGCCCGCCAACTACCTCGGCCTGTGCGGTCTCGCCATGCCGTCGGGCCAGTCGAACGGCCTGCCGCTCGGCATCCAGATCGTCGGCAAGCCCTACGCCGAGCGCGACGTGCTGCGGCTGGGCAAGGCCTTCCAGGACGCGACCGACTTCCACAAGCGGTCGCCGGACCTCTCGGCGCTGGGGCTCTAGCGCTTTGGGCGGGCCTGCAGGGTGACCAGCAGGCCCGCGCCGACGATCAGGGCGGTACCGATCCAGGTGTAGAGGTCGGGCACCTCGGCGAACAGCAGGTAGCCGACGATCACCGAGCCGATCATCTGGGTGTAGTTCAGCGGCGCGATCAGGTTGGCCGAGGCGTAAGTCAGCGCGCGCGCCACGCAGTAGTGGCCGAACCCGCCCAGCGCGCCCAGCGACAGCAAGAGCGCCCAGTCGCCGAGGTCGACCGGCGTGCGCCACATGAACGGCATCGCCGCCGACATCACGATGGCGCCCAGCAGCACGCTGTAGAAGATCGAGGTCGAGGGCGGGTCGATCCCGGCCAGCCGGCGGATGATGATCTGGTAGCTGGCATAGGCCAGCGCGCTGCCGAGCAGCAGGATCGACGCCCACTGGAACACCGAGCTGCCCGGCCGGATCACCACCAGCACGCCGGCGAAGCCGACGACCACGGCGACCACCTTCAGCACCGTGATGCGCTCGCCGAGCAGCGGCCAGGCGAGGAACACCACGGCGAGCGGCGCCACGAAGCTGACCGAGATCGCCTCGGCGACGCCGACGTACTTCACCGCCGAGAAGAAGAACAGCGTCGACAGCAGCATCATGACCGAGCTCAGGAACTGCAGGCCGATCCGCTGGGTGCGGAACAGGTCGAGCCCCATGCGCGGCGTGAAGACCAGCGTCACCAGCGCGAGGTGCACGACGATGCGGAACCACACGATCTGGGTCGCGTCGTAGCGCGCGGTCAGCAGCTTCACGAGGCCGTTCATCACCGGGAACAGCGCGCAGGCCACCAGCATGAAGCCGATGCCCAGCAGCGGCCGCGATACGCGGGCCGGCGGTCCCTTCCCGGCCATGGCCTAGCGGAAGAAGCGTTCGAGCGACCCGAGCAGCAGCGTGCCGGCCGTCGCGATCACGATCAGCGAGGCGGCGATCGCCGTGAAGCGGCCGATCTCCTGCGACCGGCCATCGGCGATGATCAGGCGGTGCGCCGCCATCGAGGCCAGCCCGATCGCCGACAGGGTAAGCGCCATGCCGAGGGCGATGGCGAGCACGCCGACCACCCCGGCCCACACCACGTCGAGGGCGACCGACAGCAGGATCACGATCAGGGCGCCGGCGCAGGGCGCGATCCCGGCCGCCGTCAGCAGCAGCCAGCCGGCGACGGTCCGCTGGCCCGACTTGTCGGTCCCGTGGTCATGCTCGTGGTCATGCTCGTGACCGTGGGCGTGCCCATGATGATGATCGTGGTGATGCCCATGGTCGTGTCCGTGCCCATGGTCACCGTGCGGATGCTCGTGCAGTCGGCCGGTGATGCCGGCCCACAGGCGCCAGAAGCCGATCAGCAGGATCAGCGTGTAGGACACCATCTCGACGTTGCGGACCTCGCGCAGCGCGCCGAACAGGCCGACCGATGCCGAGAGCTTCAGCACCGCGGCCAGCAGCAGCGCGGCGACGGTGTGGGTGAAGGCGATCCAGCTGCCGGCGAAGATGCCCTCGATCCAGGCCCGCGGCCGGCTGCTGTCGAGGAAGTAGGCGACGACCACCGCCTTGCCGTGACCGGGGCCGAGCGTGTGCACGACGCCGTAGCTGAAGCACACGGTCGCCAGCGTCCACAGGGCGACCGAGCCGGAGCCGGCCTTGATGTCGCGCAGCGAGCCCGACAGCGTCTGCTGGATCTTGCGCTGGTACTCGGCCGAGAAGCGCGCGAGGTCGGCGACGCTGTCGCTGAACACCAGCGCGCCGACCAGCACGACCAGCATCAGGATGCCGACCCACAGGAACGGCGAGCGCAGCGCGCCCGAGGGAAGCGACTTCACGGGAGCTGACATGTCACCACGTCCGCCTTGACGGGATAGCCGCGCACGAACTCGGCCTTGTAGGTCGGGTGCTTGGCCAGCGTGCAGCCGGCCGGGATCTTGTCCTTGTCGACCTCGACGCGCAGGAAGTCGTCGGGGTCGAAGGTGGTGATCGAGAAGAACTTGGTGGGTTGCGGCAACTCGAAGCGCATCACGTAGACGAGGTTGCGCGCCGCGGTGTTGCGCGGCCCGGGCGTCGTGTCGGCCTTCTTGTTGTCCGGCATCGGCTGGCCGCCGTCGCCCGCCGAGCGGTCCCAGTCGGGCAAGGTGAAGGTCGCCGGATCGTCGATGCGTGCCGAGAAGGCCGGCATCTTCGCCGGGCGCACGTCCTTGCCGCCGACGTTCAGCCACGTCAGGAAGCCGACGTTCTTCAGTTCCGGCATCATCTCCTTCTCGAGCACCTTGACCTCGGCCGGCGAGAACCGGCCGTTCTTGTCCTCGTCGATCAGCGGGATCTCGACCTCGCTGGAGTAAGGGTCGAACTTCCACTCGATCTCGACGTGGGTGTACTTGCCGTCCTTGGCGACCGCCCGGACGATCTGCTGGATCCACAGGTGCGGGTGGGCCATCGCCAGCCCCGGCGCCAGCAGGACCGCCAGCGCGCCCAGCAGGGCAGCGCCCCGCCTCACGCCGTGCCCCGCTCCGGCTCGGGCTGCGGCACCGGCCGCGGCTTGCCGTTCTCGTCGATCGCCACGAACACGTAGGTGCCGTGGGTCACCCGCCGGTCGATCTCCTCGGTGCGGCGCCGCACCACGGTCTCCAGGGCGATCGTGATCGAGGTCCGGCCGACCTTGGTGACCTCGCCGTAGATCGAGACCAGGTCGCCGACCTTGATCGGCTCGATGAAGGTCATGGCGGTGATCGCCACGGTGGCGACGCGGCCATGGGCCACCCGGGCCGCCAGGTCGCCCCCCGCGACGTCCATCTGGGACAGCACCCAGCCGCCGAAAATGTCGCCATTTCCGTTCATGTCGGAGGGGTGCGGCACGGTCCTGATGATCGGGTCGCGCTTCGTGTCGGTCATCCCAGTCCCACCGGATATGGTTGATTTTGCACCATTTTCCTACCATACCCATGTCGGACCGGCCATCAAGCGATCCCCTCGCGCGGCCGTGGAAAGACAAGAAGCATGGCGAAGAACGGCGATCTGTTCGAGCGGTCGGGCGGCGGCAAGCGCGGCGCGGCCAAGGACACCTCCTACACGGCGCAGCATATCGAGGTGCTGGAGGGGCTGGAGCCCGTCCGCAAGCGCCCCGGCATGTACATCGGCGGCACCGACGAGCGCGCCATGCACCACCTGGTGGCCGAGGTGCTCGACAACTCGATGGACGAGGCCGTGGCCGGCCATGCCGACACGATCCACCTCGAGTTGCTCGAGGGCAACCGGATCGCGATCCGCGACAACGGCCGCGGCATCCCGGTCGATCCCCATCCGAAGTTCAAGGGCAAGTCGGCGCTCGAGGTCATCCTCACGACGCTGCACTCGGGCGGCAAGTTCGACAGCAAGGTCTACGCGACCTCGGGCGGCCTGCACGGCGTCGGCATCTCGGTCGTCAACGCCCTGTCCGACGACCTCGTCGTCGAGGTGGCGCGCGACCGCCAGGCCTGGATCCAGACCTTCTCGCGCGGCAAGGCGACCTCGAAGATGAAGTCGGCCGGCCCCGCCCCCAACCGGCGCGGCACCACGGTCACCTTCCATCCCGACCAGGAGATCTTCGGCAAGCAGCTGTTCGACCCCGAACGGCTGTACCGCATGGCGCGCTCCAAGGCGTACCTGTTCCGCGGCGTCGAGATCCGCTGGAAGTGCGCCAAGAGCCTGCTGCCCAAGAACGGCTCGATCCCCGAGGAAGAGTCGTTCCACTTTCCGGGCGGCCTCAAGGACTTCGTGACGTCCGAGATCGGCGCCCGCGCCACCATCGTGCCGCAGCCGTTCGCCGGCGAGGCGAAGTCCGACGGCAACGGCAGCGCCGGCGGCAAGGTCGAATGGGCGGTGTGGTGGCCGGCCGACGAGGAAGGCTTCGTCCGCTCCTACTGCAACACCGTGCCGACCGCCGAGGGCGGCACCCACGAGTCCGGCTTCCGCAGCGCCCTCGTGCGCGGCCTCAAGCGCTATGCCGAGCTGACCGGCAACCGCAAGGGCTCGATCGTCACCGCCGACGACGTGATCGACGGCAGCGCCGCGGTCGTGTCGGTGTTCATCGAGCAGCCGCAGTTCCAGGGCCAGACCAAGGAAAAGCTGGTCAGCGTCGAGGCCAACAAGCTGGTCGAGACGATCGTGGGCGACAACTTCGAGCACTGGCTCACCGGCGACAAGGAAGCCGGCAACGTCCTGCTCGAGCATGTCATCTCCAAGGCGGAGGAACGCGTCCGCCGACGCCAGGACCGCGAGCAGCAGCGCAAGACGGCGACCCGCAAGCTGCGCCTGCCCGGCAAGCTGGCCGACTGCTCGAACAGCTCGTCCGAGGGTACCGAGATCTTCCTGGTCGAGGGCGATTCGGCCGGCGGCTCGGCCAAGGCGGCGCGCAACCGCGAGACCCAGGCGATCCTGCCGTTGCGCGGCAAGATCCTGAACGTCGCCAGCGCCTCGGCCGAGAAGCTGCGCGAGAACCAGGAAGTCCAGGACCTGATCCAGGCGCTGGGCTGCGGCACCGGCTCCAACTACAACGAGGACAAGCTGCGCTACGAGCGGGTCATCATCATGACCGACGCCGACGTCGACGGCGCCCACATCGCTTCGCTGCTGATGACGTTCTTCTATCGCGAGATGCCCAAGCTGATCGAGAACGGCCACCTGTTCCTCGCCCAGCCGCCGCTGTTCCGCCTGAGCAAGGGTGGCCGCACGGAGTATGCGCAGGACGACGCGCAGAAGGACGAGCTGGTCCGCACGGTGTTCAACGGCAAGGCCGACATCACCCGCTTCAAGGGGCTGGGCGAGATGCAGTCGGTGCATCTGCGCGAGACCACGATGGACCCGAGCAAGCGCGTGCTGCTCAAGGTCGACGTGCCGACGGCCGCCGGCAACGGCCCGGACGACCGCCTCGAAGAAATGAGAACGCGTGTCCTGGTCGAGGACCTGATGGGCCGAAAGCCCGAAAAACGCTACGCCTTCATCCAGGAGAACGCGCGGCTGGCTCGCGATCTCGACGTGTGAGCCGGCTTACGGCAGGGTTACGCGCCACGCGCAGAAATGTGACATCCCGGAAATCGCTTCCCGGGCTTATGATAGGCGGATAATCCGCGGAGGAGTTTGCCCATGCGTCTCAGGTCCAGGATCGCCGCCGCGCTGCTGGCGATCGCCGCCCTTCCCGCCGCCGCCTACGCCGCCACGATCGGCGGCACCTACTACGCGGTCCAGTATGACTACCGCGAATTCTTTGCCGCCACCGACGGCAAGAACTTCCAGGTCGTGCTCGTCGGCAATCCCTTCCCCGGAACCGACCCGGCGATCGTGGCCCGCGACCTGCTGCCGATGATGCAGGCCGCCAAGCCGATGCCCCGGCTCACCTTCACCTACGAGACTCCGGCCGAGAAACCACGTCCCGACTACCGCCTCATGCTGGTGTTCGACCCGGCCAACGATCTCAACAGCGATTCGGTCTGCAGGGGTGAGGCCCGCTTCAAGCCCAGCAAGCCCGGCCTGTTCAACGTCTATGCCATCTACTGCCGCAACGACATGACGATGTCCGAGACCACCGCCTGGACGCCCGCCTCCGGCCCGGACGATCCGCGGATCGCCCAGCTCTTCCGCGAGCTGTTCATGGTCATCTTCTCCGACTCGCCGGCCCTGAGGCCCAACCAGGGGGGCGGCTCGGGCCGCTTCTAGCGGCCCCGCGCTCGCTCAAGCGCTCCACAGGGAACCTCTGCTAACCAGACGGCAATGGCCGTCTGGTATTCCCTTCTCGATCTCGCCCTCTCCCGTCTCGATGCGGAGGCCGCGCATGGCCTCGCCATACGTGCCCTGAAGAGCGGGCTGCTGCCGGGCGACCGGCGAGCCGACCCGCCGTCGCTGGCCACGAAGATCTGGGGCCGCTCGCTGCCCAATCCGATCGGCCTTGCCGCCGGCTTCGACAAGAATGCCGAGGTGGCGGACGCCATGCTGGCGCAGGGCTTCGGGCTGGTGGAGATCGGCAGCGTCACGCCGCGGCCGCAGGAAGGCAATCCGCGCCCGCGCCTCTTCCGACTGCCCGAGGATCGTGGCGTCATCAACCGCATGGGCTTTCCCGGCCACGGGCTGGAGGCTGCCCGCGCCCGCCTCGCCGCCCGTCCCCGGCGCGGCTTCGTCGGCGTCAACATCGGCGCGAACAAGGACAGCACCGACCGTGCCGCCGACTACGTGACCGGCTGCGTGGCACTCGCACCCTACGCCGATTACCTCGTCTGCAACGTCTCCTCGCCCAACACGCC
>Ga0102832_1002232_pt1 | contig 12344 bp, 9 predicted proteins | sample EBPBio282013_DNA_FD_88942 | JGI IMG/M metagenome (GOLD analysis project Ga0102832, IMG submission 88942) | Wastewater treatment Type I Accumulibacter community from EBPR Bioreactor in Madison, WI, USA - Reactor 2_5/28/2013_ DNA (Illumina Assembly) | ecosystem: Engineered > Bioreactor > EBPR >...
CGTTTTGATAATTTTCAAAAGATAAATAAAAGTAAATAAAAGAAGAGTAGAAAAAATAAATGGAAAATTGTTAAAAGATCAAGTAGTTAAGAATTAATGTAAACTAATGTTATGACTTACTTACCCTTGTTGGAATTATTTGTAAGTATTGATGACCACTTTTTAATGAGAACAAGTAATGTATTGTTCCCAAATAGTCAAATATCAAACTGGTTGAACTTTAGCGTTGATCCGATGAAACAGTAGTCGAAAAAATCGAAATAAATATTGATGTTGATCTAATCGTTGATTATCTTACATTTTTCAGTCATTTTCGACCAAAGAAGCTTAATATTTGTCCCTCTAAAACTCCTGCACACATAACTGTCAAGCAAGTACATGTTGAAACTGACCCCGATTTATTTCTACTTCTTGTATGTCTCGATTTCTTACTTATACTCAGTCTACATCTATTTTCTATGATGGATGATATGTGCTAAGCAATCCTCATAAAATTTTCTGTGTTTTTCTAAGTTTATGAACTGTTGCTATTCTCTCAAGTCTATATGTGCGAATTTCGTAAATTTGTTACACAATTCGTAAATTACGTCCTCATTTATTATTGCCTTTGAGTTTTATGCCATATCTTATTTTTTGTAAATTTTACTTGTCAATAAATCAGAGTATTCTTTCAATTTTTAGTTTATTTCTTGACGACGACTTTCAGCGTAACTCCATACTTTTGGTAAATGCTCTTTTATGTTGTAAAGAATGGGAACTAAAAATGAAATTCCCTAAAAATTGTTTTTTTCTTTAAATTTTTTCAAAATACCCATAAATGTAATGATATAAAATGCCGATTTTGAAACTGACTAAGGGCTTTTCTTTTCGCAAAGTCTTAATATCATACTCATGACCCAAATACAAAAATAATCTCTTTTTAAATGGTAATGTTTCTTTGCATGTTCGAATTCGTTTAATTAAAAGTATTTTTCTAAGGGACTTAAAACAAAGTTGTGTGTATTTAAAAAGTTGAATATCAAAAAAGTCTTATCTATCGATTCTATTAGTTTGTTTTCATATTCGTACTTATGAAGTTGCCATTAAAATACAGGTTCATTTTCAGTGGAATGAAACTATTTTTACATTTTTTTTATACGTCGATACATTTTTAATTTCGAAATAAAATTTTACTGAATTTCAGTAATTTATTTTTCCATTTCTTCAAAAAACAGGTCGCCTTTCAAATGATTTAAAAAGAAATAGACAAGAAGAATATTAATCTGGGATAAGTCTAACTTTAAAGCTAAAATTTACTTAAAGACTGAGAACGCTCTTCTATGTAAAGCTTCAATGTTTTGAAAATATTTTTCTTGTTAAGAATTTGTCTTTAATTTTTCAAATTGTCCAAATATTATTTCCTTTGTTCACTGCAAAAAGTTCTTGTAAAAAAGATATTTTAATTGGAGGAAGTTTCCAGTTTAGACCAAAAATAGAACATCGAAGCTAGAAAAGTAAGATGACAGAATGCATAGTCAAATGTGTAGATCATAAATTGATATTCATTTTGATAAAACATTGATTTAAGCAAATTTTCAACACTGATACCGTCATTGTATTCAGATTTGGTTTCATTAAGACTAATTACAGTTTTAGTGTTTGAAAATGAAGTTTTAGAATGTGAACTCTTTGAACTGTTGAAAGAAGAGTTTTGTCGATCGGAGTCAGTTTTTGAATTTCTTTCTATGAAAGGACTTTATTAATCATAGAATTTAAGTCTTTAAAGTGCAATAGAAAAAGTCAGATCAGTGGGTTATTTTAAAAACCCAAACATCACTTCAGTGAAGTACTTTAAAAAAGACTCCTTAAAATGAGAAGACTTAAAGGTAATATCTTTTCTTTAAACTTTCTTGCCAAATATAAGCTCATCGTCTAAGCTATCTTAAATCCTAATTTGTTCACTTTAAGAATAAAAAGAATTTTATAAACTGTTACTCCCTGACAAAGGTATTTGAGGCACTCTTAAAGTGGTCGAATCGAAGTTTTTCTTACGCTGGTTAAAAGTGAAGATGGATTAACTTCTCGTAAATCTTTCCTCAGAAAAAACTGAGTCGCCTTCATTGTTCGATATCTATGAGAATTACTGTAATTATGGTGGTTGTAACGGATTTGTTTCCAACTTTTACATACAACGAATGGTCTATTGAAGTAAAATTATATTCTTTCCTTATTTCAGATGAAAAAATTATGTAGAATTTATAATATATTTGCTGACTCAAGACTCCTCCTAAAAAAACTCCCAGGTCAAAGTAGACTATCAATAAATCAAAATATATATAAAAACTAGTGTCATTTTTCTCTTTCATCACCGAAACTGATAAAAAATTGACTTTCATACTTCTCAACCTACTATTGCAATGTAAAAAGCTGTCCCGACTCTTCTAGCTTTTCTCTATTTGATAGATCTTAAGTGTATGCCAAAAGCAAAGCTACTCTGTCATCTTTTCCAAATCCAGCCAACTTACCCTTAAATCCTTTCAGAATACGATAGTTTTGAATCATCTCTATAATCTGGTCATCATCTTTTGAGACATCCTTATTAAATAAAATGATGCATTTTTAATAATTTACCAATTCTAATGGGTATTAACCTTGAATGAATGGTACTGAAATCGTCTCACTTTTTTATATTTCACCTTCTGCAAATCCTTTTTACCAATCTAAAGCTTGACTTTATTAAATATGTCTTTTTAAGACATGATGAAGTTCACCCTCTTTTTTGGTAAAGTTATGAATTTCCGACCAATGATTATTCCATACATCCAATTTAACAGTGTTCATTTGTTTGCTAAACTCAGTATAAGGACTGATTTCGAAAGGAACAAACGTCAATTAAGAAGAACTTTCTATGACAGGTTGACTTTTGCATAATAATGAAAACACACAATTGTGACATTCATATGTTCTGAATTGTTTAGTTGCAGCCACGATGGTAAGATTTTTACAGTTTCGAACAAATATTGTGCTCTCACAAGGAGCAATGTATATCTTACAATCATTGGTGTCATCGATGTACACGTTGGCAGTAATATCGAAGATAAAGAATTCAGATTATTTGCAATTGTCAATATTGTATTGTTGGCATTTAATCGAATCTATTTTCTTCACTTTAAATTGATGAGTTTAGTCTTTGAATCGGTAGTCATCGGGATTGTACTTTTTTCTTATGGTTTTTGGTTTTAAAATGTTTGGGTTCGGCTTTTTCTCTTCCTATTTTACTGGTTCAATTTGTGCTGGTTTTGTTTATACATTTTATGTTTTTGGCATTGATATTTATTTGAAATTGTTCGATTCACTTTGAATCGGTGGGTCTTAAATTAGAGCTGTATGACTTTGGATGTTTTTTTAGGAATGGAGTTCATCAGACTCAATGGTAAAAGACACGGTTTATTAAGAGACTTAATTTTGTTTGATTGGTGCTTTGATTTTAGTTTAAACAAATTTTTTTTCTTATTTTTTGTACTTTTATTCGTCAACTTGCTTCGACTTACTTATAAGAGATTCAGTTGCTTGTCTTTATTCATGTTAAGTGTCATCATTTAAATGGATATCTTTGGAAATGGTCGGCGAGTGATCATCAATGTTCATACTGTCAATATTTTCCTCCATTTAAAAAGTTTCTTCATGAACATCGTAGGAAGTCTTGGGGTTTTTTCTCCTTTGAGGACATAGTCGTGAACAAATATTACCCATTTTTTTCTCTTACTCTAAAATATTAATGAAGTAAATGTAGTTTGAATTTTAAATTAAACTTAAGAAAGATATGTTTTAAAAACTCTAAAAAGTTTATTTTTCTTTTAAACTTTTTTTAATTTGTAGTATTGTTAGTTTTTTTAGACTTATCAGAATTGAATAATTCTCAGTTAAATGAGTGTTTATAATCTAAGTAGCTTGAGAATTATAATAATTAAGTTATTTTTTTGATCGAGCTAGGAATGAAATAAGCTTGTACCAAAGGCTTTGAGCTGTTTTTTAAGGTTACTTTCAAAGGTAACACTTTCAACTTGGGAAAGGATATAGTCTCCTATCAATAACTTGTGAAGTCTGCTATGAACAGATTCCCTTAATTGAAAAAAATATCCTTTTTCTTTCAATAACAACTTGTTACTGAATAAAATTTCAAAATAATAATTGAACATCAATTTGTGTAAGAAAAAAAGTCAATCAAATTTTAATTGAAAGAATCTTCAGATGAAAAGCAGGTTTCAAAATTGTTACCAAAAAGTAAAAAATATTTTTTTAATCCTCAATAATTTGAAAAATAAAGCAAAAAGTATTCATTCGATCTTAATGATTTTGATGAAGAGGGAGAAAACTCACGAAAAAAATCATTTTAAGAAGAATTTTAGGTCCTAAGTCTTGGCTAAAAATAACTGAAAGATGAAGAAAATTTTATCGATCCAACCAGAATTAACATAAAAGTTTTGATCTCGAAATAATTTGAGAGCATTGAAACGAAATTAAACGATGAATACTTTTGGAAATGCAGTTTCGTTAACCAAAGCGGATTTGATATCAATGATGAGATTTTTATCAAACAATTTTCCACACAAGATATGATTGAGGTTAAGAACTTAAAGAATTTAGAAAACCGTTAGATTGTCTTTGGTCCTTATTCTGAGAAATAGCTTGGAAAGCATCTTCATTTCTACCAAATTGTTTACAAAAAGGATGAGAAATAATTTGTTCCTATCTGCAACAAATTCGGTTTCATTTCTGAAACTAAAAAATCATTAATTGTCAAATAACTCTAAAACAAAGTTGTCCAGCGTGTTAATAAAGTCAGGAGTTTTTGTGTATGCTAAAAAACAACTTAATACATCGTCAAGGCTATGAAATAATTGAACATTACTGATGATACAATCGAAGGTTTTAAGGATGAAGATCTTATTGAATTAATTGAATCCCTCAATGCACATTGATTTCAAAAATTTGTCATTTTTATTTACAGAATTTTTTAAAATGTTAAAAAGTCAATTTGATAATTTGATAAAAATTTAAATACTAAAAGAAATGATTTACAGAAAACCTACAGTCATCAATATCAAAGCAGAGGAAGACATGCAAGATGTCCAACCAATCATTAAACAATCTTCCATCATGACTCCCAGTAATAACTTCAAAGGAAGAAATCAGGATTTGAGAAATCAAATGTAACTTGAAAGAATCTCAATTCAAGGACAGTCTCCATACACATCCTAACTTTTTGGATCTTACTTGCGTAACGACACTTCGAACGATGATATTTGATCACATTTTAATTTTATCTTCAATCATCACTAAACTTTTTATTGATTTTGAAATTTTACATTGTAAAATGTTTCTTTTTTTTAAAATTACTAAAATTTAAGTTTGATGTCATTAATTGACTTTTTTGTTGGTGTAAAATAAAATTTTTATTTCCCAGTTAACGTTTTGATGATTGACCTTGGAGCTTCGATTGTTTCTTCAACCATAGCTACACTATTACTTTATCCTGCTTAAAGAATCAGAATCGAAATGCAGCTTAATGCTGTCAAAGAAAAGTCTCTTCAAAGAAAATAAAATGAAATTCATAATCTCGATGAAAAGTAGGAAGAACATCTCAAAACTTAAGAAACGGAGGACTTGATTTAATAGAGACATAAAAAGTCGAAAAACGTTTAGAAGCTGTTACAAATTATTTAATCGTCAATTAGAGGCTAAAAGCTTCAAAATTCGTCTTAATCGGGTTTTGATAGAAAGAAAAAAGAATCAATCAAAAATACTATCATTTAAATTTATTAAAAGCATGGATGGACTGGTTTCTATTCAGGACTTTAAAGCTTAGTCATAGGAAATGGTCTTTCATACGGTGTCTATTTCGTCCTTTACTAAAAGTGTAAGACTTTTCTAGGTTTCTAGCCAGGATCAGTATTAGACACTATAAAATGCTCAGGCCTTGCAGGAATAGGTTCATCAATAGCTACAAACCCATTTTGGGTTCTTCAAACAAAACAAGCATAACAAAAAGGGACAATTTTACATCGAGGTGCTTAAATGATAAAAAATGAAGGTCTGACATCTTTATGGAAAGGTCTTTCATCATCTTTGATTTTAGTGTCGAATCCAATCATACAGTTTGTCATTTATGAACAGTTGAAAAAAGTAATCCCCATTGATAAATAATCGAAACTTTATGACTTAGTAATTTTCTTAATAGGAGCCATCTCAAAAATGATTTCGACACTTTGTACATATCCTCTTACTGTAATAAGAACTAAACAACACATAAGTGTCGATAAGAAAAAATGGTTTAAAATTGTTCAATAAATCATAAAAAATTAAGGACCTAAAAGTTTGTACAGAGGGATAGAACCGAAACTAATCCAAACTGTTTTGAACTCAGCATTACTTTTAATGCTTTTCTAAAAAATCAAAATATTACTGTTAAAATATTTTGTCTCAAAAGTTTGAGTATTGATTTTTTATATTTCTTTACTTTTAAATTATCAACATCGTTATGGCCAATGTTATAATTTTTATAAAAGCTTCCAATGTATTTCAAAAACTTTCTACCTGTTTTGAAAAGATTCTCGACTTAAAATTCTACGAAACAGATTGTTTAAACGAGTAAAAACTTGATAAATCCTGGTCCTAATGATCCAATTGCTTTTGGTTACTATTTTCCTAAAGAATGGGATGAATAAAAAATTTACTCATTGTTTGATCCTTCAAAAAAATAGATTCTGGATTTAAAAATTGTTAGTAATAAGCTTGGAGAGTCTGCAGGAAAAATAATGTTTACATTTAAAAGTATACAAGTAATGCAAAAATTTATCGATCGTTACAATGAGGATTTTATCCAAACATAAGATTCCGTCCATAGAATTGTATTGAAAAAATTTGAACTAAAAAATGAGATAAAAAAGAAATAAAGAGCTTAATATAACAAAAAGTACGGAGTTAACTTGACTAATCTTGACTTTGATATTGATAAGGCCTAAATATAGAGATTAGCTGAAGATTTTGGTTAAATAGAGTATATTGATATGCCAATGAAAGAGAACGGACTTAACAGAGGAGGATCGAAAATTTATTTTAAGACAAGACAGGCTCGTTTGGATTTTCAAGCTTTTGCTGATGGACTGAAATATAGAGACAGAAGGTTCAAATGTACTTTAATAAAAAGCTAACAAGAATTAGGTATTGAAAAGTAAAAAAAATAAGTATAAATTCCAAAAATTGTCATGAAATGGAATGAGTAACTTTACAAAAGAATGGTCAAGCTGTAAGCATCCTAAAGTTTAGAATCGAATGCATAAAATAAAGTTTTATGATCTAAAAATAGAGAGTTCTTCAAAAAATAGTAAGTAAAAAAAGGTATTTGAATTATGACAAAAATAGTAAAATGATAAAATATTGATTTTTATGAGCGATTTAATGTAAAAAATGTGTATTAAATTATTGAGTAAAACTAAAATTATAAAGTTAAGTTTATAAAAGTTGGCAAAATAGCAAATATAAGATAATCATGCATTCCGAACAAGCTTATTAAGACAGTGTGTAAATTTCTAAAAGACAGAAAGCATTTTTAGAGATGTAAAAGTTGTAAAGAATGAGGAAAGAAAATGACGATTTGAGAAGAAAAATAAAACAAAAGCTTGAATACCAATTCGAAATGTTCAAGTAAATTAATTAGGAATCAAACAATGATACATCTTAGAACAAGAAGAACAATCTTGAAAATGAATAATTTATTGACAGCTTGGTGAATTTTTTAAAATAATCCAAAAACATTGTGCAATCTTAAAATACTGCAAAAATTTACGAACAATAATAACTTAATGAAGAAATGAGCAAAAAGTAATTAAAACTTCAGGAAATCAAAAACATTAACCAATCAAAAGAATCTTTTGTCAAAAAAACCATTTCGAACATTAATTAAAAAACAATCAAATTAAATTAACTTCAAGAAGGGTTAGAGTCTATTTTAGACGAATACAAAAATCTTCAATAATAAAAGGCTTAGAAAGATGTCAAATAAAAATCTGTTGAATCCATTACGTTAGATGAAATCCATAAAAATTGGTAAAAGTAAAGTGCCTACATTATAGCATTAGTCGATTAAAGAGCAGTGATGAGAAAGCAACTTTCTCTTCTCTAAAAGGCTAACAAATTGCTCGAATAAAAAGTCAACAAATACAGTAATTAGTTGATAAGTTCCTAACAAAGGAAGAGAACTATTGATGAGCTGAAAATCAAGAATTAGTAATTAAAAAATAACCTTGACCAAGAAAAAAGAAGACGCTAAAATCTTGAAGAAATGAAGCTTACTCTTGTTATCGAAAAGTAATCCAACTTAGCAACCAATATCGTATAAAAATGGGACGGTTAGAAAAGAAACTGTTAAAACCTCCTTTTGACTATAATAGAAAGAGTAAACAGGTAACTTCCATTCAAGAAGCTTGATGACGTAAATGAGATTATAAAAGCTGCAGAGGAGGAGTACAGAAAGAGGTAATAAGAGAGGAGGCGATAAAATAATTCACGAATGGTGATGGAATAAGGTCAGCCAATAATGCAATAAGGTCAGCCACAATAATATTAGATTTGATTGTCTTATATACACAGGTATTTCGAATAAAAAAATGAGGCAAAACAAATAATTTTTATTTAAGATCATTTGATTACTTTAAGTTATTTCTTATTTTTAGAACTCAATAAATAGTCATTTGATTTATCTCTTTTTTATTCATTTTATTCAAATGAATATTGACTTCCTATTGTCCCTAAGAATCAATTTTATTATTAGTCTTGATTTTCTGCCAATGACTGGAGTTTTTTCAATAATTCGGAGTTGAACACTTCCACATATTTAGGACTGTGTTGTCTAAAAAGTGAATTGGGAAGCTAAAATGTTTATTTGTGACATCCACATGTGTATCCTTATTCAGAGCATGAAATTGAGATTTTCTCGCCTTATAAAGTCGTAAACTCATACTGTCCTTAACTGAGTCGTTTCCAATCGTTAAAATACTGCTGATTAAAAAACTCCCCAAGTTCCTCATCCCAATCGATGTTCATTTTTACAAATTCAAAAAATAAATTAAACTAACTATCATAACAAAAAATAATAACACTATCAATAAAATGATAATTCTGAGTAATTATAAAAATTTGCATCTCATTTATTATTACAATTCAAAAAGATCTAATATTTAGTATATTTGTATTCTATAAGTTTCAAAAGACTCATGGAGTATGAAGATAAAAACTCTGTCAGATTGACCACCATCACAGGAGGTGAGAATGTCACTCCCAAATAAATGTACAAAGGCATATTCATGATTTCATTAAACTCATTCGGTAATCAACACATGCAAATTTAAAACTTCTCCTAAAAAATTGTTAGAGACTACAAATGGGTATCTACATCACAAATACATTAAATAAAAAATCTATGTCTGACACTTCCTGGACCTACACTCTATCAAATGATCATTACTGTCACAACATTAAAATTACAATCACCATTGGCAGGATTTATTTCCTTCATTGTATTTAACATCCCTTGCTGGATTTTTTTGTTTATTTTGGGTACCTTAGTCGATGTATATGCTAACGATTTAAACGTCACACAAGTAAAGTTAGCATTTTTAGGATTTAACGCTGCTACGGCTGGTGTTATGGTTCGTAGCTTAATGTAATATTTTAATGAAAACTCTAATAAAGTATCAATGATCATGATCATGGCCCTATCGGCGATAATTTTCTGGATTTGGAGAAGCTCAGGTGCCATTGTCTTCTGTTTAGTTGCCGGTGCCATATTTTCACTGTACATTTAAATCGAAACGAAAAATCAGATGAGCGTAAGATCTCAAAATCTTTTCCATCGAATCACTGGCAATTGGTTGTTAGGCAAAACCTCTCTTTACTTGTTCATCGGTTTGTTCGTATTTTTATGGATTATGTGCAACTATTTCAACCATTAATGGTTCTCATATACGTACATTTATTACTTTGCTGGTTCATTGGTTATTGGTCCTGCTGCTACAGTCTTCACTTATCTTTATGCTTTTTTTGACGAAATTAACTTCATTTCAAAAGATCTTTTTTGGGTGGGATTCCCATTCGCTTTCATTATTCCAGGCTCTGTTGTCAATGGAACGCTTTATTACAGTGTATTAGTTGACGGTCTCAGAGGGCTGATAACCTCATCAATATGCTTTTATCTGCCATGCTTTATCTCACTATTTGGAATTTTACCACAATGGAAATATTACAGATCAAAACCAGGTGTGCAAAGGCTGACGAAAGGCCTTACTTGCGTCTCAACAGGTCTTATGACTGCTTTGGTAAAGTTTTTTTTATTTTTAGCTACTCATAAGTTTATAGCATTGCGCATAAATTGACATGTCAACTACATTTACAATTTTCATTGTAAGTATTTTCCTCAATTATGTGTGGGGTTATTATTCGTTCTTAATTATTCTTATTGGTGGTTTGTTGGCGAATGTTAGAAGATGGGGGCTTATTTATTATAGGCTCCTTCCTGATCATTCTTATTGATCGTTTTAGGTGAAATTCCTACATAAAATTGTTTATAAACTCATTTTTTGTTACATTTTTGGAAATTTTCATTTTTTTACAAAAAGATTATTTTTAATAATGAGTTAAAAATTTGTTACTTTTTCTAATTTAGAATGCTTTTTTTTAAAATTGTTGATTCAAAAATAAATTAGAAAGACACACACAATTAAAATATTAATACAATGCTCCAAATAACCAGAATAGCAAAATTTTTTGCCACCAAATGCATGATTCTACATCCTGTATCATTTCCTAAGTACTTTCAAAACATAATAATTTAGTAAAGGTCCAATTGTAGAGCAATATTTAGCAGAAGAAGCTGTAGGATTGGCAAGCTCGTTGGGTTGGGATATTGTGAAAGGTCCATACTGGAATTATATGGGCAAGAATGTAATCATACCGCACTCAGTAAGCGATCAATAAGATGACTTATTAATTGGTTAAAATAAAGAACCTTCATATGATGAACTGAGTGATGGTCAATACATCAACACTCCTGTTGGACGAGGAATAAAATATGTATTTACTTTCTAACGAAGGAAGATGGAATCATTTTCGATCCCTATGAAAGCTAATCAGACGGTGATCTTCACCACTAATGGCGTGACAAATTAAAAAGGGAGTCCATAGCAAACTCCTCGTTGATAAAGACTAAAAGAATCACTCAAAGAACTTTTTTCACGAAGGGTAAACTTGACCCGATTGCAAATCATATCAAAAGAATGCAAGTCGACTGTATTTATATTAACAAGTAACTCAAACCTACCCAAATCAGAAACCTTACCAAAATTTTATAGGCAAAAATTAACAATATGGGCGATGTTTATATCAAACCTAATGGAGGAGAGTTTTAGACATAAACATAATTCGAAAGTTAAGATATTTAAGCTATTGCTAAAAAAAGAGGAAGGTAAAGTTTCCGTAAACTCAAAATTTTTGATAGATTCAGTATCATTCTGCAAATTTTTGCACAAAGAAGTAACTTTTTAATTTATTCAGCAACTACAAAGCTTGCCAGACTTCAAATTGAGCTCAGTTTTTTAAATTATCTGAAGACAAGGCTTGTTAGAGAAGGGTCCACTTACTCTTCAAATTTAAACCTTTTTTATGGAGATTTGATGAAAGCTCAAGAAGTGAATATGGAGATTATCAGTGCCAAACAAAGAAGAGCTGCCCAAACCATGTCAGGTGAAGGTGAGTCTCAATTAGAAATCGAAAGAAGAAATATCAAAGATAAAGAGGCTAAAATTCGTAGAGCCATTGACTAAGAGGCTCGTTTGAGATACATAAGGAACGATAAGAGTCAGAAAAAGGCTTCAAAAATTCCAGTAGTGGCTCTTGTAGGATATACGAACGTAGGAAAGTCAGCTTTTATGAACGCAGTGATGAAGAAGAAATAAACAGAAAGTAAGAATTTACTTTTCCAGACACTTTCTACAACATCAAGATAGTAAATTATTTTTTAAAATTAGTGTTAATTTAATTTCAGGCAGACAGATCAATCTTTTGGACACCATAGGATTTATCACAGACCTTCCTGTTTAGCTAGTTTAGTCTTTCAAATCTACTTTGGAAGAAGTTTCACATGCTGACTTAGTTATCCATCTTAGAGATATTTCTAGTCCAATGAATGAACTACAAAAATAATCTGTTCTCAAAATTCTTTAGTAGTTACAATTCAAAGAGAACTTTTCAGCAAAGAATATGATTGAAATTTGGAACAAAGTCGATTTATTGAACGCATAAGAAAGAGA
>Ga0102832_1001238_pt2 | contig 12340 bp, 7 predicted proteins | sample EBPBio282013_DNA_FD_88942 | JGI IMG/M metagenome (GOLD analysis project Ga0102832, IMG submission 88942) | Wastewater treatment Type I Accumulibacter community from EBPR Bioreactor in Madison, WI, USA - Reactor 2_5/28/2013_ DNA (Illumina Assembly) | ecosystem: Engineered > Bioreactor > EBPR >...
GGGGTATTCACCACTTCCTTCTGAAACGCCTCCGTCGGCTTGCCGAAACGGTCCGCGCGGATCAACCAGGCGTGCATTTTCTCCGGAACTTCGCCCAGGGGAGGCCTATCACCTAGTTCATACAATTGTTTGCTCATCAAGATGCTCCTTCTTGGTTAGACTGCTCGGTTGATTTACCGACATGAATCTGGAAAGAATATGTTGCCGCAGGCGCTCGTACTCTGCAAACTGGCTGGATGGATTTTCCCTCAGCCGCTCGCCGACAACAGCACGGCCGCCGGCAAGTTCGAGGCCAAAAGTTCCGAATTCCTCTTTCAGCAAGCGTACTACCCAGGCGCTCTGATGGCGCGTGCGCAGTTTGCCGAGCAAGCCGGCATTGGCGAGAAACTCCCGGTGTCTCTCGCAATGCTCCTGCAATTGCCTGATTCCTGTATTCATCGTCGCGCTCACCAGACACACCGGGTAATCCCAATTCTCCCGGCGATCGTGCCTGGGCGCGCTCCGGCCAATTTCGCTCGCCGTTTTGCGCGCCGGGGCACCAAGGTCACACTTGTTGACCGCGAAAATATCCGGAATCTCGATGATACCCGACTTCAGATACTGGATTGTGTCACCGGAGGCCGGCTGGGCGACATAACAGACCGTATCGCCAATCTCGGCAATATCGATCTCGGTTTGGCCGACGCCCACCGTCTCGATGATGACAATATCGAAACAGGCCAACATCAGCCAACTCATCGGCCAAACCTCGGTGGCGACGCCGCCCAACTGATTCCGACTGGCCAGCGAGCGGATGAAGAGACCTTCGTCGTGAGACGAATTCTTGATACGAATGCGATCGCCCAACAAGGCGCCACCGCCCAGTTCGGGGCGACTGGAGGGATCGACTGCCAGCACTCCGACGGTCTTGCCGGAGAGGCGCCACTCCCGAATCATGGCGGAGACGAGCGAGGACTTGCCGGCTCCGGGAGGACCCGTGACCCCGATCAGGTGACCGCGACTGAGCCAGCGCTCGCCGGAAAGAGCCGCCAGCAAGCGAGCCGAACGGTTGCGCGCCTCAGCCAGCTTGTTGTCCAGCAGGTTCAGGCCGCTGGCGACCGCAGCCCTTTCCCCGCGCAGTATCCGTGCGGCTAGCTGCTCAGGATCGGGAAGAGTGGGTGAAGTCATCGACCTGTCAATGCAGCAAGCCAATCCGGTCGAGCCCGTTGCACTCGCGGATCACATCCACGATATCCCCCATGATGGCGTTGAGACTGAAGTCCTTCGGTGTATAGACGGCGCGCACACCGAGCGCCATCAGCCGTTCGGCATCCTCGCGCGGGATGATGCCGCCGGCAATTACCGGCACGCTTGCCAGATCGCGCAGGCGCAGTTCCTGCAGGACAGACTCCACCAGTTCCATATGGCTGCCTGACAGTATCGACAGGCCCACCACATGCACGCCTTCCTCCTGAGCGGCCTGGGCAATCTGTTGCGGCGTCAACCGGATGCCGTCGTAGACGACCTCGAAGCCGACGTCTCTGGCCTTCACGGAGATCTGCTCTGCGCCATTGGAATGTCCGTCGAGTCCGGGTTTGCCGACCAGTAGTTTGAGTGGACGACCCAAGGCGTTGCCGGTGTTGGCGACGCGCTCCCTGAGATCGGTGACCTGATCCTTCTTGCCGAGTACCTCGCGGCTGTCGATGGCGATATCGATTCCCGTCGGTGGTCTGAACTCACCGAAGACCCCGCGCAGCGAGTCTCCCCATTCGCCGGTGCTGACTCCCGCCAGAGCACAGCGAATCGAACTTGGCATGATGTTCTCGCCGCTCTTGGCGGCATCGGTGAGTCCTTGCAGGGCGGCTCGGACCTCGCTGTCGTTTCGGCTTCTGCGATGCGCCTGCAGCCTTTCGATCTGCTCACGCTCAGCGGCCGGATCGGTCTTCATGATGCCGCCATCACTGCCGACAGTCAGCGGCGATTCGGCCGTTTCCTGGAAGCAGTTGACGCCGATGATCTTGAGATCACCCGACTCGATGGCGCGCAAGCGGTTCATGTGGCTACCGACCAGTTCGCGCTTGACATAGCCGGACTCGATCGCGGCAATGATGCCACCCTGGGCTTCGACATTCTCGATTTCCCTCTTGGCGCCCTCGATCAGTGCCTTGACCTTGGCGGCAATGACCGGCGAACCATCGAAGATGTCCTCGTATTCCAGCAGATCCGTTTCGAAGGCCATCACCTGCTGCATGCGCAGCGCCCACTGCTGGTCCCACGGGCGCGGCAAACCCATTGCCTCGTTCCACGCCGGGAGCTGGATGGCGCGGGCCCGTGCGCGCTTGGAAAGCGTCACCGCCAACATCTCCAGAACGATTCTCTGGACATTGTTTTCCGGTTGCGCCTCGGTCAGCCCCAGGGAGTTGACCTGTACGCCATAACGGAACCGGCGAAGTCGTGGGTCCTCGACCTTGTAGCGGGTCAAAGTCAGTTCGTCCCACATTTCACCGAATGCCCTGAGCTTGCAGCATTCCTCGACGAAGCGCATGCCGGCATTGACAAAGAACGAGATGCGCTCGACGACTTGCGGGAAAGCCTCCGGCTTGATCTCGCCGGAAGCCTTGACGCGGTCGAGAACCGCCATCGCGGTGCACAGGGCGTAGGCCAGTTCCTGAACGGGCGTTGCTCCCGCCTCCTGCAAATGGTAGCTACAGATATTGGTGGGATTCCACTTCGGAACATGCTTGACGGTGTAGTTGATCGTATCGGCGATCAGGCGCATCGACGCACCTGGCGGATAGATGTAGGTACCGCGTGAGAGATACTCCTTGATGATATCGTTCTGGGTGGTGCCGCTCAGCCGGGTCGGGTCGATCCCGCGTCGTTGCGCCAGGCCGATGTACAGCGACAGCAGCCATGCGGCCGTCGCATTGATGGTCATCGAAGTGTTCATCTGATCGAGAGGGATCTGATCGAACAACTGATCCATGTCCTCGATGTGTGATATGGGCACGCCGACCTTGCCGACCTCGCCCTTGGCCAGAGGGCTGTCGGCGTCGTAACCGGTCTGCGTCGGCAGGTCGAAGGCTACCGAGAGACCTGTCTGGCCTTTGGCGAGATTGGTCCGATAGAGGGTGTTGGATGCCTTGGCCGAGCTGTGACCGCTATAGGTCCGCATCAACCAGGGCTGATCCCGATTCTTCCGGGCGGCAACCATGACTAACTCCTCTTTCTGATCAAGAGACGTCTCTCGATCTCAAAAATCTTCTCATCAATCTTCTCCTTGCCCATCTCTTTCTTGTCGTTCTCCTTGATGAACAGGTCCTCGCCATATTTGGCCAAAGCGTTCGCCGCACTGATGTTCTTGACACCGATCAGCTGAAGACTGACGACGCCGAACTGCCGGGCCAACGCGCCAGGAGCATCTTCGGCCGCCAACACGCGCGACAGGGCGGCAACCGTATCGCCGGCAATCGAGGGCTGGGTGTGGTAACCCTCGGTAAAACCAAGTTCCCAGATGCTGTTCTCGCTGACATCGCGGCTGGCCAGTCCTTCCAGCCACGCGAACACCAGTCCGCCATAGACGATGGGATCGCCGCTCATCTTGCCCGACAAGCCGGAACTGAAGACCCGGTCGAAATGCAGGGGATGAGTATTGCCCACCGCATAGGTCAGCGGCAGATGCTCGTCGGTTATCGTTCTGCCGTTGGCGTGCACGATGACCTCGCCGACGGCGAAATCCTCGAACCACGAGTTGGGACCGGTGAGGCCGCCGGGGAGTCGCTCCGGAAAGTCGGGCAGGATCACATCGGCATCGTCCACCCAGGGGAAACTCGGCATCAGGCCGTCGGCCGACGTGGGCAACGGGGTGGTTGGCGGACGGTCGCCCTGACCGGCAACCATGATCTTCCTCTCGTACTGCAGTACCACTTCGCCGTTCTGGTTGACGCCCAATGTACGTATGGTCACGATGCCGGGCTTGCCCGCGCCGCGCTCCTTGCGGTCGATGACCTTGGTCAGCGAGCGAATGGTATCCATGGCCTGGACCGGCCGCAGGAACTGGGCATCGTAGTAACCCAGGTTGGCCATCGCCTTTTCCGAATCGTTCTGCACGCCCAGCGAAAGGACGACGTTGAAGACCATCTGCGGCGAAGCGAGCAGGCCGGAGAAGCCGCTGGCCCGCGCATACTGGTCATTGAGGTAAAGCGGATTGCACTGCATGTAGGTCCGGGAGAAAGTCTCCATCTGGGCGCGCAGGAACGTGAAACCGCGCGGGTGAACGAACACCTGCCCCGGTACGAACTCCTCCAGATAGCGGCCGTAGTGGGGATGGCGTACCTTTTTCAGGTCCACGCCCACCTTTTCGGCCAGTTCGACCTGTGGTCGGAAACGAATTGCCTGCGACATTGAATATTCCTCGTGGCGTATCCATCGGCCCGTGTGGACCGGCCCTATACGGAGTCAATAAGAGAGCGTGCGATAACCTTCAGGGCCAGCGTTTCTTCGGCTCCCTCGAAAATCGACAGCACGCGTGCATCAAGGAAATACCGACTGACGGGCGACTCCTCGGCATAACCCATGCCACCGTGAATCTGCATCGCTTCGCGGGTGAGCCACTCGGCCGTGCGGCAGGTGAACAGTTTCACCATGCTGGCTTCCATCTGCCCCTGACCCTGATCCATCAAGGCCCCGACCGCGTAGGTAAACTGGCGGGAAACGGTCAGCAGCGTCGCCATGCGCGCCAGCTTGACGAGCGTCAGCTGGAACTCACCTATCGGTTTGCCGAAGGCGTGTCGTTCCTGGGAATAAGACACCGCGCGCTCGAAAGCCGCCTGCATGACGCCAATGGCGCGTGCCGCCGTCTGAATGCGCCCGCCGGCAAATCCGGCCATCGTGAAATAGAAGCCTTTCCCTTCGCCTTCCGGCCCGCCCACCAGGTTCTCGTCCGGAACGAAGACGTGGTCGAAGAAAACCTCGTAGGAATGCATGCCGCGGTAACCGATGGTCGAAATCGCGCGCCCGCTCAGCACGCCACCCTGTCGCTGACGGTACTCGAAATCGTGTCCGTCATACGAGTCCTTTTCGACCAGGAACATGCTCAGCCCCTTGTGACCGAGCGAACGGTCGGGATTGGAGCGTGCCAGGACCAGCAGGACGCCCGCCTTGCCGGCCATCGTGCACCAGGTCTTGACGCCGTCGAGTATCCAGCCGCCCTCGCACTTCGTCGCCTTCAGACGCATGGCGGCGACATCGGAGCCGGTATCCGGTTCGGTGACGGCAATGGCACACAAGGGTTCACCGACGGCTACCTTCGGCAACCACTTCTCTCGCTGTGCTTCCGTTCCTCCCTTGAGCAGGGAGCGGCTGAGGATTTCCGGGCGGGTAATCAGGCTGCCCGCTCCCCCGAGCGAGCCGCGCGAAAGCTCCTCGGTGACCACGATCATCCCCATGTTGTCTTCATGATCGTCGCTCTGGATGCCGCCGTAACGTTCGGGAATCGACAGACCGAAGCAGCCCATTTCGGTCAGCGGCTCGAGGATTTCCTGGGGAATGATGCGATCGTGCCGATGGATCTCCTCGGCCAGCGGCATGACCACGTTGGTTGCCAGTTTGCGGAACGAGTCCTGCATCATCGTCGCGTCGTCACCCAGCATGTACGCACCGCTGGCGCCATTCAGCGCGATGACCTGCCTGCCCAAGGCTTCCAGATTGCCGGCATCCAGTTGTGTCTGGCAATAGTAGCTGAGGCTGGACGAGGCCAGGGCGGCCACGTCGGCCTCCTTCAGACCGAAGCTCTGCGGCCGCGCCCACAGGCGATGGTGAATGTTCTGCAAGGCTTCGGCACAAAAGACCAGGGCCATTCGTTCCTCAAGGCAGGCACCGGCGCCCGCCGCACCGGCGGCGACCACCTTGCCGGCATAGTCCACCGCAAAGCGCGCGGCCGTCGACTCAGCCGCACACCACGCCAGATCGAAGCTGGCCATCTGATGCCCGTCCAGTTTCTCGTTCGAGACTCCCTTGGTGGTCGCGCATTGCTGCTTTATCCAGATCAGCGATTTCCTGATCACTGCGTCGGCTGATTCGAGATGCTGCAGTGCCACCTGCATCCCGTTCTTTACCTCAGTCATGGCTCATCCCTTTCTTCTTGGCCTCTCGGCTGCTACTTTTTGGTCCGATTGTTGACGATGCGAACAAACGAACGCGAGCGCAGTTCGTCCAGTGTGATTCCGGTCGCCAGCACTTCCTGCTCGGTGATCGCTCCGCACGCCATCCCACGCAGGAAGAAGTTCAGGAGCCCCTGGCCAGTCGCCGCATCGTCGAAGGTGTTGCCCACCAGCGTTGCCTGGGCGGCCTTGTTGAGGAAAGCGTTCAAGCGAGCCGAGGCATCCTGCAGGCCGCTGAGGAAGAAGGTGTCGACGGCCGCATAACGCACCGGCAATTGCCCCGGATTCAGATCCCAGCCCTGATAGTAGGCATGGCGCATCGAATGCATGATATTGTCGTAATGCAGCTTCCAGGCGCCATGCACCACCGCGCGGTTCTCATCCATCTGCTGGGGCGACAGCGGCGCGTCCCTGGTGGCCTTGTGCGGTCCGATCGGCATGCTCGTGGTCGCGCCGTCGCTGATCGTGATGCCGGTTCCCGCGAGGCTGACCTGCAGCACATGGCGGGCAAAATCGCAGGTCGGATGGGTGTGGCTCTGGTGCGCCGCCGTGATGTTGCACGACGCCGTGTAATCATAAGTCCCGAAAATCGCTGAACGGCAGCGGTGACCGGCGGCTGCCACGAGCAGCGGCACCGTGTTTTCGCCCTTGTGGTTGATGATCGACTGCGTGGTTTCGATCATGATTTCCATTCTCAGCGAATCCTTTGGGAAGCCAAGCCTGGCTTCCAGATTCTCCAGTACCTTCGCGCAGGTGGAAACCTGAGTCGGCGTGGTGACCTTGGGGAGCGTTACGATAAAGTTCTGCGGCAGTTTGCCGCCGGTTTTTTCGGACAAACGGGTCAGGAAGATGTCCAGGGTACGAATCGAGCGAACCTTGCACTCGTCCGAAAAGGTTTTTACCCGAATACCGATAAACGGTGAGAGCAGATTTTCGCTCATGCCTTTGGCCACCTCGTCGGCAGCCGCGACGGCATGGCCGTCTTCCTCCTCGTCCGGGCGGTTGCCGTAGCCATCCTCGAAGTCGATGCGGTTGTCTTCGATGGGCTCGCTTTGCAGCTTCTTCAGTACCCGGTTGTATACCGTGAAGGCCAGCCAGGCGGCCGGCTTGATCTCGCGCACGTAGTCGGGATTCGCTTCCAGCGCACGCGTCAGACTTTCGATATAGATGGGGTTCGTCGGCAGCGCATCGGCGCCCGGCAGACCCAGCACACGGGCAAATACGTGGTAATTGGGCGCATAGGTGTCGAGCGTCTTGAGCGCAACTTCACCCAACTTGCCGGCAAACCCTGCCTTGAAGAGGTTGGCCCCCCCGTAAACGGTGTGAACCGGCTGTCTCTCAAAGGAATCCGCTGGATAGTGAGACTTGAAATCGGCATTCGAATCGTGCAACTCGTTGTAATAGCCATGCAGTTCATCAGGGGTCAGCGTGAGCTTCATATGTTGCCTCCGTAATCGTTGCTGGGAATACACCTACATCAGGGGGTCCGAAAACACCGCTCCCGGAACGCGCGCGGCTTACGCCGACGGTCTCGATGCACCGAAACGCGCGCTCCGGGCAATGGGGGATAATACGAGCCAGCACCCGAAGACGTTCCTCCGGTCGAAGCAAGACCGTTGCGTACGGCTCGCTTGACGGCGGGTACTGAAGGGGAAAGAAGGATCCTCCGGTCGAGACGATCAACGCGGAGGGCGGCCCGAATGCCGACGCTGCTGATTCGGCAAGCCGGCGTGCGCAGCGCAGACTGGCCGATCAGCGCGCCCGGTCGGGCGCCTCTACGAAACAACAGGATGGGATTGGTAAGGTCGGCGACTCGGCGAGTGCGCAGATCGAATGCATCAAGCAGCGCCAGCGTTGGCTGTGGGGCAAAGGCGGCACGGAAAAGCCCGACCGGAGGGTGCTGTTGCGGGAGCACGGCGTCCGATTCCTCGCGGTCAATCGATGCGCGCCATAGCACTACAGGACGCTCCCGGGGGGCTGTTGAGTCGGGCCGGTTCCACCTGCGGCCTGACGCTGTCGCGGTACCACGGATTCCGGCTGGTCGTCGGCGGGCACCCCGGGCTGAGGAATTGCCGCCTTCTTTCGTGCCTCATCAGTCTTTCTTCCTCATGACAGCGCTCAGTACGGATGCCTGGAAACCGGGATCGAGTATATAAATTCTAGCCCTTCCTGCTGTTTCTCCGCAAGATGATTGTGGACATTGTTGCAATCTGCCGGCACCCACGCGGCTGGGGTGAAGAGCGTGATTCCGAGAAACGTTCAGGCGCTGTGATCGCCCTGGCAGCGGTACCCTGCCAGGGCGACCACGGGCCGGCGAAGTCGAACGCACCTGGGGTGCGAAGCACTCGTGGCCAGCGTGGATGGCCACGGCTTTCGTCTGATCCAGTCCAGCACCCGGTGTTCCCCAGATTCACATTGCCTTGCCGCCGGCCTACTGCCCCTCATTCCCCGCGAATCAGCGCCACCAGGTCCTCGGTCGAGGGTAGGGCGCTGGCTTCGCCTTCGGCGAGGATGCTGTCGGCGAGGGCGCGTTTTTCGTGGTGCAGGTCGACGATGCGTTCTTCGACGGTGCCGCGGGTGACCAGACGGTAGACGGTGACGGGGCGTAGCTGCCCGATGCGGTGCGCACGACCCATGGCCTGATCTTCGGCGGCCGGGTTCCACCACGGGTCGGTGATCACGACGTAGTCGGCGGCGGTGAGGTTGAGACCGAAGCCACCGGCTTTCAGGCTGATCAGGAAGAGGTCGCCTTCACCCGCCTGGAAGGCGGCGACACGCCGGCTGCGCTCGGCGGCAGGAGTGGCACCATCCAGGTACTGATAGTGAACTCCCGACTCGTCGAGCGGTTCGCGCAAGACCTGCAGGAAGTCGACGAACTGGCTGAAGACGAGGGCCTTGTGGCCGTTGGCGATCAGTTCGCTGGCGAGCTCGGCAAAGGCCTGGACCTTGGCACCCGTGATGCCGAATTCCGGGTTGCACAGTCGCGGGTCGCAGGCCGCGCGACGCAGACGGGTGAGTTGCGCGAGGATATTGAAACGTGCCTGCGCCTCGGGGGCGGCGTCGAGCGTTGCGTCGATGTCGCTCGCCGCCTCGCGGCGCAGGGCTTCGTAGTGCGCCGCTTCGGCGGCTTCCGGCGTGACGGTCAGGATCAGCTCTGTACGCGGCGGCAGGTCCTGCAGCACTTCCGACTTGGTGCGCCGCAGGATGAACGGGCCGACCAGACGCTTCAGGACGTGCTGCGCCTCGCGATCGCGGTTGCGCTCGATCGGGCCGGCGAAGCGTTCGTTGAAGCGGTGGACGCTGCCGAGCAGCCCGGGGTTGGCAAAGCGCATGATCGACCAGAGGTCGGCGAGGCGGTTTTCGACCGGCGTTCCGGTCATCGCCAGGCGAAAATCGGCCGTGAGCTCGAAGACCGCCTGCGAACGCTTCGCTGCCGCGTTCTTGATCGCCTGGGCTTCATCGGCGACGAGCGTGTGCCAGGTGCGCCCGGCGAAACGCTCCTGCGCCAGCAGGAGCAGGGTGTAGGAGACGATCAGGACGTCCTGTGGTCCGGCCTGACTGACCAGCTCGTCACGTTCGCTGTCGCCGGCTTCGCTGTAGATGCGAGCGTTCAGGGTGGGGGCGAAGCGCTGTGCCTCGGCCAGCCAGTTGCCGCAGACCGACGTCGGCGCGATCACCAGCGCCGGCCCGCCGGCGGCGCGCTCGAGAAGGACGCCGAGCGCCTGCAGGGTCTTGCCGAGGCCCATATCGTCGGCCAGGCAGCCGCCCATGCCGGCCGTCGCCAGGCGAATGGCCCACTGGTAACCGTCTTCCTGATACGGTCGCAGTGTCGCCTGCAACAGGCTCGGCAGTTTCGGTTCGATTGCCTGGGCGCCGCGCAGGCGATCGATGGCCTGGCGAAAATCCTTGCCGGCCTCGGTTTCGGTACCCTCGAGGACCTCGTCGAGCCAGGCGGCGGCGATCATCGGCGCCTTGCTGCCATCCTTGTCGGTTTCGAGGACGGCGGCCAGATCGCCCAGCTTCTGCTTCAGCGAACGCGTCAGCGCGGCGTAGACGCCATTGCCCATCGGCACGAAACGGGTCTTCTCGCGCGCCGCGGTAATCAGAGTTTCCAGCTGCAGCACCAGTCCTTCGTCGAGCGTTGCCTGCCCGGACAGGCGGAACCAGTCGCGTTCGCGGTTGATGCGCAGGCCGAGCTGCCGGCTGTCTACGCTGATGACGCGAACACTCTTGCCCTTGGGCCACTCGACCGCGGCGATGGCCGGTAGCGTCGGCAATGTTTCGACGAGGCCGAGTGCCTGCTCGGGGTCTTCGATCAACCACTCGTTGACGCCGTCGCTGCTGTCGAGGAAGGGCAGGGCGTCGAGAACCGATTCGAGGTTGCGGCGCTCGCTCGTCAAGTCGCGTTCGGTGCCCACCGTCTCGCTTCCATGCACGGCCATCAGGCGGACCCTGCCGGCCGCCGCGGGAAGCCGTGGCCCTTCCGGCCCGAGCGGCGCGACGACCAGACGCAGCGACAGGTCGTCGCCGACTGGCGACAGCTCGGCGTGCAGGCGCGAGTCGCTGTCTACCTGCCGGGTCGCCTGCGCCGAGTCGGCATGCACCTGGAAATGCGCGGCCAGTGCGCGCAGCGTCTTTTCGAGCTCGGGCTGTGCCTCCGGGGTATCGGTGGGTATCGCGAAGCGCCCGGAAACGAGACGGGCGGCCTGTCGCTGAGTCGCTGTGAAGCGCACCAGTCGCAAGCGTTGCGGCCCGTCCGCAACCAGCGTGATCAGGCTCAAGGCTTCCGTTTCGCGCCGCTCCTCGGCACTCAGCGGATAATACGCGTGGCTGGTACTTGCCGGCCGGAGCGGCGGCTCGATGCGCATCACGAAGCGGTCGCCCTGGCGGACCAGTTCGAGTTCCGGTGCCGATTCGGTCAGGTCGACGAGTTGTCCGGGCGATTCCGCCAGAGCGACGCAGGGGTGACCGACGAGGGCGACTATGGCGGCGGCGAGGTCGACGTGATAGCGACTGGTGTAGCCAGGCTCGGGGCGCAGCGCCCGCGCAACCTTGGCATCCCAGGAGGGCAAGTCCTCGTTGCCGGCGATGCGGGCGAGGCTGATCACCTTCGGTCGGCTCCAGCCGCGCGGGCCGCGCTTTTGTTCGAGCGGCTTGATCGCCAGCAGGCTTCCCTGCGCATCGATCTCGAGGGCCCACAGCAGTCGGGTCGCTTCACCGCCGGCGTCGCTCACTTGCGCGTCGCCAAGTGCTTGCAGGGCCGTGAGGACCTCTCGCCACTGTTCGCCGATACCGGCGACAAAGAACCCGCTGGGTGGATCCTGTCCCTCGAGTACCGCCTGGGCACCGTCGAGTATCCGCAGCAGTGCGTTCAGACGGCAGCGGGTCAGTTGTTCGCGCAGGGCCTGGATCACTTCGCGCCACTCGCTGGCCGGCAGCCCGGGGTCGCCTGGCAGGATCGCTTCGCCGCCGAGCCAGGCGGCCAGCAGAATCGGCCACAGCGCATCGAGGCGCAGGTCGGCAGTGGCATTCGGCCCTGGCCGGAAAGCGGAGCCGACGATGGCCGCCTTGCCGAGACGCACATCGATGGCGTGCGCCCAGTTTCCCCACGGCTCGTAGGGGTTGGGTTCGCGCCTGCCGGATTCGCCGAGGCAGAACTTGCGTGCCAGTTCCAGGTGTTTGGGTGTTTGCTGGGCCAGCAGTGCCAGCGGATAGAGCCAGGCGTAGCTCTTCGGCAGCAGATGCTTGTTGCCGCCGATTTCGCCCTTGCGTTGCTTGAGTGCGGCTTCAAAAGCCGTCTGCCCGGCTGCCCACTGGCCGTCGATGACCAATTGCGCCGCGCGCATGGCGCTGGCCAGGCCATTGTCGAATCCGTCGAGGGCCAGTTCGAGCGACTCGCGATCGCCGCGTAGCAGCGCCAGATCGCCAAGTGCGGCGCGCAGTTCGCGGATCAACTCCTCGGGGTGCTGGCGCAGTTGCTCGAAGGCCCAGTCGGCGACCGGCTCGAACTCGCTCGACCAATGTACACACAGGGTGGCCACCGCCTGGTAGGCGATCTGCCAGCGCCAGTGGGGTTCGATGCGCGCGAAACTCTCGCCATCGAAACCCGACAGGACGGCCCGCATCAGGACGGTTCCCCACTCCATGGACCGGGCGATGGAGTTCCTGATGTGCGTCAGTTCCTCGCTTGGCGCACCCGA
>Ga0102832_1002233_pt1 | contig 12340 bp, 14 predicted proteins | sample EBPBio282013_DNA_FD_88942 | JGI IMG/M metagenome (GOLD analysis project Ga0102832, IMG submission 88942) | Wastewater treatment Type I Accumulibacter community from EBPR Bioreactor in Madison, WI, USA - Reactor 2_5/28/2013_ DNA (Illumina Assembly) | ecosystem: Engineered > Bioreactor > EBPR >...
ACAAGATGCAGAGGAAAGTGAGCGGCGCGGCCTGATCGACCGCCTGTGTTGCAGGTGCGTACATTGCGGCAGCCGCCCCGAATGCCTAGATTGGAGACGGGGCGGATTTCTGCGCGGTGCGTGGTTCGCTTAAAACCCCGGGGCCAATAAGAACTCCTGGGAACTGTCCCTGGCCCTGACCCTGGTCTCGGCCACACGGTGCCCACCTGCTTTTGCAGGCCTTGGAGGTTCTACGAGCCACGGCCCATCGTGGAGCCGCCCCACCTTGCATCCCTCCATCGCATGACCCTGATCGACGCCAAGCGGACCCTGCGCTCGGCCATGCTCGCCTGGCGGCGCGGCCTCGACGACGAAGCGCGCCGTGCTGCAGCGCAAGGTCTGATCGCGACGCTGCGCGCGGAGAAGCCCTTCGAGATACCGTCGACCGTCTCGGGCTTCTGGCCGATCAAGGACGAGATCGACATCGTGCCGCTGATGGCCGGACTGCATGCCGACGGCTGCACGATTGCGCTGCCGGTCGTGCAGGGGCGGGGCCAGCGCCTGCTGTTTCGCGTCTGGCGACCGGGCGATGCGCTCGAAGCCGGCGTGTTCGGCACGATCCAGCCATTGTCAAAATGCGAGGTCGTCGAGCCCGACGCCCTTCTGGTGCCGCTGCTGGCCTGTGATCGCGAAGGCTGGCGGCTGGGCTATGGCGGCGGCTTCTACGATCGCACGATCGAGGAACTGCGCCGCAAGCGGCCGGTCACGACCGTCGGCGTGGGGTTCGACGGGCAGTTCTTGCCCGAAGTACCGCACGGGCCGGACGACCAGCGACTCGATTGGCTGTTGACCGACCGGCGTGCTTCGGCGTTTGTCTAGGTCATGAAAGTCATGTTTTGTGGGGATGTCGTCGGTCGGGCCGGCCGCGATGTCGTTCTTAAGGAAGTGCCGCGGCTGCGGCGCGAACTGGGCCTCGATTTTGTCGTCGTCAATGGCGAGAACGCGGCGGCAGGTTTCGGCATTACCGCCAAGATCTGCGCCGAGATGCACGACGTTGGCGTCGACTGCATTACCACCGGCAATCACGCCTGGGACCAGCGCGAGATCATTCCCTACATCGCACAGGACAAGCGCCTGCTGCGGCCGATCAACTTCCCGCCCGGCACGCCGGGATGGGGCGCCAACCTGTTCCAGACGCTGCGCGGCCAGAAGGTCGTCGTCGTAAACGTGATGTGCCGGCTGTTCATGGACGCGCTCGACGATCCGTTCCGCGCCGTCGAGGCGGAGCTTGCGAAGTACTCGCTGGGCAGCACCGCACACTTCATCCTGGTCGACGTCCACGGCGAGGCGACCAGCGAGAAGCAGTCGATCGGTCACTATTGCGACGGACGCGCCTCGGCGGTGCTGGGCACTCACAGTCATGTCCCGACGGCCGACGGCTGGATATTGCCTGGCGGCACGGCCTACCAGACCGATGTCGGCATGTGCGGCGACTACGACAGCGTCATCGGCATGAAGAAAGAGATCGCCATGCAGCGGTTCATCCGGAAGATGCCGGGCGAAAGGCTGGCGCCGGCCGAAGGCGAGGGCACTTTGTGCGCAGCGGTCGTCGAAACCGACGACCGGACCGGGCGGGCTAAATCCATACGGCCGATACGGTTAGGAGGGCGACTGGCTCCCACCATGTAGCCTGCAGCATCTTGTATCTCACAGATGTCGCATATAGCTATTAGAGGTGTCATGAAGACGGTCATTGACGGCTTGGGGAAAAACCGGCATCCTTTTGATGTTAAACGGTTTTTCGCTGGTACGGCGAACTGTCTTCAAGGTTAGAGGGGGCGTCGGAATCTAGGTTCCGACGTTTTTTAGCGGGGGCTTCGGCCCCCGCCTTTTTTTGCCCGGAAGCCCTCTAAATCGGTCCCGAGCCTGCCAAAACCCACGAGAAGTGGTATAGCCGGGCCTTCATTCTCACTTAATCTGGTTGTCGGGCGATGGCTGGCCATTCCCAATTCAAGAACATCATGCACCGCAAGGGTCGTCAGGACGCCGTGCGGGCCAAGATCTTTACCAAGCTGATCCGAGAGATCACGACCGCGGCCCGTCTGGGCGCGGCCGACCCGGCGTCCAATCCGCGATTGCGCGCCGCGATGATCGCGGCGCGCGAAGCCAACATGACGCGCGATACGATCGACCGGGCGATCAAGCGCGGCTCGGGCTCGGATGCCGACGCGAACTACGACGAGGTGCGCTACGAGGGCTACGGTCCGGCGGGGGTCGCATTGATCGTCGAGGCGCTGACCAACAACCGCAACCGAACCGCCGGCGAAGTGCGCTCGATCTTCTCCAAGCATGGCGGCAATCTGGGCGAGTCCAACAGCGTCTCGTTCATGTTCGACCGGCTGGGCGAGTTCCGTTTCCCGCTGTCGGTCGGCTCGGCCGACGAGGTGCTGGAGAAGGCCATCGACGCCGGCGCCGACGACGTGGTGAGCGGCGAGGGCGAGGAGGCGGTCCACGAGATCTACTGCGCCCAGGAGAGTTTCAGTTCGGTGCGCGAGGCGCTCGAAAAGTCGCTGGGCCAGCCGACGGTCGCCAAGCTGACCTGGCGGCCCAAGACGGGCGCGCCGGTCGAGGGCGACACGGTACAGACCCTTCTCGATCTGATCGCGGCCCTCGAAGACAACGACGACGTCCAGAACGTCTACGCCAACTTCGAGGTGTCGGACGACGCTCTGGCCAAGTTCGCGGCCTGAGCCGGGCGGGATGAGACTGATCGGCCTCGATCCAGGGCTGCGGCTGACCGGCTGGGGGGTGATCGATGTCGAGGGCAACAGGCTGCGCCATGTCGCCCATGGCGTCATCAAGGTGGCGACGACGGGTAGCCTGGCGGGGCGGCTGAATGAACTGTTCGACGGCGTCGTTGCCGTCGTCGAGGCGCAGCGGCCGGTCGAGGCTGCGGTCGAGGAGACCTTCGTGAACGTCAATCCGGGTTCGACCCTGAAGCTCGGTCAGGCGCGCGGCGTGGTGCTGCTGGCGCCGGCGCGGGCGGGGCTGCCGGTCTACGAATATGCGGCGAACCTCGTGAAGAAGTCGGTGGTGGGCGCAGGCCATGCCGACAAGCGCCAGATCGCCATGATGGTGGGCCGCCTGCTGCCGGGCGTCGAGGCCAGTGCCGATGCCGCCGACGCGCTCGCCGTCGCCATCTGCCACGCCCATCACCGTGCCCATCGTCAACTGGCGGCACGACACGTCGAGGCCGTGCCGTGATCGCCAAGCTGAAGGGCCTGGTCGACTCGGTCGATACCGACAGCGCCGTCATCGATGTCGGGGGCGTCGGCTATCTCGTCTCCGCCTCGGCCCGCACCTTGCGCGATCTCGCCGTCGGCGGGCCGGCGACGATGCTGGTCGAGACCATCGTGCGCGAGGATGCGATTGCGCTCTACGGCTTCCTGGAAACGGCGGAGCGCGACTGGTACCGCATCCTGACGACGGTGCAGGGCGTGGGCGCCCGGGTGGCGCTGTCGATCCTCTCGACTTTGGCCCCCGCCGAGATCGCGCGGGCGATTGCCGCCCAGGACCGTGCCACGCTCAGCCGGCCGGCCGGCGTGGGTCCGAAGCTCGCCGCGCGCCTTGCGACGGAGCTGAAGGACAAGGCCGCCGCCTTCGGCGTGGTCCCGGCTGCAGCGACGCCGGCCAACGCCAACAGCCCGGCGGCAACGGGCGGTTCGATCAACGAGGATGCCGTCTCGGCGCTGGTCAACCTCGGCTACAAGCGGGTCGAGGCGTTCGGCGCGGTGGCGCGCGTCACCCAGCGGCTGGGCGAGGGCGCCGCTCTCGACGCGGTGATCCGCGCCGGGCTGCAGGAGCTGTCGCGATGAGCGGGGAGCGCCCCGAAGATCGCCTGGTCGCCCCGAAGCGCGCCGAGGAGGACGCCGCCGAGATGGCGCTGCGGCCGCAGGTGCTCGACGATTTCGTCGGCCAGAAGCAGGTCCGCGAGAACCTCAAGATCTTCATCGCCGCCGCGCGGGCGCGCGACGAAGCGCTCGACCACGTGCTGTTCCACGGCCCGCCGGGGCTGGGCAAGACGACGCTGGCGCAGATCGTGGCGCGCGAGATGGGCGTCGGCTTCCGCGCGACCTCCGGGCCGGTCATCCAGAAGGCCGGCGACCTCGCCGCGCAGCTCACCAACCTGCAGCCGCGCGACGTGCTGTTCATCGACGAGATCCATCGCCTCAACCCGGCGGTCGAGGAAATCCTCTACCCGGCGATGGAGGACTTCCAGCTCGACCTGATGATCGGCGAGGGCCCGGCGGCGCGCTCGGTGCGCATCGAGCTGCCGCCCTTCACCCTGGTCGGCGCGACCACGCGGTCGGGCCTGATGACGCGGCCGCTGCGCGAGCGCTTCGGCATCCCGCTGCGCATGGTGTTCTACGAGCCGGCCGAGCTCGAGACGATCGTCCACCGCGCCGCCCGCGTGCTCCGGATGACCATGGCGCCCGACGGCGCGACCGAAATCGCCCGGCGCTCGCGCGGCACGCCGCGCGTCGCCAACCGCCTGCTGCGCCGGGTCCGCGACTTCGCCGCGGTCGGCGGCCACGCGACGGTCGACGCCCGGGTCGCCGACGCCGCGCTGACCCGCCTCGAGGTCGACGCCCGCGGCCTCGACGCGATGGACCGCCGCTACCTCGCCTGCATCGCCGAGAACTACGGCGGCGGACCGGTCGGCGTCGACACGCTGGCCGCCGCCCTGTCGGAGCAGCGCGACGTGATCGAGGACGTGATCGAGCCGTACCTGATGCAGCTCGGCCTGCTGATGCGCACGCCGCGCGGCCGGCTGCTGTCGGAGGGCGGCTACCGCCACCTCGGGATCGCCGTGCCGCGCGCCCAGAAGCAGCAGCTCGACCTGCTGGCCGGCGGCGCGCCGGCGGACGAGTCGTGAGCGCCGGCGGCGCGGACCTGCCGACCAGCGGCCGCATCGAGGGCGGGGCGCACCGCCTGCCGCTGCGCGTCTACTACGAGGATACCGACGCCGCCGGCATCGTCTACTACGCCAACTGGCTGCGTTTCCTCGAACGGGGCCGCACCGAGATGCTGCGGCTGCTCGGCCAGGAGCACAGCGCGCTGCGCGAGGCGCGCGGCGTCGCCTGGGTGGTCCGCCGCTGCGCCGTCGACTACCTGAAGCCGGCCCGCCTCGACGACACGATCGAGGTCGTCACGACCTGCGGGGAACTGCGCGGCGCCTCGCTCGAGATGATCCAGGAAGCCCGCCGCGGCGACGAGGCGCTGGTGCGCGCCGAGCTGCTGGTCGCCTGCATGGGACCGAGCGGACGGCCGGTCCGCCTGCCGCCCGAGCTGCGCAACGCCCTCAGCGATGTCACAGCGCGCCGCGACTCGCCCCGCTCACGCCATATTCAGGTATAACCCTTTGACCCAACGGAGATTCTAAATGGAAGCCTTAGCGCAGGTCGCCGGAGCCCCCCTCGGCGGCCCGACCGTCGATATGTCGATCTACGGCCTGTTCATGCAGGCCGACTGGGTCGTCAAGGCGGTGATGATCGCCTTGCTGCTCGCGTCCTTCTGGTCGTGGGCCATCATCTTCGAGAAGGTGCTGCGCCTGCGCTCGCTGAAGCGCAGCGCCCAGTCGTTCGAGGACACGTTCTGGTCGGGCGTCTCGCTCGAGGACCTCTACGACCGCGTCGGCGCCAAGCCGGACGACCCGATGTCGAGCGTGTTCTCGGCGGCGATGCGCGAGTGGCGCCGCTCGGTGTCGAAGGGCCTGGCGACCAGCGCCACCGCGCGGGCCGCGCTGCGCCAGCGCATCGAGCAGGTGATGAGCGTCACCATCCAGCGCGAGATGGAGGCGATCGAGAAGCGGCTCGGCTTCCTCGCCACGGTCGGCGCCAACGCCACCTTCGTCGGCCTGTTCGGCACGGTGTGGGGCATCATGAACAGCTTCGGTCACATCGCGCAGTCCAAGAACACCTCGCTGGCGGTGGTCGCGCCCGGCATCTCCGAGGCGCTGTTCGCCACGGCGATCGGCCTGGTCGCGGCGATCCCGGCGGCCGGCGCCTACAACATCCTGTCCGGCCAGGTGATGCGCTACGCCCAGCAGCTCGAGTCCTTCGCCGGTGAATTCATCACCATCCTGTCGCGCCAGCTCGAGGAGCAGGTCTGATGGCCGGCATCATCCCGGCGGCCGGCCACGGCAGCGGCGGCGGCGGCAAGTTCCGCCGCCGGTCGTACTCGCCGATCGCCGACATCAACGTGACGCCGCTGGTCGACGTCATGCTGGTGTTGCTGATCATCTTCATGGTGACGGCGCCGCTCCTGCAGGTCGGCGTGCCGGTCGACCTGCCCAAGACCAGCGCCCAGCAGGTCGGCGGCAAGGACGAGCCGATGGTCGTCTCGGTCAACTCCCAGGGCGAGGTGTTCCTCGGCGAGACCAAGTACGACCTCGCCGAACTCGGCACCAAGCTGAAGGCGATCCACGAGGAGAAGCCCGACCAGCGAGTCTTCATGCGCGGCGACAAGAGCGTCGACTACGGGAAGATGATGGAGGTCATGGGCGTCGTGATCGACAGCGGCTTCCGCCAGCTCGGCCTGCTCGGCGAGCAGGCCCAGGCGCTGGGCCGCGGCGCCGGGGCGCCGCCGACCGCGACACCCGCGGCCCCGGCGCAACGCGCGCCGGCGCCGGCCCAGCCGGCGCCGCGGCGCTGACGCGACGGGCGAGAGGAGGACACCTGCTTGGAGGAGGAGAGGCCACCGTTGGCTTATCGCGCCCCGGAAAGCATCGAGATGCGCATGCCGGCCATCGTGTCGGCGATGCTGCATGTCGGGCTGCTCGGCGCCGCGATCGTCAACCTCTCCTTCCTCAACCGGCCGCCGCTGATGGAGCCCGAGCCGGTGATGGTCGAGTTCGAGGCGATCGACAAGAAGGCCGCGGCGCCCAAGATCGGCAACCCGCCGCCGCAGCCCAAGGACGCGCCGATCGCCCAGGAGACGACCAAGGCGCCGCCGCCCAAGTCGTCCGACCCGCCGCCCGCGCCGGACAAGCCCAAGCCCGACGTCGCCGAGGCCAAGTCGCAACCGCCGCCGCCGCCGCCGCCGGTCGAGAAGCCGAAGGCCGAGGCGCCCAAGCCGCAGGAAGACCTGATCGCGCTCAAGCCCAAGGAGCCCGAGCCGCCGAAGGTCGAGAAGCCGCCGGAGCCGCCCAAGCCGACGCCCGAGGTCAAGAAGCCCGAGCCGCCCAAGCCGGATCCCAAGCCGACGCCGGAGGTCAAGAAGCCGGAGCCGCCCAAGCCGGCGCCGCCCAAGCCCGCGCCGCCGAGCAAGAACGCCGATTCGATCATCGACGACATCCTGAAGAACAAGGAGTCGACGCAGAAGGTCTCGACGCCCGAGCAGTCGCCCAAGCCGCCGGCCCAGGTGACGCGCCAGGCGCCGGCCGCGCCGAACTTCGCCTCGGTCGTGACGGCCAGCGAGATCGAGGGCGTGCGCAGCAAGATCCGGCCGTGCTGGAACACGATCGGCGGCGGGCGCGACCAGAACCTGATCGTGACGCTGATCGTGCAGATGAACCAGGACGGCACGCCGGTGAAGGCCGAGATCCGCGACACCGGGCGCTACAACAACGACGGCGCCTTCCGGGCGGCCGCCGACGCCGCCCACCGCGCCATCATGAACCCGCGCTGCCAGCCGTGGCCGTTGTCACCAGAAAAGTACAACTCGTGGCGCACGATTACTTTCAACTTCGATCCCCGCGACTACTGAGGCAGGGGCGCGCTATAGAATGATCCCCTCAATGAACAAGAGGTACGACATGTTGCTCCCCCGACGTACGACCCTGCTGGGCGGCGCCGCCCTGGCGGCCGGCGCCGCGGCGCCGTTTGCCCCGGCGCAGGCCCAGCTGACCATCGACATGAGCCGGCCGACCTTCGAGCCGGTGCCGATCGCCGTGGTCGACTTCTCCGGCGACCGTGTCGGCGCCGACATGGCCAACGTGATCCGCAACGACCTGCAGAACTGCGGCCTGTTCCGCTCGATCTCGCCCAGCGCCTTCGTCCAGAAGGACATCAACGCGACGGCCCCGCCGCGCTTCCCCGAGTGGCGCAGCATCGGCGCGGCCGGCGTCGTGGTCGGCTCGATCCAGTCGGTCGGCGGCGGCATCAAGGTCGACTTCCGGCTGTGGGACGTGGTGGTCGGCCAGCAGGCGACCGGCCTGTCCTTCACCAGCCAGCAGAGCAACTGGCGGCGGCTCGCCCACATCATCGCCGACGCGATCTACAAGCGCGTGACGGGCGAGGAGGGCTACTTCGACACCCGCATCGCCTACGTCGGCGAATCCGGCCCCGGCAACGCCCGCGTCAAGCGCATCGCCGTGATGGACCAGGACGGCGCCAACAACCGCTACATCACCGACGGCAAGACGATCGCGATCACGCCGCGCTTCTCGCCGACGCTGCAGGAGATCGTCTACATGGCGTACCCGGACGGCCGCGGCGCGCCGCGCGTCTTCCTGCAGAACGTCGATTCGGGACGCCGCGAACTGCTCGGCAACTTCCCCGGCATGAGTTTCGCGCCGCGCTTCTCGCCCGACGGCAGCCGCGTCGTCATGAGCATCGCCGAGAACGGCCAGAGCGACATCTACGAGATGGACGTGCGCGGCCGCGGCCTGCGCCGGCTGACCAACTCGCCGGCGATCGACACCTCGCCGTGCTACTCGAGCGACGGCTCGCAGATCGTCTTCAACTCCGACCGCGGCGGCGCCCAGCAGCTCTACGTGATGAGCGCCTCGGGCGGCGGCGAGCGGCGCATCAGCTTCGGATCGGGACGCTACGCCACGCCGGTGTGGTCCCCGCGCGGCGACTGGATCGCCTTCACAAAGATCTCGTCGGGTGGCTTCGGCATCGGCGTGATGCGACCCGACGGCGGCGGCGAACGCATGCTGGCGTCGGGCTTCCTCGTCGAGGGTCCGACCTGGGCCCCCAACGGCCGGGTGCTGGCCTACTTCCAGGGCCAGCCCAGCTCGGCAGGTCGCGCCGGTGCGGTGACGCTGCACCAGGTCGACATCACCGGCCGCTTCGACCGGCAGATCCCCACGCCGACCGATGCCTCGGACCCGGCGTGGTCTCCCTTGATTCCGCAATAGTGCAAACTATGATCATTCTTGTCGGCCCGAGTGTCCCCAACGCTCGGGTCGATGCCGTCAGGAGGCGCTGAGACATGAAGATTCTAAAGGCTTTTGCGGCGATGGCCGCGCTGTTCGTGATGGCTGCTTGCAGCAACACCAACAACGAGAACGCGAACGCGGCCTCGACCACGGTGACGCCGGGCTCCGTCGCGGACTTCCGCCAGAACGTCGGTGACCGGGTGTTCTTCGACACCGACCAGTCGACCATCCGCCAGGACGGCCGCGATGTGCTGAACCGCCAGGCCGAGTGGCTGAAGAAGTACACCAACTACCAGATCACGATGGCCGGCCATTGCGACGAGCGTGGCACGCGCGAGTACAACCTGGCGCTGGGCGAGCGCCGCGCCAACGCGGCCAAGCAGTACCTCGTGGCCCAGGGCATCCCGGCGTCGCGCATCCAGACGATCAGCTACGGCAAGGAGCGTCCGGACCCGGTGGGCTCCGACGAGGCCGCCTGGGCGCGCAACCGCCGCGCGGTCACCGAGCTGCAGTAAGCGGCTGGTGGAAATTCGGAGACGCCGGTCCAAGCGACCGGCGTTTTCATTTGAAGGGACCGGCGGCCATGCCCGACAATGGCCGCGGCGGCCAGCCTGAAAATGGCCGCGTTTGACCTGCATACGGCTGTCCATCCGACCATGAAGACCTTGCGCTCCTGCCTGCTCGCGACCGCGCTGCTCCTGCCGACGGCGGCGGGCGCCCAGCGCCTCGATCCCGTCCATGTCGAGGACCGGTTCAACCAGCTGCAGCAGTCGATCACGCTGCTGACCGGCCAGCTCGAGCAGCTGCAGTACCGCAACCAGCAGCTCCAGCAGCAGCTCGAGAAGATGCAGGCCGACTACGAGTACCGGCTCGACGCGCTCGAGAAGGGCAAGGGCGGCGGCGGCCCGCGTCCGGCCGGGCCGGCCACCGCGGCGGCGCCCCCGGCGGCGCACTCGTCGGGCGGCGGCAACCCGGACCAGATGTACAACGACGCGATGAAGAAGCTGCAGGACGGTGACAATGCCGGCGCCGAGCGCGGCTTCCGCGCCTTCCTGCAGGCCAACCCGCGCCACGCGCTGGCCGGCAACGCGCAGTACTGGCTGGGCGAGAGCTACTACGCGCGCAAGGACTACCCCAACGCGATGACCGCCTTCGCCGAGGGCTACAAGACCTACAAGGGCAGCCCCAAGGGCCCGGACAACCTGCTCAAGCTCGGCGTCACGCTGGCCGCGATGGGCCGCAAGTCCGACGCCTGCGCGGTGTTCGCCAAGTTCAACCAGGACTACCCGCGCGCCACCGACCTGCAGAAGCGTCGCGTCGACCAGGAGCGCACCCGGAACGGCTGCGGCTAAGTGGCCGGCGGCCTGCGCCTCGCTGCCGCCGCCCTCGACGGAGCCGCCTTCGCCCGCCTGATGGCGCCGTTCGACCCGTTCGAGACGGCGCCGCTGCTGGCGGTCGCCGTGTCGGGCGGCCGCGACTCGCTCTGCCTCTGCCTGCTGGCCCACGACTGGACGACCGCGCGCGGCGGCCGCGTCCTCGCGCTGGTCGTCGACCACGGCCTGCGGCCGGGCTCGGCCGAGGAGGCCCGCACCACCGCGGCGACGCTCGCGGGGCAGGGGATCGCGGCCGAGATCCTCGCCTGGGCCGGGCCCAAGCCGGCGGCCGGCCTGCAGGAAGCCGCGCGGGCGGCGCGCTACGACCTGTTGCGGGCCGCCTGTCGCCGCGCCGGCGCCCTGCACCTCCTGCTGGCCCATCATGCCGACGATCAGGCCGAGACGGTCGCGATGCGGGCCGCCCGGGACAGTGGGCCGGACGGGCTGGCCGGCATGGCCGCGCTGGTCGAGACCGCCGACGTCCGGCTGCTGCGGCCGCTGCTCGGCGTGCCGCGGGCGGCGCTGACCGCCACCCTGGAAGCGCGTGGCGTGCCCTGGATCGACGATCCGTCCAACCGCGACCCGCGGTTCGAGCGGGTGCGCTGGCGCGCCGCCGCCCTGCCGCCGGTGGCGCCCGGCGACGGCGGCCGCGCGGCGCGCGAGCGGCGGCTGGCCGAGGCAGCGCTCGACGTGCTGGCGATCGACCCGCGCGGCCCCGGCGCGGGCGAGGTGGGGCTCGACCGGGACGCCTTTTGCCGGCTCGATCCCGAGCTGCGCGGCCGGCTGCTGAGCCGCGTCGTGCAGGCGGTTTCGGGCGGCGATCACCCGCCGCGGCGCGACCGGCTGGCCCGCGCGGTCGAGCGCCTCGGCGCCGCTGGCGCGCGCCCGCGGTCGGGCCGGGAGCAGGACTTCACCCTGGCCCAGTGCAAATTGTTGTTGCGTCTATCGCCGGATCGGCGGCGACCCTTGTGGATTGTTCGTCCCGAGCGTGGCAGGAAAGAAGCGAGGAACCCGGCGCAGCCCTTGGTCCCCGCAGCCTTTTTTGCTTGCGGCGCGTCGCCTGCTTCCCATCTAGAGTGAAGCCTCACCGTAGTGGAACCCGCCCGTGAACCCGTTCAACCGTAACGCAGCCCTCTGGATCGTCATCGTGCTCCTGCTGGCGCTGCTCTACAGCGTCTTCCAGGGCGGGGCGACGCGGTCGACCGGGAATGCCGTCTCTTACTCGGACTTCTTCCGCGCCGTCGAGCAGCGCCAGGTCCAGGACGTCCGCATCCAGGGCAACACCATCACCGGCACCTTCCGCGAGCCGCGCAACGGCGTGCAGAAGTTCTCGACCTACGTTCCGTCGACCCCGGTCGACGAGCAGCTGATGCCGCTCCTGATGAAGAACGTCGACCGCGTCGATACCGGCCCGGCGGACGAGGGCGTCAACCTCGGCTCGATCTTCGTCAGCTGGCTGCCCGTGCTGGTGCTGGTCGGCGTCTACATCTTCTTCCTGCGCCAGATGCAGAGCGGCACCGGCCGCGCCATGGGCTTCGGCAAGTCGCGGGCCCGCCTGCTGACCGAGAAGCATGGCCGCGTCACCTTCGAGGACGTCGCCGGCATCGACGAGGCCAAGGCCGAGCTCGAGGAGATCGTCGACTTCCTGAAGGACCCGCAGAAGTTCCAGCGCCTCGGCGGCAAGATCCCCAAGGGCTGCCTGCTGGTCGGCCCGCCGGGCACCGGCAAGACGCTGCTCGCCCGCGCCATCGCCGGCGAGGCCAACGTGCCGTTCTTCACCATCTCGGGCTCGGACTTCGTCGAGATGTTCGTCGGCGTCGGC